>JGI24159J19872_10011293_pt1 | contig 11704 bp, 6 predicted proteins | sample Ectturendosymbi4_FD_19872 | JGI IMG/M metagenome (IMG submission 19872) | reverse complement strand
TTTGCCCAAATTTCTCCTGAACTTTCCCAAATTTCCCCTAACTTGCCCGAAAAGCATTAAATGAAAACGTGACCTCAAAAGAAATCGTCTGCACTTCGATTTCGGGTGCCATTTTTTGTAAATTCAAAGCACATACAGTGATTTTGCGAAGGTTTTCACACATTTTGCCAAAATTTCAACAGATTTTGTCCGGATTTTAAGGGATTTTGGCCGGATTTTCACCAAATCAAAAGTTTTGGGAGTGCTTGGCGAAAACATATGAAATAAACCTAGTTTTAATTATGAATGACTATTTCAGGTGGGCAAAAAGTAACGGTTCCTTAAAAAGTATCAGAAAGTTACTAAAAGTTAAGCCATTTACAAAGTAGCAGAAATGACAATTTGGTTCAAGTGAAGTAAGCCTCATGATGTTAATGTGGTGAAAACTGCATCATGAAATACACACTGCCGAAACAAGGGTTGTGGCATCAATCTCACAGATTAGCGTCTTAGTTTCTGAGATATAGCCTAACAAATTAAAAGTTGTAAAAAGTATGAAAAGTGGAATAACTTTCGTGGAAGTTTGAGGCTATTACAGTCAGTGGCGTACGCAGAAAATATTTATGGGGGGTTCATTCAGTGGCAATTGTATTTGTTGTGCGTTGTTGGTGACGTCACAATTTGACGTCATATTCACGTTTTCCAAACAACGTTTTGGCGAAGTTGGCGCTGATTAGCCATAGCANACACAATGAAGACGTTTTGGATAAAGTGAACTGTCTTGAAGCACAATCGTGAACATGCGTAGTGGGCGAAAGGTCTGCAAAAAATGATGAGATGATTTCTGGATACAGACGATAACCCAGATTCCCACCATAACTAATTATTACTTTTTGGCCCATTTACAATGTTCCTTGAAATTTTCATGCAAGTTCATTCCGTGATATTTGCATTAAGTCGACAAAATAACAAGCAAAAAGTATGCGAAAACAATTAATCCTTTTGCTCAGGTAATAAAGTTTTTGTAAAATATCAAGCTCGTGGGGGTGATGGTTAACCCCAACTCCCCCCTTGCGTACGCCCTTCACTACAGTACTTGCCTGCTTTGTAAAATTAAAAAGTAAGTTCAAATTATTGGGAGATCTACAATCACTTCATACATTTCTTTAGTGTTACAAAGGAAAATAATTTTTAACCTACTCCAGGATATTCAAAAGCTGCTCTAATAAGCGGTTTGTACACCTCGGTGCTCTAATAAGTGGTTTTCACTGTAACCGTTTGTCACGTGTAAAGTGTATAGTGATAGGCAGGTCTTTTGTTTTTGGCTTTAAACAGTCGAATTTGTGCTATTTGATTTGGTCTGTAACTAAGCTAAATATTATGGGTCAAAGATAGGCATACCATATTTTTGTGATTGAAAAGCGGGACGCTTCAGAACAACGAGTCTTACGAGATAAATTGGTTCACATCTTACATGCAGCATCAACCCACTACTGGACCAGTTGACCTACCCGTTACAATGACGTAACAATTACCTTTACATCTAACACAAAGAAACAAGAAAAAACAAGATCACGCATCACTCTTCAGCAAATTGGCTAAACAGACCAATCACAACCTGCTAATACTCGTGTAGGGCTGTGATGGCTGACTGAATGCCTAACCGGGACTTTTTGGTTGACTGACCAGGACACCGGGACGTATGGCAAGCCTAGTCAAAACCAAGAGAAGACATAGGCTGAAAATATTAAGTGGCAGCCAAAAGAGGCCTAAATCTACGGAAAAAACAGTTTGAAGCATAATAAAAGGTGCGTTGGACAGTTGTTTTAACCACTGAGGGTATACCCCAATGGCATTCCACGTTGAAGATGGCGACAATGTAGGCAGCCAGCCTGGTCATGTTACGATAGATAATCAAAGTGGAGGTGTATCTGCGGTAAGTGATACAAGTCGTTTAGAAAGTGTTGATTCTGACAAGAAAGAACCTCGTCAGATGGTGCATCTGTTGAGGCATGCGAGCAAGAAAATTCAAAATTTGGATAAATAAATCATCCTGCTACTTAGCCAGGTGTCATGAGTTGGAATGTTAGGGACTACCCTGTACTATTTAGCCCAAATATGACCGCCTGCAATCACAATAGAAGTTTTTCCCAGAAAACTTGAGTGATGGGACACGGTTTTCTGGTTTCACTGCAAAAGGATACCACCAAATGGCGACGCGGTAGGTCATCCATGTCTATTATTCCTGGCCTGGGAAAATATAATTATTTTGCTGTTACTACAAACTTTTCAGCTCTGGATATCCACTAGCACAGCATACCCCTCATCTCTGCAGGTACTACACTCATATCTCCTTTCTAATCAGAGAAATACCTGACCAGAGAGGAGGTATTAATGAGGGATGTAATTGCTTGGTATGTTGGGTTTAACGGCGCTGTCCGTTGAAGTCTCCGCTGGAGAGTGTTTTTGTAACATCACCGATTTCTATCACTGCACCTTGGTACGCCGCCTCAAAATCTTTCTGCACACCACTGAGTGGGAACCCGCAAAAGTGTTTCAAATCGGGCCCCGCACTTGCTAACGCCGGCCCTGCTACTGAAAGAAGTCGCTACAAACATTAATTCTAAATAATGATAAAATTAAGTTAAAAGCTGCTTTCGGCCGAATAAGCCACATGTCCCTGAGCAGGATTTAAACTGGCTTTATTAAGGGGTCCACAGCTTTCAGCCAAATCGTCAAAAGGGTCCACGACACTAAAAAGGTGGGGAACCACTGCACTTGCGCAATCGGCTGAGGAGCTATGCGGTTGGTAAGTCAACTGAAATATCCCTATTTTTTCTCCGATTTCCAAGCACGATACTGTATGTTCGTAGTTCGGCAGCCAATGTGTTATGATCAGGGCCGGCGTTTGAAAGGGCGGGGCCCCACTCAGTGGTGTGATAGAAGTTTTTGAGGGGGTGCATGGCGTAATGATAGAAATCGGTGATGTTACAAAGGCGAGGCCCGTAAGGATGACGCCAAGACCACTGCATCAGAGACTTCAATTGACCTCATTAATACCTCCTCTCTGGGCAGGCACCACCCTGATCAGAAGGGAGGTACGAGTGTAGTACCTGCAGAGAGGAGAGGTATTGAGTGCTGTGATAGTGGATATCTAGAGCCGAAAAGTTTGCACTAGTAGCAAAATATTATATTTTTCCAGGCCAGGAGTATTGGCCACCTGCCACTTCACCATTTGATGGTATTCTTTTGCAGTGAAACTTAGAAAACCGTGTCCCATCACTCTCGTTTCTGGGGAAAACTTCTATTATGATTGCAGGCGGTCCTATTTGGGCTAAATAGTCCAGGGTAGTCCCTAATATTCCACTCATGATCTCTGGCTAGGCAGCAGGAATATTTGTTAGGAAGTGACTACGGATATGCCTGGTCTGAAGCAATTCAAATAAAAAGGTCGGTTTGTCATTCAAACGCCGTGGATCTCGTAGCCTAGGGATTAAGTGCTATGACTGCTATGCCAATGGTTTTCAGTTCGACTCTCACCTTGCCGACTTTCATTTTTTTTCTTTACTTTTTTTCAGGCTTACGTGTTACCTTAACGGCTTAGGGGTACGTTTAGGGTCAGGTTTAGTGTTAAGGTTAGGCTTAGGGTTTATCTTTTACGTTTAGTTCGTTTCTACCAACCCTACTGCACTCTCGCCGTGCGTTGCTGTTACGTCACAGGTGGCGTATGAATAAGTTTTCAAAATTCTAGATCCACAGGCGCGTCTGTAGCCACTGCCTATTTGTTAATTCAAATTTTGAATTTTCTTGCTATCATGCGTCATCAGAAGCACATCTGACGAGGTTCCTTCCTTGTCAGAATCAACAGTTTCGAAACGACTTGTTTCACTTCCCGTCCATCAACTTCTACTTTGATTGTCTGGCGCAACATGACTAGACTAGCTGCCTACGTTGTTGCAGCATGGTGTGGCATTGAAGCAGGGTTGAGAAAAACCCATTTTTTTCAAAAAACCCAACCCACCTGTTTTTTGGGTGTTTTAAAAGGAAACAAGATTTTGTTCTTTTTTTAAGGAAAATGGTAAAACCTTATTCTTAATTGTTTTTATTGAATCATGCAATATCATTATTTTCAGAATTACACAATAATAACTTGTCATGCCTATTATGCCATTAAAATTTGAGGGTAAAGAAATGTACCCCTTCTTTGTTTTTGCAAATTTTTTTTCAATCCACTCTAAAGTGATAAGGCTTGGCAAGAATGCACAGAGCAAACAAAGAAAAACCATTTCCACACAAACTCTGCAGTTTCATGTCAAGTTTATCTGCATGCCCTGCTAGCTCAGCATCTATAGCAGGAATCACCAACGTTCTTGAAGCTGAGAGCTACTTCTTACGTGCCGATTAATGCAAAGAGCTACCAGTTTGATGCACGCTTCTGAAATAAAAATGTTGCTCAATTCACCTTTACTTATTTGAGCATTAACAATTAAGATTTTCTGCAATGTGAAGACACTGATCATGCTTGCAGCCAGCCTGAAAAATTTTTTTGAGACAAATATTTTGACTTTCAGCGAGCAACAGTATTTTATTTCAGACAACACCTCTCAAAGCGCAAAACGACAAGGAATGCTAGAAACTTGGTGGCTATGCCTTTTGGCTACGCATATGCCCGCAGATAACCTGGTTGGTCCTTGTGGGCGACCTGGTGCCCATGGGCACCACGTTGGTGACCCCTGATTTTTAGACTGTTTTTTTCAACATATGATTTGGTATGGTCCAAAATCAGATAAATCGGATAGATGCACATAAGGCAGAAATATTCGTTAAAATATACTGATTGTGCAGAGCTGAGAAAGATAGCCATTACAAATTGTTTAATTATTTTTTTCAAATCCTTCAAATTTCATTGCTGTTCATTTTGTTTGATTAAAAAACGTTAAAGTTAACTGTACAAATGTCCTGCCTATTTTTATTTTTTACTTCTTAGTACATTTTTTCAAAGAATAAAGAAAAAGTGTGTTTTTTAGTGGGTTTTATTGTTTTTTTTTAAGTGGGCTTTTTTAAAAAAACCCGGGTGGATTTTTTTGGGTCGTTTTTTTTACAACAACTTGCATTGAAGCCATAAACTCAGTTTTTAAAATACTTGTCAAACGCATCTTTCTTTTTTATGCTTCGGTCTCGTTTTCCCTTAGCCTGAGGTCTCTTTTGGCTGCCACTTAATATTTTCGGCCTATGTCTCTTGGTCTTTGACTCATAGCATTTAGCTTAGTTGCAGTACAGACAAAACATATTCTATAAATAAATAGCCCAGATTCGACTGTACAAAACCCCTGCCTGTCACTATATACTTTACACATGGAAAATGGTTACAGTGAAAACCACGTAATAGAGCACCGATTGAAGGAGTACAAACCGCTTATTAGAGCAGCTTTTTAATATTCCGGAGAACGTTAAAAACTATCTTTTCTATTAACACTAAAGAAGTATTTGTAGCTCTCCTAACAAGTTTAAACCTAGGCTACTTTTTAATTTTTCAAAACAGGCAAGTACTGTAATAGCTTCAAACTTCCACAGAAATTATTCCACTTGCCACCTTTTCAGACTTTTGCAGCTCTCAATTTGTTAGGCTATATCTCTGAAATTATAACCCCAGTCTGTGAGATTGATGCCAAAATCCTTGTTTTACTACTATGTCATGATATAATTTTCACCACAAGAACATCATCGGGCTTACTTCACTTGAACCAAAATGTCATTTCTGTTTGAAAATGGCTAAACTGTTAGTAATTTTCTGTTACTTTTTAAGGAACTGTTTTTTTTGCACACCTGAAATAGTCATTCGTAACAAAAACTAGGTTGATTTCAAACGTTTACCCCAATCTAAGGTTGCGTTATCAAATCTTTATGAGAGGGAAAATGATCAACGCTGTTGAAAGACTAAGCAGCACACATTTGCAATTTCGAACGAAACGACACCTTCAGAAGTGAAGTAGTAGTAAATATTGAAAAATTAACATTCAACAACTCTTGTATCTTATTTTGCAGCAACTATTGAAACCTGACCTGCCAAATAAGAAACGCTTTTATAAATAAAACAGAAAGCAGCTTAAAACTTAACCCCTCTCTGCTTTGACGAGGTGCTAGTGAAAAAAAACTTGGCCACTCACCACTGAAAACAATGACCATACGTACTACAGAACTTTGATGAGGGCTTTGAATCCGCGCACTTCACTTGGATTTTCGTTGGCAAGGCATCCCATGCTTAAAAAATACAGTGGGACCCTCCAGAGTTTTCTCAGATTTTGACCTTGCTCACTGCAGACTTGTTCAGAGACCGCAACTGTTTCATCTGAATACCGCGATGTTTGAAAATCAAGGTTGCGGTGTAGTTTGATGGTGGTAGTAAAGAGAATTTATACCTTATTTTGAGACTGTTGGAAAATTTTGATGGTCGTTTTGGTCTCTCAAAACAACTTAAAAATCACTGGGCTCCGCACCGGCACTATACAGCATGCAAAAGCAGCTTCCACAGAAAGTGTAAGTTTACATTGGTTGTAGGCGTAGCGCGGGGTCCAATTAGAAGAAATTGGTCAAATCGGCCCAAAACCGCCCCTGGTTAAGATATATGATGCGAATATAGGCGTAGCCAGGGGGGATAAAGGTGGAATGTACCCCAACTTTTTAGCATATCCCATCGTTTTGTGCTTCCAGAGGCGGTTTCCCACACCAAATATTGATGGTCGCTTTGTAACAAAACTTCTGAACCTGACAATGCGTTTTGCGCCATCTTTTTCGACTGCCTCCCTTGCACACCCAATCTCAGAAACGCAATAGGGCGGGCAACCGGGCAATTGCGCCCCCAGGAAATTTTCAAAGACATGTTTAATTCTTACGTAGAACAACAAGTTACAGTCATTTCCCACCAGAAAGTATCAGCTAGTTGCCGCCTTGCCTAATTTGGACTTCTCATTGTGACACACGCAAATTTCACGTGTTTTATCGTATAGTTTCCGATATTTTTCTTTTGAAACTTTTCATTATCACATAACATTGTGAAAATTGAAACAAATGTTGCTGAAGTTGGAGACTGGATATAAAATGTCATTGCACACTGGGTCAAGCTGTTTGATGCCAGTGTCTGCACTTCGTAAATCTTTGCAACAAACAACGGCGCATCGTCACATCGAATATTGCATTGGAACAAAAAAAATAATGCTGAAAAATCAAAACTGGTTTTGAATCCCATTTTCAGGTTTGTTGAATTTGCTTAATGTAGGTCATGTCAAGTTGACTTACGTGTCAAAACCTGCTATGTCACGAAGTTTTACGATGAAAAACATGCGCTCGAACTTTTGTTTGTCAACAGCATCGAATATCTGTAATATGATGCATGCTCAATGTTTTGCTCACGTATGCCATCTTTTGCTGAACGCACGGTGTCAGAAGCTGTGCAATAATCCAGACTTAGATGTGGGGAACGCTTAACCAAAACAGCAAAAGCACTGACATTTCAGTGCCTCAGGACAAAATTTGAAAATTTCGGTTCACTTTCAGAAATGTTGGGAGGTCAATGTTGTTTCGCGTCAGAGTTGTAAGTCGGTCTGGGCGTTTCGGGTCGGACCGGGTTCGGCCTGAGTTTGTCAAAATGTTTCGGGCTGATTTCGGACCTGCATACAATCTTTTTGCAACGACGGACACTTTTGTCGCCAGTTACTGCTGAAGCAATCGAGACGATTAAATCTTCAAAGAAAAACGATTAATTGTGCATTGCTGTATTTAGTCAGGTTTATTTTCCTACGGCAGATACGCCAGCAATTCCACCGCAGTTGCGTACATCTTGATTCACTCGGTAAATTTGGCTTTTGGGCCTAAATCGGGCTTAAAAGAAATGCCGGTTTAAGGCCGGGTTTGGGCTTGTTCTTTCGGCCTTAGGCCGGGTTCTGGCTGTAATATCAGACCCGTTGACAACTCTAGTTCGCGTTCCTCCTGACTGCATTAGTTGTCATGAATGCGCCACATACCTTTTTTCGATGCATGTTGTGGTTTGTCATCACGATCATTTGCTTCAGGGTAATAAATATTTGTAAATGCATAATCATGGTCCTCATCACAATTCCTTGTTTTTTTTTTACTTCTCATGACTCTAGATATTCTACTTCCAGATCCACACTTGCTTTCGCTTCATTCTCTCGGCGTGTGGAAAAATATTTTTGGGCAGGGGCGTTTCCCGCGACTAAGTCTCACTGCCCTGCTTTCACTTGCTCTTCTATATGGTCCAGTTCGGTTGAATTTTGACGCTACGTTTCCTAGAAATTCTCATCTTTATTCTTGAGAAACTTGGGAAAGTTAGCCAAAACCGAAAGAAGGTCATCAACCCATTAAACTCAAGTTTGAGAAACATGTTCCAACATTTCAATGGAGAAGTCAGTGAGTTTTTCCACATTGATTTCGCTTCAGGAAGCAGCTTTACATTTGTGCTTTTAAGAATAAATAGCATAGTTGATAAATTTTGGTAACAGATTCCTAGCAGGTTTCACCTGGCTCTTAAATTCTGCGATCGAATCAGGTGTAAAGCATTCCTTGGAGATTGCCTTTCAACCTCTTTTTGTGCTTCCATAAGTTCTAAAAACGCGGGCAATTACAAAGAAGGGGCGCCATTTAACTGGGCGCATAAACGTTTCGGTGTGCAACTGCCTCCAATCTGTCACAGACTGCCTAGGATTCGCTTCGTTGCTTGAATCCAAACATTTGCATGAGTCTGCGATTTTCCACATACTGCTGCATAAAGGTGTGCGTCTCCAGACTGCCCGTAGTGTGGCTTTGTGCCTACTTCACCAGAAAAGTATTATTAACACTTTCGAAACCAGACAGTTTTAAGTTGGAACATAATATCGTCTGTATAAAAAAACAAAATGAAACTCGCAACGCTTAGAAACGTTGGCGAAGGTTATAAAGATTTTTTCACTCTAGCAAGTCAGTCTAATTCACTTCCTAAACAACTTGCAGATTTTTACGATTGTATCAGGAAGAGAAGAAGAAAAACCCCAAAGCACCGAGTTCTTGGCGTGTACTGTTTCGATCAATATTAACTCGATTTCTTCTTGCCTTTCTGGCCAGTACACTTTGTTTTGTCATGGCCCTGGTTGGTCCAGTAAGTTCAGTCTTCTTTCATCTCGATATAGTGCTTGTATATTTTGAACTATTTTATCAGAATTGTTTTTTCGGAAATTTCGAATAAATGTGACATGTTAAATGTGTTGCAATATTTTTGCCTTGGTATATCACTTAAGGGTTTTAAAATTAACCGAAAGAATCAATCATTCGTCTTGNTTTTCATTCAAAGGAAAAGGTCAATCTTCGCATGAGTTTTTGCAGATTTACTTGTAAGGCATGATCATACTTTTCATATTTTGCGATGAGTGGAATATGATGAGGTTCAATAGTGCATTGCACTTGTACGTGGTTTGTATAATATCGACGTGAAATTACCCAAATCAGCGGTGAATATGAACTAAAAGGTATCGCCACCAGTGTTTTCACTGAAAAGGTTAGACACGAGCTGGAACTTGATTTGATTTGCACTTGAAACAAATGCCAAGTTGCTTTGCAGCGTTTGTTGATGTCACGGAGTAGCTATTGATTGGTTGCAAAGATTCTGAACGATGGTTGATCACTGCCGGTGTTTCACGTTATGTTTTCAATAAACTCGCGTAGTAGCAATTTATACAAGCATCGTTGAACTTTCAATCTAAGGTTTCATTTTCATGTTAGGGAGATAATAACATTTCAAGGTCAGAAACCTTGGCTTTGAACTAGCAGAGTTTGCAATGTTTTGAACTTGCCACACCTTGTTAATTTTAGGCTCTGGTGGTAAACCAACTTGTCATCTTCACGTCAACCATTAACCCTAGCATTGGCTTTGCCATCGGCCTTTGCTTCGCCCTGCTTGGTGCGGACTTGATGCGAGTGACGTTCTACTCTATTTCATGGGCATTGAACGTGAGGTTGGTACATACAAAGAAGAAACAGTTTAAAGATATAAATTACCGCAATAGAATGATAATGAAGGAGATGGAAAAGCTGGTAAATGTCATGCGTTTTGGAATGAAGGGTTTGTTGCTGTGTTTGCTTCCTTCTTCAAATCAGTTTGAAAATTTACTGGTGACACTTTTACTCAAATGTCTTTTCTCCCACTTAATTTGCAGAACCACAGTGCGATCACGGAGTGCCATTGCGCTTGTGCTGTTCAGAAAGTTGGTGAAGCTTAAAAGCTTGAAAGAAAAAACTGCAGGAGAGGTAAAATTGCGTGTCTTATTGTGTCAATAGCCAGGCGCGTAGCCAGTGGGGGGCAATAGGGGCAATTCCCCCCCCAATTCCGAAAGTTACACGACACCAACAATGTTCCGTTAATTAAGCTTTTGGTATGTAATCTAAAGAAATATATCAGTGCTAATCAACGAAATTGCTTAAAGAACCTTATCCGACTTCAGCTTTTGGTCGAACCAGAGCAACGTGGTTTACCAGCAATTTTGTCCATAATTATTCAAACGTTGTGTATAGTGTAAATGCTGAAGAAATCATGCCATGCTGACTTTGCCTGAGGCTTAAGTTCCGTGTGGAAGTTTGTGATCATGAAATGCAAGCTTGTATTTAAGCACTTGTAATCACTAAACGAAAGTAAAAACAAGGAGTAACGCTCTTCGCAGGTATTTCTGATGCACCAGCTGCTGTATCCCACCAAAGACCATCGCAAAAATTCCACTCTGATAACTTTGGCGTACTACAAATAATGATAACTTACTCTTGTCAGCAGCATCAGCAGTCGCCTTAAATTAACATCATAGATTTTTGTTTTTGTACAATTTTAGAACTAAATGCGTGAATATGGCGTGGTTATATGTTTTGTATGTCTTGAAGATCGAACTCTGTCTAAAAAACGACCCGGTTTCAAAATATTTTTTGTTACGCAATTAGGCCACTGTTTATCAACAATAGCATTCATTCTAAATATATATTTGCAGGGTTGCCAGCTTGGCCCTTTTGGGACCAAATTTCAGAAATTTGGTCCCAAATGACACTTTCCGGCCCCAAAATTTTCGTTTGGCCTTTTGGCTCTTATTGGGCCTTTTTCCAGAGGCTGGCCCCATGCAAGAATTAAATCTGACCACCCTGGGTCCTGGCTGAGAAACCATATTTTTTCACTTTTTTGGCTAATTCATTGCAGATTTTCACCAAATTCCTATATTTTGAAGGTTTTTTATTACAAAATTTTGTTAGGATCCTTAGAGTTTCTTAGTTATGTGAAAGTAATTCCATCAGAATACCTGTTACTTACTGCAGTTGTAGAGGTAGCAGTGAGAACTGTTACGTTACCTAACTTACTGTTTTTCAGATAGTGTGCGTGTTTGTTGGTTTTGTTCTGATTGTTATTGCATTAACACTTATCGAAGAATGGTATATTTATCTTAGTTTATGGCTACACACGGAAATTAAGTTTTTCTCTTGCGATCTTTCATCACGTACTTGTTTTGCTGTTGCTCTACAATTGTGATTGAGGAACATTGCCATTTAATAAGTTCCTAAGTATGGGTTCGTATGAGTTCGTAACTGCGGATAAATTGGGAAAAAAAATGGTTGGCCCTTTTTTGGCCCCTAGTCTTAGAATTTGGCTCTTTCTGGACTAGATTTGGCCTCTTGGCAAAAAGTAGATCTGGCAACCCTGTAT
>JGI24159J19872_10011292_pt1 | contig 11704 bp, 7 predicted proteins | sample Ectturendosymbi4_FD_19872 | JGI IMG/M metagenome (IMG submission 19872) | reverse complement strand
TTGATTTGTTGCGTCCAGGAGTTGCCGAGTTGTGCACGAGCGCAGAATTACCCGACGCAACAAGACAAACAATCGTGCGCGGCTGCTCCTGGCAACTCCTCAGTGTAGATTGGCCTTGAGTCGTGTCGAGACCGGACACTGAAGCACTCAGCACTGTCCTCTAGCGGCTGAAAATAGTGTTTTCACCAAACACCCTGAAGGGTTTTCATGAACTCATTTGAAAAGCTCCTAGCGGTTGATGAATCGAATTGAACATTTCACACGAAAAGAAGGCGCTGACTAGCCTTGGTTTTGAAGGTTTCTTGGTTCTTTCCTTGCTGCGTTTCATTAAAGACGGGATGCTGTCCAAACCTTGCATGACTGAAGAAAATGTGTCGGCTTCCGTGGGAACCTGTTTAGCAGATGAAGCACGTATCATCACCATCATCAGCACAGATCAGTAGCACTGTTGGCAGGCAGTGCAACATTGAAACGTTTTTAATTCGAAAAATCAACACGTCCGCACGACTTAACTCTCGGGGCCGGTTCGACCTGAACAGACAAGCGGAAAATCGTTTTCGAATTACGTATCTTGTCCTGCTGCTAATTCGGAAACACCATTTTCCTGCCTGCGCTTCTTAAATATACAGCACGTGGTAACATCGCGATGACGGTCGCATGGTGACAGCGCGCCGTATAAAAAAGTGAAGGATGTTCACTACAACCACAGCTTGATTGGACATCCCTGATTTATAATCTGCAAAAAAATCAGGGACGTCTAATTAAGCTGTGCAGATTACAATTTGCAAGCTGGTAAAACCAGCTCTTAAAACAGGTTCTTTTTGAATGTTGTTGTATCGCAATCGCATTAAGTTACGCGTCATAATGTTATTAGACAATTTCCAGCACCACATCAATTATGACGCCAACGCAAACTAACTCCTCTGCATTAATCGTTTAAAAGATCTATACAAATTATTATACAGTACCTCCGATTCCAGTTGTTCCAGCTGCTGTTCCCCTTTCCCCGACAACAGTTTCTTAACAAAATCTTTGTCTTTCGCATGATCAGAACCAAAAGCTGGCGAAGACGCTGATTTCGTCAGCGCCGAAGGTTTTCTGACATTGGACGTCGACGTTACTGTCTTGCTCGCATCATTTGTATTTTTAAAGATTGTCATCGAATCATCGTCAGATATGGCAACTTCTGAATCGGAGGAAGACGTGTGGATGGCAGAAAACTTTTCGTTCTTATTATCGACGCGACGACACTTCGCCGGAAGAGATGTTTGCGCGAGGGGGACTTCATTCGTCGGTTTCCTTTTTTCTCTCGTAGCTGTGTCTGCTGTAAGTGTACCAGAGCGATGATCAAATGGTGCGTCGAATACCGCGCACCAAAACGTAAAAGTCAGATTTCAAACGTAGATTAGAAAAAGTGACACCGGGGGGCGAGCGACGTTGTGTCTTGCATCGGAGTTTCAGGGGGTTTTCTGACTCGCGTATAACCTTCACTTTTTGAAGATTGGTTTGTATCATTCCAAAGTAATGTCCATCCTTTCTGTGCTATTTGCTCCGCGACGTCCCACTACCTCGCAGCAGATCGCAATGCTCGCTTCGCAGGCAGACTCTTGCAACGCTTTGCAGGTGTTGCCGGGACAAGTGTCGTGGCTCGCCGCACGTTCACGTTACAAGAATGCTTGCATTTCAAACATTCCGAAACTGGTTGAGCTGATCAGTTTCGCAGCGATGAGCAAAATGGTGTATGAAACAGTAAATGGTGTATGAAACAGTACGAATTGAAAATTTTATAAATTTAACGTGTTCAATTTTCTTATGTTTTATTATGTTTTGATTATGCACCAAATTTTTTTTTATTATGCACCAAAATTTTTGTTGCGAATTCTTTTTAACTTACTCTATGCTTAGAGGTCCTATTTGCCACATATCTACTACATTCCAACTGAAAGTAGCATGAGCTGCATTATCACCTAAAACCTACCGCGCTTGTCTTACCATAGTCACACTTTGGCAAAGCCACCTGGCTTTGCAAATTCACATCAGTAATGACGAAATGAACTATTTTTATAGCAAGTGAAAATGTCGTTCGTGAATAGTGTACTGTTTACATCACAATTTTGGATTTGCTGAACGGAATGATGCAGGGACACTGTTTCAGTTATACAGACTTGTATTGAATGCGGGTTTCCAACAGTAATTTTCCTCGACGATTTCAAATGCAAATGCTAAAATTAATTGATGTAGACCAGGGGTCTCAAACACGCGGTCCGCATGTAGCCCGCGAGGACAATTTGTGCAGCCCGCGATACGTTTTGGGAATTTTCATATAATAATCAACACGTAAGTTATTTACTTTATTCACTGGTGTTTAAAAGTGCTCGCCCAGAGTGTGATCAAGTTCCTTTTGAACGAATGTAGAGACGGCTAGAAATGATTTGCGTACAACTCACGATACCTTTCGCAGGAAATACAAGGTAACACCTGTATCTGGTAAGCTTCACGTACCGCCATTGTTGCATTAGCGTCATGATGCGGCCCTCGGGTTACTTTATAGGTACAGGTGCTAATTTGCCCTTCGAAGCAATTTGAGTTTGAGACTCCTGCTGTAGACGCACATTTAATACAAATTGCTGTTTTGCTTGTCAAGATGTTGCATGCAATCAACTGAAGAATGTGAAGAAAAAGAGGCAATTTTTTCTACTACAACATCTCTATGCCTTCTGTGCGACACCTACAGCCGCGATCTGAATAAATAAAAGCATACATTCTAATTGTACACATAACTTGATGATGACAGATCAATTGCACCACAGATGCAGAAGAAAATGAAGGAAACTGTTTTGCTAGTCAGTAGAAACTCGCACTTACAGCTTTCGTTGCTGGTTCCCGTCCCATCTGCATGTTGTCGATTTCCAGCTTGCAGGGCAGACATCTTCAAAAAGCGCAACACCAATAATTACTAACATCAGTCGGCTAACGCAAAACGACCATGGATCTTGACAGGGTTGAGAAAAAACTTAAAAAAAAAACAAAACAATCCAATTGTTGTTTTTTTTGTTTAAAAAAACACTCTGAATTGTTTTTATTACGTCATGCAAGATTACCATTTTCGGAAGTACACAATAATAACTTGTTATGCCTATCATGGCATATGGCAATCAAATTTGAAGGTTAAGAAATGTACTGTTTTCGCAAAGTATTGTTGGTCAGTTCAATACAAAGTGGTGAGGCTTGGCAAGCATGTGCCCATAGCAAACAGAGAAAGCCACGCCCACACATTTCAGTTTCATGTCAAGTTTATGTGACATTTTCAAGTTTATAGACACCTTGCGCTAACTGATCAAGAAAAGTTTCGTGGAGGATTGATGCTTGCGCGCAACATGAAATGCCCTAAAATTGCTCGATAGCTGAGGTTGATCATGTCAGAAAACATGTAGCTGTTCAATATTCTATTAATTTCAGGTCGTTTGAAGTGATGAAACTTAAGGCCAATCTACACTGAGGAGTTGCCGCGCACGATTCTTTGTTTGTTTTATTGTGTTGGGTAATTATGCGCTCGTTCACGGCTCGGCACGGCAACTCCTGGGCGCAATAAAACAAATAAAGAACTGTACGCGGCTACTCCTGGCAACTCCTCAGTGTAGATTGGTCTTAAGGGACATAAAGAAGTATGTGCTTTGGCCACAGAATCGTGGAGGTCACTATAATGCAAAAATGCAGAAAACCAACTTTTTTCTGCAGTTCGAGGTCGCTCATAGGGATAAAATCCATGATTACGACTAAAAATGTGATCAATCTAATTTTTACGAAATTTAGCTCAAAATTAAGTTTTTGCAACAGCTTACGAGATTTAAAGGAAATCTTGCCTACATTGTCTACTTTTTCCATAAATCGTAACACCTCCGCTAGGAGCGCAAATAGAAACATTTGTTTTGAGGCGCATCCATCCTTTGGCAAAAAATAACTGTTTGTGAGATCAGTGGTGTTTTTGATTAGCAACAACCAGACGCACATGTCCCCTAATGCAGTGCTTCTCAAACTATGGGTCACGACCTCATTTGGGGTCGCGATACAAATTGGCTTGACAAATCAGATATAGACGTTTTTGCAAACTTTACCAGAAAATTGAAGGTAGACATGCAGTGAATCTGTTTCTACTGCAGTTTTATGGGTAATACCGTGATTCATGCTGTCAGTTATTTAGCTTACTAGGATGTTTGCTTGAGCTATCAAATAATAATCAACTAAGCGTAACAACTTATGCGTTGTTACGTCATGATTGTTTTAAGGTACTGACCAATATTGACCTTGTTGTATTCTTTCCGACACGAGGGCACTTGTGTCTATAACTCTAGCTCTAGTCTAGGCTAACCGCTTTGAGAACACACTGAGTAGTTTTAGACTAAAGTTAAAAGCTTCGTACAGTTTCAGAAGTACTTCGGTATTTGATTCCACAAAAGTTGGATCCGCAAATAATCCACAAATGAAATTTCAGGAGGCCGCACTCTTTCCATGAGTTTGCGGGATTATTAAACAAAAGTTTGCAACTGGAAATTTGAAAACAGAGTTGTGATTTCTGGACAAGAACCAGAAATGACTAACCAGTCATTTCTGATTTAGCCATTCATAAATTATTAGCCTTTTGCACAACATATTTGTTTGAAGAGTCATTCTCAAAATTGGTAATCTTCAAGTCCAAAAACCGATTCTTTTTGAAAAATGTTGAATGTCCTTTGTCCTCCGTTGTCTTGTATCGATCTACGCATGGATGATCAGTGTAAAAATCATCAAGTGCATCCTTCCCATTAGTTGTGCTTGATAACTTCGATAACTGAATTGCTTTTTGTTAATTTTTTTCGCCTTACTGCTTCCATTACGTGGTTGTTCATTACTGTACACCCAATCTAGTGGATTGTGTGCATTTGCATAATTTCGCCATAGACAAAAATGCCTCTTGAGATTTGTAATGGGACGTTTACACACTATTAACTACACACTATTAACATCTAAGCCAGGGATCGGTCTCAAAGTTTCAAATCATTCAGTGTGCCAACAACATGTTTTTTATACAAGTCAGGGTCAACATATCTTCTGTGTAAATCATAACAAAAGTGATATGCAAAACTTGGGGCTTCCGCGTGCCATTGAAAACTGTTTGGCGTGTCAAGTGTAGCACGCGTGCCTTCCCCTGATCTAGGTTATCTACGAAGGTGTCACATATTAACTATTTGAAAATGGGGCCGCAGCAAAAGTTTGAGAAGCCCTGCCCTAATGGGCGCAGTGGTAGACTGCAGGCCCGTAGCTACGGGAGAGCATTCGGGGGCAGCACATCCCCAAATTTTTTGTTCCCTCCTAAATTTTGTTGGGTCTAGAAATATTTGTTTTAAGCATATAATAAAAACAAAAATATTGCTCCCCTAAAAATGTATTTTGCCCCCTAAACCTTAAAACCTGCCTACGGGCCTGCTACACTGGCGACTAATTCGATGACGACAATTCGACGCTTTGGCTCGTACGATTGCTGTGACCTTGTTAAATATCTTGGTACGCCCACCTTTTCGAGAATACTAGTTTTGATGGACAAAGATTTGCTCTTCAGTTTTTCTTGCAGTTGATCGTCGAAGGGCTCCACGACCTGAGATAGAGCGCATCTACATTAGCGTTCGTTGCCTTGGCATTGATAGCACCACAGAAATTTAGAAATTTCTGCGCAGTGCAAAAACAGTTAGGTTGTTAAAAACTGTTCAAGATCTCCAGTTTACGAAAAAGACCTAATCGGATGACGCGCGTCAATGAGCCGTCAATGCAAGATCATAAAATGAACGCTGAGCTGCTGGTGCATTGCTTGCCGCGATTATAATTCATCTCACAGGAAAATCGCAACATGACCAGGCCAGTGAGCTGTGTCTCCAAGTTGGGACTTTCCTTGCAAAGTATGGACATACCACCGCCGCAAGAACTCGCGTACACAACGCGAATTGTCCTTCACTGATCTGCACGAATTTCCACCGAAAAATCCACACGCTTAAACATTACTGATGCTAGGGCAGGTCGTTATAGCATCGTGCAGTTTAACCGACGACAAACTAAGTAAAACGAATTTAACTTTGAAAAAGTAAGCATCACTACAATCAATGCATGTATTCGCGGCCCATTGGCCGCAGATTGCAATAAAACCATTTTGCTGATAATTTCAGAATGTATTACATTTATCAGAATGCTCCGTCACAGTCACTGGCAAACAAACATTGTGATGCATAAGCAAAGAATCAAAGTTACCCTGAAAATCCTCTAAAGATATTGTGCAGACACATTGTTCAGGTAAAATGTGAACAAACAAAATTGTTCAGGTAAAATGTGAACAACGGGCAACGTACCGAGCTGTCTGACTTCGGCTGCTCCACTTCGTCTGCACCACAAGCCGTTTCTTTCGTATCTGCTTGATCTGCTTCTGTGGCGCCATCTAGCGGTTTCTTAGCGGCTTCCTTGTTATCTCCTGGGTTTTCTTCAGGCTAAAAAGAAAAACAACCGAGTTAAATATCCACACACATTACATTTGATGATAACATGCAAGTTGGATGTTGTTACGCAACTCATGAGCTAATTTCGTACCATTAGATTTGAAATAAATTGCCTCTGTTTAAAAGATCTCAGAATCAAGGAATCTCGCAGATTCGTAGAATTCGTTCCATACAATCGTGCAATTTTACAAAATTGATACCTATGTGTTTTCGTATTTAACTGAAATGTGTATGCGTTCATGTCAAGAGGATATGAGTTTGAACTAAGAAGTGCAAACAATAATACCACCTCTGCAAAAAGTATTTTGCTAAGTTTTCTTGCAATCATTTTATTTTTGTTTTTATTCAATATAATGCACAGAACGATGCGGCAGTCATAACGAATTCTGGAAAAGAACGAATTTTGAAACAAAAAAATAAATTATTTCATAACATTCACTGGGCATTTTTTTAAATTTCTGGATACATTTAGAAGAATTTCCTTCATGAATCGAAAGAAAGCGTTACGTTTGAGAGATCTCTCATTGCTATCTATAGCAAAACCACGCAAGGTTATTTTAATGGAACTTGAACAACCTCTTTCTTTCTTCCACTGTCATGAGATACGTTTGCACCTTTCTGATTCTTCTCAGCAGTTCTCTTCTGTCCGTGTTCCTTACCTACAAGATAAAATAGCAGTTTTTTTCTGGATTCAAATTATTCACACCAAAAGACATATAAAGCATGCAGCAGAAAATGGCAAATAAAACATTAAACCAGTTGCTACGAGTTTCTATCAAACCACGTTTGTCTTACTTCACTAGTTAAGGCCAGTTCTGCCAACGTTCAGAGGGTGAGTAGCAAATACTGTGAAGGGATATAAGCTAACCATTGTGCACAGCTTTTCTGAGCAGATCAAATAGATGCAATCCCATGATTAGTGGGCAGATAATAAATTCCTACTCGGATTAACTCAGGAGAATAATGGTTTCATCGTAAAACTGTATTTTAGCTTCGAACGATCAAACGCTTAACAACAAAAAACGAATCGGGCAAGCAAAGGCATTCAAGGGTTTGGCAATGATATGGAATCGAACTCCACACAGTATGACTTTGAGTGAACTCGCCAGTTTCACTCCAAAAAAGTGAAAGATGAAAAACGAAATAAAATGCGTAGCGATGACAAGTCAGGGACACCAATTGCTAATTACTACCAGGAAATCATTTGATTTAAATCAAGCTATAAAATTCAAAAAAAATCATATGGAGTTTTGAAGCTCTGTTTAGAATTCTTAATAGTTTTTTACTTATATCAGTATAGAACGCAAGAACTTCTCATGGTGCCACAAGTTAAAAGCAAAGAAAGTTTCATTAATCATAGCTGCTATGAGGTCACAGATTCTATGTCAGTGGTTCTTAACCTTTTCTCTACCACGCCTCCCTTAAGTAATTGTCCTTTGTTTTAAGGCCACATGGTATTAAATAAGTTTTAAAAACAAATGTATTTATTGCTAAATTTATTGTTCAAGCTTTCCATGTTACAGAGCTCGTAAGGCAGGCCTGCACAACATGCAATCCGCGAGGCTGCATCCCCTCGGAGCTTTCTTGCGGTCCGAGAGACCTTCCTCGATTGCAGAAAATGTTGCAAAAGCAAGCCTGTTCTTCAAATAATAATCAATCGTCGTTCAAGAATTTCTTCCAAAGTACAACGAAATGAAATGGAATAGACTTTTGCAGCCGGCGGCAAATTAATGTTGATCAATTTGGCACTTTGAGCTTTCTGAGTTCTGCAGGTCTGGCGTTAATGGCTTGCTTCCCTCCCCCTGGAGGGGAGCATCAATGAAAATTTGAGGTGTGCACATCTGGTTAAGAAACACTGTTCTATGTCAACCAACTGCAAAAATGACATGTAGACTGAAATCACTAATCCTTGGAGATTGAGAACTCTTCGAATGTCACAAATTTGAAAGTGTAGACTAGCATAAAGTGAAAGTTGCATCTGAATCCATCAAACATATAGGCTGTTGGCTAAAAAGATAGTTATAGAACATATTTTTAATTCACATTAACATATATATCATAGGTTTTTACTGTTTTATGGATGTAAGTTATAGTTTTGCAGAAGCTGAACTGTGAAAGTTTCGTTACAATAATAATTTTAGCAATAGACTTCGCCCCAACAAAGCTGGCAAGCTTGTATGTACAAGCTACGCAACATGCCATGCGAGTCAATGAATTTGCTTAAACTGATGGTTTGAGTATTGCCATTTCAACAAATATTTTGTAAGCCTGTACTCGTGCTATGGGCTGATTCGCATTAAGGGATATTTCACAAGTGTAAATATAAATTGAATGAAAGTTCAGATGTTTCTAGTTAATGCACTTGAAGTCAACAAAGACACAAACATTATATTAAAATAAGTTCTTTAAATTAAAACTTAGAAAGGTTAGGTGGTCACCCCCTACATATCAAACCAAAAACAACATAAAAATAAAAAAATCTGATTTAAATCAAAAAAATCCGATTTTTTTGATGTTTTTTTAAAAACATGATTTTTCTCAAACCTGATTGCTACAGTAACAGGGTCAAATTGTAGAAAATGAAAGAAGACATTAAATCATTAAAGACATTAAATCATTACTGTACATTAAATGTTTTTAAGGTATGCCTAAGCCTGATCTATACAAATAGCTTTTAGATCTGCAAGCTGGTACACGGAGACCCAATAAAATTTCGGAGGTAGTGACTAGCGATTAATAGAAAAGAGCAAATGTAACAAACAAAAAAAGCTTACACTTCGCTGTCTACAAAAGTGACCTCAGTATTTCAAACAACACCACAGCTTTTCTCTGTTGCTACCTTTGAAGACCCCTTGAAAAAGTTCGAACCACAATCTATGATCCTCCGTCCCATTGGCCTTGGTAGATGAAACAATAAAATGAAAAAAATGATGTGAGGTGGCAGCACTCACCTAACGCAACAATTTTGTTTTACAGAAAAATTATTTGTCAGATGCCAGGTTGCTTTTTGTTTAAACTTAAACCAAGGAAAGCCTGACATTTCGCTACGGTCAATATACATTTTGATCAATCAGCTGATAAAGTTTCCTCGACAACTTGCTTTTCAAGGTGCAAACATGTAAATACAATGCATGCCGTTAGCGAATCAAATAACCTGGCAGCTCGTCCTTCGTGACGATTGAATGATCAGCAGGGTCTCTTCTACGCTTCACTTTGGAATAGAGGTCTCCAGAAAGAACATCGATTCGTCCTTCCTTCAAGTCCTCCCAAAAGGGATCCTTAACTCGAGGTTCTTCTTCAGCGTCGGAATCAATCGAATCAGACGTGCTCGAAGAGACGCGCCTTGACCATTTTCCTTTAAATTAAACTCACATATCGTTTCTCCGCGTTTTCACCAGAGAAGCTTCAAACCAATCACGAAGCACTGTGTTAAAAAAGAAAACACAAACCCGCCACTAACCTTTTCACGACGTTTTTCTCATAACCCAATCTTAGTCGCTTTAATTAGTAGAATTTGGCAAAACCGTTTTGCACAGATAAAAACACGAAATATGAAGAGCCATATTTATGTTGCTAACCGCAATGTCAGTCTTCGCCTACTTACAACTGCCCCCAGAAACAATAAACTGATGAATTACAAAAATAAACTTGTGTGCGTTGGCGATCGGGATGGAAAAATAGAATAAATCACATATCATGCAAGTTATCCAACTAATTATAAATGAAAAGATGGTGATAACCGTGTGTCTCGCTACACAGGAAAGACAGTCGACGAACAATTTTGCGTCTAAGCACTTAAATTACATCTAATCAAGATAAATACGTACAGGATCGCACCCGGTGGGACTAAGACAGCACAATGTGATTCTTTTTCAAAACATTCCAGTTTGCTGAAGCAAGGCAAAGAACACTGCAGCATGTCGCCTGACAACAGGGTTCAGAGCTAAAGCTGAATTTTATACAGTATGTTAGGTTATGAAGTAGGTCGCAAAAGCGCATTTTCCTGTATCATACAAAAATCTGTAACACCAGACGTACCATAAGAAACCTGATTACAAGGAGACTGTTAGTTGCAGCAACCGACGCTTTGCAAGATGAAATCGTGACTCGACCAAGTCATGACTTGATTCTGACTCGACTCGAAAAATTTTTAGATGACTCTGACTCGACAAAGATGACTGGGGCACATCACTGCAACTACGGTAAGTAAATGCTATCTAAGGAAGGGGGATTTTCTGTGTGTTTTACAAGGAAATAAAGACCTGCGGGGGTATTTTACCCAATACTCAGGTACCTGCCTACCACAACTCCAAATTAAACGTGTTGAAGTTGTCTTGTGCACTGGCCACAAAAGAATGATTTTCACCAAACAATGAACAGGGTGGCAAACACTTGGATTGCAAAAGAAAAGTCATGTCAAGAATTCTATCTTTACCTAAATACAGAAACCAAATTATACCACCATTTGGTACCACTGCAGTCTCATGGTTAAGGCAGCTGCAATTCAGCAAAGAACTCAGCTCGGTGAGGAATGGCAGTACTTACAAAAATTGTTGAAAAACTATGTATACATGACACGCCACACCTGTGCTTCACACTCTAGTTGAGACTTTGTATGAATAACGGGGTGGCATGTTCATTCACACAAGATCATCAATTCCATAACAAAAGCATGAAAAAAACTTGTCTCAAACAAAAATACCTTTCGCAGCAGTTCCACCTTTACCTCGACCTCTGCCTTTACTGATTTTTTTCCCAGATAGATTGGATTTGTTAGATTTTGTTTTTTGTCCTGTGTTTTTCTTTGAAATTCCCTTTTTGAAAATTGTTTGACCAACCTCTGTAAAAATAAGACAAAAAATTGCTACAATCACAAAATCACTTTAAAAACAGTGAGAAAACTGCTCTACAAATTCATCAAGTTTGCCAATTGTACATTACGTCTTGAGCAAAATTAAATTAATTTCAATAGAGACTTTGCTATTTCTTCTTTTATGCAAAACCTCAGTCTGAAGAAAACGTCTACAACAGGCCTGCACAACTCAGAAAGCTCGAAGGGCCAAATTGATCAACATAAACTCGCCGCGGGCTGCAAAGGTCTATTTCGTCATAGTGTGGAAGAAATTCTGAAAGGACAAGTAATTATCCGAAGTCGGGCTTTTGCAACATTTTCTGCAACTGAGTTC
>JGI24159J19872_10011290_pt1 | contig 11708 bp, 7 predicted proteins | sample Ectturendosymbi4_FD_19872 | JGI IMG/M metagenome (IMG submission 19872) | reverse complement strand
TTGGAGCCAAAGTGGTCTAGCAGGTAGGTGCGTTCAACACTTGACTAGCACTCATATGACACTTTACTAAACCTTTTTCCCAAGCCGTGATACTGGGATCAACCCAGAACGACACTAAAATGTGAAACAGTCGTCACGCTAAATTTAGTTGAAAACTGTCAGGTTTCGAACCGAAAATGCAGCTAAACAACATTTTTTAAAGAATGTACTACGTTAATAATGGTGATCCGCTTTGCCCTTAACAAAAATAAATCAGAAGGTCGTAGAACAACAAGCGGTTTAACGTGGCACTAAATGTTATGTCGAGATTTCTCTAATCACTTTGAAAGTTTCAGCGATTTGCACTGTTCAGCAGTAGCCTAATGCAGTGTTTTTCAACCATTTCNCTGCAANGGAACCTCCCGTAAATGTTTGCATTGCTCACGGAACCCAATACAATGATCCAAGTGTCTATATTGCAACAACCGCACAGAACTGTGGTTGCGAATTTCGTNCCAGGCAATTTCGGTCTGTTTCTGCGAAACCCCTGGCAGCCACTTGCGGAACCCAAAGGTTCTGCGGAACCACGGTTGAAAAACATTGCCCTAATGATGTAAAGTTTCAAAGTTTCATGAGGGCAAATTGAGGCCTGTCTAAGAAAAAATAGTACACGAACAAATAGACAAAAAATGACTTAGATCCCAAGTTTTGACACTTCCAACATATTTGTGTTTAAATACCAATCATTTACGAAATTTTCGATCAGATAACCTGTCTTAAGATGAATCTTGTAAGGCGATAACTTACCAGTAGGGCAAAGAAAAATTCCAATAAGACTTTTTAAAAATGATTAGAGTATAAAATTTCATCTTATTCTTTGAAAGTTTCTGCAAATGTCAAAATTGCTGTGCAATGTTTTGAAAATTTCGGGGGGCGAAAATGCCCCAAATCACCCCCTGGTTGCGCGCCTGGTGGTGATCTTAGCAATTTGGGGGCCCCTTTCCTGGGAGTTTGCTACAGCAGGTCGCACAAATTTTTTTTCATTTCGATGACGTCACCATGTTCACTCAAACGTGGTACAACCTTGCACCCTGGCTACGCCCTACTTAAGCTTCACTTTTCACAAATCTAACACTTTCATACCATCTCATGCACACTGATTAGCCTTGCAATGATCTTTTAACGATTCTAAAACCAAGGATAGGTGAAGCAATATGTGGGGCCAGGAAGCATTTACTACCTGAAATCTGGCATCTGTAGGCTATGTGTATATGAAACACATTCCACTACACAAATAACACAATGAAATACAACATACAGCAAAATGCAACACTCCACTGCTGCTTAGCTTAAATAGGACAGAAAATACTTCAGCAGAGGGAAGCTTGGCGTTTTAATTGAATTTGACCGTTTGGCTTGGTCCAGAACCGCCGCCAGAAATTTTTTAATAGGGGGCTTTGCGTTTTTGTAAGGGGGCTTAGGGGTTTGTGTGGGGGGCTTGACACTCTAAAAATAAAAAAAATTCCCACTGATTTATAGTGTTTCATGTTTCAATTTGGGGGGATTAGAGCTTTGTTTGGGGAGGATAAGCCCCCAAAAGCCGCCCAGTGGCAACGGGATTGGCTTGGTCGCAAATATTTTGTTTGATCTTTTGTGAGAATTTTTGCCCCACATTCCGGAATTTAAACAATCTAAATGTTTCCATGTGCACTCCACGAATAGGCCTACGCTTGCCTTCCTGACAAGCAATTTTGCACACTCTTGCACACCCTGCACACTCACTAAGACCACTACTGCTTGTTTCTAAGTGATGCTGGCAAGTCTTGCTACGTAAAATAAAGACATAATTGTGGTTTCGTTAAAGACCATGGAAAGTTGCTTCTTTGTAAAGAAGTAGGCTACCTTGCTTGAAAAATCCATAGATAGTCTATTTTTGTAACTTATCCTTATCGTAATATACCTGGCTATTGCTGCCAACGAAGTGCAAGTGCATTTTTTGTGACTAGGCTATAACCATAAGATGGAGCAACCTCTTTTTGTGTAGAAAGGGTAAAGCGCTTTGTGAACGTCCGTTTGCATTGTCGACAACCTACAGTATAAAGGATAAGCAAACTGTTGACGTTGCTCTCCACCCCTTGGAAAAATTTCTGTAGACGCTCATGGAAAGGGGTCTTGGGGCCATTCTAACGAAAGTTTGCCGATCACTCACTGCTGCACGCAAAACTGCTGAACGGAGCTTCAGCAAGTTGAGGCTAATCAAAACGTTTTACAGATCAGCTATGACTGATGAAAGACTAACAAATCTGGCAATGATATCTATTGAAAGTGAAACTGCCAAAGCATTAAATAGGACTGAATTAACAAAAAAATGTGCATTTTCGAAAACTTGGAAAAAGTCATTTTTCTAGCTAACAATACAGCAATTGCTTAATTTGTTTGGTTTATACGTTGTGTTGATGCTGTAGAAAATACTTTCCAGGCATTTGTTAAAACAAATCGATGTTTTTGTTTACATAAATACTGTGTTAAATGCAATGTAATGTATATTGGGCTCGGGGATGTATATTGGTGTATATAGTGTATATTGTAATGTATATTGGACGTCCCGGCTCGGGGATGGGGCAACCACCTAGCGCCGGCCCTGTGTGTACAGCTCCTTTGAGTGGGGTGGCAGGCAGTGGGTACATAATTTAATTTCTTATTCCACTTTTGCCTATTCATGTTTTCTCTGGCTCATCATCTTCATTGCAGTCGATTTCAACATTCGATTCAGTCGATCAAAATTTTTCAGCCATCTTTTTCTAAAGTTATATATTAATAGCAAAAATTTTCAGCAATCTTTTTTCAAAAGTTGTATATTCGTAGTATCTGTCGACAAACTCTCCTTTGTTGATTTTTGCAGGTTCAGATTTAAAAGGTTTGTTTATTGACTGCTCTGTATGCTAGGAATTCTCCCTACAGTTACATTTTTGTGTTTCTGGCTTTAAATGTAGCTTATGATAAAAAAAAATACAGCGGATTTTCCAATCTGTCTGGCTTGAAAGTTCTGTTTAGACTTGGCGTCCCTGGATACACCTGAGCGAATTGCTGCTGACAGGTTGCCAGTTTTCCAGCGTAAGAATACCGATAGAATATGTGGTCGTGTTACGCGGTGCTCAATTTACAGTTTTGTAGCAGCTATACTGTGGTCGCGGTCTGGATACCGGGGTGGTCGCGTTAATGAAACAAAAGGTAATGCATGACATTACCATAGGGAAGACCGCGTCAAAGTGGTCGTCGACGGGGTTCCACTGTATATTAAAAACATTCCACCGTTGTTTTTTTAATATTCATCGGTATGTTTTCAAGTCGCCAGCAAGAAATGGAGACTTGCATTCAATGAGTTTCGTTCATATTGTGACATCTATGTTAGTTAATGATTCGTTTTTTTTTACTCAAGCTTTTTTTGTTTCAGTAACGCAAATATTTCAGTTCGTTCATTTAGTGTTCTTACCCTATTAACGACAGTTTCATACATATAGAAAAGGCCCCTTTCTAAGTTTCGCCCAGGGGCCCCATACAAACTTAATCCGTCCCTGTCGGGAATGTTATTCTTTCGTAATAAGGCTACTGTTCCGTTATTTCGTTCCCGCGTGAGAACTGCACAGCCTTACTCAGAAATCACAAGGCAAGAGCAGTCAGGCCCGTAACCAGCTTGGGACACCAGGGGTAACAAAGTGTTTTGTGAGATCCAAATTTTTAAAACTATGTCCAATGGTTTTCACCCGTGCTTAACACATTTTCCCAGGGACGGAAAAAACTTTGCAGGGGGGACCTGCACCCCGTTGGTTACGGGTCTGAGTGTAGTCGTTTTCGCTTGCACAGTTCTCGACTTCCCTATGGGCTGTGCAAAAATGGTCTGCTTTGTGACAAGCTTATTTTTCAGTCCCTGACGGTAGAAAATTTTTATGGGGGTTTCTATCAGTGCCATATGGTGGTCATATGTGTTTGGTGTTCGCTGTTTGTGACGTACAATTTGACGTTATGTTCATGTTTCCTAACAAACGTTTTGTCGAAGTTTGTTGACATAATACGCATATTCTTCTACACGCATGCTCCTTGATTTATATGTCATGGCATAGGCGTCCGCGAGTGCTTATTTTTGGGGATGCAAAAAATTTGATCTCATTTTTCCCAAATAAAGTATAAACAGCAAGTCTTAATGTCAAGACTAAAACGTACCACTGTAAGCAAATCAAGGTATCTGCATGCCTAAATACCAATTACGGGGGTTCAAAGCCGTACCCCTCAACTAGCAATCAATATTCTGCATAGCCACATGTGAACAATGGCAATATTTATTGGTTGAAAACCTTTAGCTAATTAGAATAACCCCCAAAAAATTGCTGTTCATGCCACAACGTGTGGAAGGTGTTGTTCAGTATCTTCATTTTCACGTTTTTGTATATGTTCTACTCTTATTCTTTCAACACGATCATCCTAATAGGTAAGATCTGTTCTTCTCTAGCATAGATGCGTGCATTTGTGTTAGCCACAATCTCAATAAATTTGGAAAAGGAGCAAAATATCAGGTTACGATCTAAAATATTACATTGCTGCAAGTAGGTCACGTCTCAAATAAGGAGAGGGAAAGGAGGCAGTTTAATACATAACATATAGCATAACCTTCCACATTAAGCAATCTTCATTGCAATGTGTTGCACTTAAAATACTACAAGATACTTAAACGTTTACAGCTTCTAATGTCACATTATGAAAACCAAAAACCGATCCAATTTAGGCAGTTAAATGTGCACTGAACACAGCATTCTAAGAAAAAATAGCAATGTGGGACTGATACAAGTAAATACTGCAGCCTAGATGTTCAACTGCCAAGGAATGTGCACAAATGAACATTTCCTATGACAAATGACTTACAACTTCAACAAGAATATTTTATAAAAAATAGCACTGCTTCACTGGACTGCATTAGCATTAGTGAATTATGCAGTGCAATAAATAGTAGCTGCTACTGTTCATGAAAACGTCACTTCGCAGCATCAAATTGACACATTAAAATTTGGCAGGACAATATATGAAATTCATTGCATGAAACAAACAGAAAATATGAAAACCTAAACAATATGAAATCACAGGTGCATTACTACCACGCAACATATTATCTCCGCAGTTACATAGTTAATTCTATTTGTGCACACTTCGCAGTAACAGAGTCACACTTGCAAATCTCACATCAACCAAGTTTGAAACAGGAAAACTTCACAGCAGTGGCAAAATTCTAGGCATACTTGCTCGATGTTTGTTGTGTCCAGAGGGTCTCCCTTTGGGTCGTACGGTAGCCAGAGGTTGTTGGTTCCATCTTCAACTTACTCAGTTCCGTCGCAAATGAGCTGCACTTTCTCTATAACGCAGTGCATTGGAACCTAGGCATCTGCGGCACTCAGCGCTCACTTGTCCAGCAGGTGCGAATGCACGGCGTCTCAAATAGAGACACCCATTCGTGCTCGCCGCACAACTGATCAGCTCATCTGACAACAACAACAACATACGTGCGACGCACTGGGTAGATCTCCAATGGAAGGCGGAGTGGTTGGACAAACTTACGAGACTCCGCACTTTCATCCACGACACCAGCACCCACCCTCCCGGAATGACCCTCCCAACATCTTAACCACCTCCGCACAGGTGTCGGACGTTTTCGCTTCTGCTTGCACATATGGGGCATATGGCCTCCTTTGCGGCCTGTGAGCGTGGTGCAGAAGAACATACCGTCGACAACGTTTGTCCTTCAATATCCAATCTATCAACTTCCTTACTGATTGCACCACCTGGAGGTTCTGAACGATGAGACGATCAAATGGATGCTCAACACCTGCCCCGAGCATGGGTGGTGGAACCTTTTTTAAAGTGGGGGGCACAAGTGCACGTCAAAAATTTATAGAAAATTTTTGTCGTTTGAACTGGCAACTGTGACGTCAGAAGTATTGAAATATGAAGTCATTACATAAACACCATATGAAGGTCTAAATTACACTATTTTAGACAAAATTACACCACTATGAAACGTATCGGTGAACCACCTGAAATTCAAACAGGCTGTTACAGGGGCGACCCAGGTCATCAGCGTCATTCGGGCTCATCACACGATTTATTCTGACAAACTGAATAAAACCGTTCGACGTTTGCGTCACTGAAATTTCCATTTGCTGTCATTCCGTCAAGTATTATCGTTGCTCTGTGACGTTACGTTATGCGACAATGAATGATAAATTATCATGATAACTTTTCCATTGTTGAGTAACGTACGTCACAGAGCAATGATAATGCCAGTAAGTCATCCGCTTGCTAAACTCATTCATATTAGCCCGAGTTGTTGGCCAATTATCGTTTATTTGAAATTATTCTTGAAATGGTAACTGTCCATTGGATTGAACTTCAAATGCAATGTTCTGTACAAGTCCATTGCTTCAAAAAAATTCAGTGCGATTTGAATTATGTTTTAAAAAATACTTTACTGCACAGGAAATCTCGGACTCTAATGGATGAGCCCGAGTAAGCGCGAGTGAACGAAGTCGTGAGAACGCCTACTAGGCACCAATGATTGTTTTATTCAGGTCACCTGCAACATGAGCGCGAAAGGCCAGGCATGGAACGAAAATATATAAACAGTGACAAGGTCCAAAGGAAAGAGCCCGAGTTTACAAAGTAGTGAAGTGGGACTGTGGGTGGTGGCATAAACATACAAAGCAAGCAAACTTGCGTTCTCCGATATAAATCGTAGGCGAAGCCCGTATGCCGGAGAAGCCACCGGGTGTTAAAAACACCAACAACGCAGCTTAAAAAACAGGCAAAAATGACGCAGTATTGATACCTGTCTTAAACACATTCAAAATCACAACTTTTCCGCATCTTGAACACAGAAGTATCATGACTGAATACTCATTCAACAACTGCATTTAATACGGAATACAAAGACAAGACAAAGCACACGTAGCAACAAGCAAGTTGTCTGTAAGGATGCCAATTGTGTTGCCAATACAGAAATAAAATATAACTATTTAGCCTTTCCAGTGCAAAACTAAAAGCACAATTTGAATTGATCTGCAAAATAGCATTTTACGTATAGGATTCAGCAAATTTATTTGGAATGGTGTTGGAGCGCTTGAAATTGCCCCAATTTTTTAAACGTGTGGAACGAACTTTTCCTCCACACAAGCATGGGTGTCGGAATAGGGGCAAGAATTAGAAAATTTTAACAGAAATGTTATTTTCTTACTTTCGAGTAGTAAAAAACATATTTCACCACTTTAGGCCACCTAAGAAAACGTTTGGAAAAATCCACTAGTGGCTCTCCTGGAAAAATTCCTTCCGACCCTCGTGCACACAAGTATGCAAAATTTCACCTAGTTTGTGAAATATTGTGTTGTACTATACCATCTGGCAACACTGTTCAACAACACCAATGCGGTTAGCAATCCATAGCAGGGAGACAGACTGTGCACGGTGTATTCTGCCAAACAATTACGGAATCCTGCCGAAATCACTGCCAAATTAGAAATAATGTCGACGAAATACTACCAAAATTCTGCAACAATTTTTTCATTGAACGATTTGCTTTAATACTGGACCCAATACTAATTGTGTTACTTAAACTTGGTATATCTAGGCAAAATTCGAAATTTAGAAGTGGGGGCGTAGGCCCATGCGGCCCCCCGGTTCCGCCACTTATGGCCCCGAGATCTAGTGCGGCCTAACAGTGGACATGAACAACTCGCTCAAACGATGAAGAAGAAGGCATTTGAAATACATAAGCCTGGTATTAGCATAAAACTGGAATATTTAATTAAAAATATTTCAAAGCCCATATTTTGTTTAATGTGTTGCTCTTCAACAACTTGTTTTGTTCTGGGGGCCTGAGCATGGGCGTCCGCAGAAATTTTTCCAGGAGAGGTAACGTAGACATTTCGCGTATGCTTGTTCAGGCTGAGGAAGATGCAATGCAAATGGACCTTCACAAAACGCATTACCCTGTCTAGACCACAAAGACAATTCCCAATGAAAGCAAGCGCTCCGTTCGCATTTGTTTGAAATTGTATTCAGGTGGAGTTGTATTCGTGTTTGCGAATAGGTCGTACTTTTTTGTCATCCTTTACAACTTTTCCTGATTTGGGGCATCATCCAGTATCATCATTATTATGAACTACACACAACTGAGTCTGAATTGGGCTTGAAATATCCACAACTGTGTTAGCGGTGCTCACATTAGTCTGTGCGTGTTGAACCTCACTTCTCAAAATTTAGTCTGAAATGTTTTCTACACTTTGGCTATCAGAAATGCTTTTTCTTTTCATAAACTGGTTAATGTCCATTTTGCCAGCACTTTCTAAAATAAGTTATAATAGCAAAATAATCAACGGCCAGAACATCAGTAGCGGTGAAAAAACACAAAAGTTAGACACTCGCAAAACTCTTTCAAGTAATGAAAGTAGACCTGTAAGTTGACAATGACTATCAGCCAACTACTGTACTAAAGTTAGAACACCACACAGGCTTAAAAAATGGCGCAGATGAATTGTGAAAACTCGCCAGAGCAAACACAGTTTTGCACTTGCTTACTCAGAAGTCAGAAATAAACCTGATGTATATTTCCACAAGCTTGCATATATAACAAGCCACGCAGTGTGTAGAAAAGACTGCATAAGCGTAGTTTGATTCAGCCAGTGTAGTGCAACTACAGGCGCACAGACTGCATGTGGCCCGCCACAGCATTTTCAGCGGCCCGCGGTATCATTCAGAAAAAAACGTCAAATTTGAAATTTGTTGAAAAGCTTGTGAGGTTACGTTTGTTTCATTGAATTGCTTGCACTGGATAAAGTGTATTTGCACAAGAACAATGAAAATTACCTTTTCTGTGTAACATTGCTGTTTTTGTTTTATTTACAGTATTTATTTTACGATCAAATTAGAAGGTACGGCCTTCCCTTAACCCTCCGCTGGGGCATCTGACTGAATAACCTCTGTGCTTTTTCGGTGCCTCGGCGTTCGTTGTCTTGAATAGTCCGTCTGGCGCAATGAACTCAGTGACATCAAATAAATCTGTCTTTTTATCCGCGGAACGCGGCCTTATCAAAGTGGCTCTCGAGTCAAATTAATTGCCCATCCCTGCAACAGGTAGTTTTAATTACTGTGGAGCAAGCAGGGGCGTAAAGAGAGGGGCAAGGGGACACAATTCCCCGAGCGCCGAATACTATGGGGCGCCAAATCACTGCAGGGGGCACAGAATGACTGCGAAGAGCACCTAAACGTCCTAACAATGTCACAAGTAAGCCTACTTTCTTCAATACATTTGCTTCCGAAAGACCTCAGGTGCGAATAGGGAGGCGCCAAACTTGCTTCTTGCCCCGGGCGCCATGTAACCTCATTACGCCCCTGCGAGCAAGCATAACATCTTTTAATAAAAATGTAGGCTACTACACTACTAACGCTATTAGAGACTGTAAAGAACTTCAGGAAATTAGTCAGCAAAGATAGATTTCCCAAACTGAAAGATTTCGCACTAGAAATGCTCTCGACGTTTGGAAACACATACATGTGTGAGAGTACGTACATTTTCTTCGATGAAGCAAGTCAAATTTTGGGGGGCCCCAAAATTTGGGAGTAAGGGCAATTTCCAGCATTTTCGTAAGCAATTATATTGGTACACTGTGGTTTTGGTTCGAGGCACGCTTTTTTACTACGCCGCTAAAAAGATCTGTATATTGAAGAATGAGCGCTATGGATTGAAGTGAATGACGATGAGCACTCTCTTTTACGGCATTAAGAATTGGTTATTGTTAGATATAATGTGTGGAACAAAACGCCTGAATCTATTTTTCAGATTACACGAGGCCAGTGAGGTACTTTCGTTCAACCCAGGTCTCTCTCTTGTTGCTTTTTATTGGTAACCGTAAGATACGGTGTAAAGACAATAAAAGTCTTTGCTCAACTGTTGTAAAACTTTGAAAACGACATCGACATTTCAGCCAACTAACAGTAGGCTTTCATCAGGGCGAATGGCGACTCGAACAGGAGAGCAGTAAAATTCACTGAATGCGCGTGATTGGATGACGTAGTGATAACAGGACCGGCCCTAGCAGATGCGGGGCCCAATGCAAGACCTGGGCGCGGGGCACAATGCAAGACCTAGGCGCGGGGCCCTTGAGCAATGATTTTATGACATCATCGTGTTCAGTCAATCATGTTACGATCGTGGTAGAGCGAAGATATGCAGTACAGCACCAACACGAGAATTGAGCACGTTTGCCAACGTTCGAGAGGAAATTTGCCAGTTCTGATGAGAGCGTTCTTTGTTAACAATGAAATTTGTATGGCGTTTCTACTGCATTCTCAAGCGCAAGGTGTGTCTGGCAAAAACGAATAATCTACCCAAACACCATGGCGCGGGGCCCAATGCAGCTGCATCGGCTTAAGGCCGGCCCTGAGTGATAACACTGATAACTACGTTGAGTGATAACACTGATAACTAAAAGACACAGTAGGTAGCGGAGTACAGATAATAGAGTAGAACAAAATAACAGCAGTAAAAAACAAACTGTACGTCGAGTCAAAAAGAATCAAAAATATGCAAAAGTCAATTTAGGGTTGCCAGATGGCCGGTATTTCACCGGCCTGGCCGGTATTTTACTGCTAATGTAGCAGAGACCGGTGAAAGGTCGGTGTTCTGAAAATAAATAATTTGCCGTAACTGTTTATTTCAAGTTTATTTGCTGCTGTTGACGCAATCCTTGGTGCGATTGACATGTCACACAACACACACCGAAATGTAATGAACCAGCCAAAATATGGGCAAATTATTAAATTGGGGCTTAACAATACTGAATGTCTCTCTGTTTTCCCTGTGCCGCTTACAAATTACGACACAGATGAGATCTGGCACTGTTGGCAAATCAAAATGGCCGGCATTTTTACAAAACGCATCTGGCAACCCTAAGTCAATTATGTAGCAGACACTTTATGGTCTGTACATTCATTCCCATAAAACAGCCAAAGAGCTCAAGAAACAAAAGAACAGTAAAAACTGAATCCAGCACGGCTCCAAGAAAAACGTGGCTGCTATGACGAAGAATATCCGGCCGTTGTCTAGCAACGAAAAACAACTGATTCAAAAGGACTAATCCAGACCAACAAGGATATGCCTTTCTCGCTGTTGCTAAGCAACAAAAACAAATAATGCAAACTGTTTGAATTAACCAATCAAGAGTATACGAAATAACGTAATTTCTGAATCGTGATCACACGCCCCTAAATTGTTACTAAAAATAGAACAGTCTTGTGACCAGTCACATGACAATCCGCCTATAAAAAGCCCGATTTTCGGTCTTCAAGGCAGTTCGCTTTTCTCTGAACTGAGGACTCCTTCTCTGGTTTGCCCTGCCTTGAGCTTGTCATCCTTTGAAGTAAAACTGGCTCTGCCCAAAGTGCGAAATGCCTTGGGTTAAGCTGTAGGACCGGGACAGTGACCAATAGCTCCGTTTCCACCTATGGCCCTAAGACCAGAACTGGAAGTTCGAGTAGGAGGTGCTCGTTCTCCAGTGACTATAAAAGGCTTGTCCGGAGGAGATGCTGTCACTCCACAGCGCAAATTTGGCTAGTCCAAATTGGCCGCCCGCTGCCTGACTGATATGGTCAAAAGGCCGATGCCTTGCTCAGTCTTGCAGTGCTCTTCCTGG
>JGI24159J19872_10011289_pt1 | contig 11708 bp, 5 predicted proteins | sample Ectturendosymbi4_FD_19872 | JGI IMG/M metagenome (IMG submission 19872) | reverse complement strand
CATGCAGTTGTGTCAGTGAAAGTATAAACCGTTGGTAAAAAGAATAAAATTGCTCTAAAAAGAAGTTATGTCAGTGACCCCAATGTTTGCTTTTAAACATTATTAATGTTTTTAAGCAGATGTTGTTGGTTACGGCAATGATAAGTTGCATAAGCTCGTGAGGAGTATGAGAGATGGGCATTAGTGTTAAATGAATCCTCAATCGGATATCGAGAAAAGAGTATAGTTATTTTAAAGATATCACCTTAATCGATTTGTATGTTTTTTTTGTTCTAACATAGTGTTAGCAAGAAGGGTAAAACAAGAACATTTAAACATTACACTGGGTCGCAACCGATTTTTCTCGTTGGGGTGCACTGCACCAGTTCGCGATGAACTGAACTGGACTGAGAAATTGTAAACCCCGCCAAACGGAACTCTGTCCAGGTTACCATAATTCTTTCCCATCCATACAGACAAAAGCGCGGAAGCGATTTGTATAAGGTGAGTTGAACGGCAGTAACAACGCTTCTTGAATATCTGGACGACCATCTGGATGTTTCCTAGAGGATGGCAATGCGATGGTTGAGCCATAAGTGGTTGTGACTAATCTTCACCAACCTGAAACAGGATGAAAACAAAAAAGCTGTAACACAGAGAACGAATACAAACAAAATAAAGTGATGTGCATGACTTTGACTAACATACTAAAATGGCACAAAAGGTATGAATTTTTTTTCAGTGCATTAATCACACAGTTAACAAGAAAGCGGACAATTAGGCGAACTATGTTAGAGTTCGAAAACTTTCTATTGAACACTGAAGTAGCTGTGTAGCGTCATCAATTGTTACAAATGTGAGTTGCTACCATACGTCATTCCTGTCATATGGGAAGCTTCCTCGCGATTGCCACCGAAGCGAAAAAGTAGTTCGTGCGGTATATTTGAGTAGGACTTGTAGATTACAGAAAAGAAAAATACTTCCTGTAAGACGCTTTGACAGTCGTTATGTTTTGTTATTTCTGACACGTTGAAGCAACATGTAAAACAACCACTATCGAAATGTCCAAAAATCCAGATTGCAACCGGTCCATATGCCAGCTCCCAAAAGCTGCGAAAATGCCGCACTTTCTTGAACGCTCATCAACGTCAAGCAGTGACCTACTGTCACCCAACAAAAGAGTCTTTTTGTGTTACCTACTCAAAAAGAAAGGATATACCTGTAGGACAGCTAAGTTCAGCACGCTGCCTACAAGTCTCATGAAGAAAACTTGTTTTGAGTGTTCTGGTTAAACGGAAATATCGATGGCCCTTTCTCCTCCTCACTTGAGAAGATTTAGACTAATTTCCAACGATAAAAGTACACTTTCCAGGAAACGATTGCATTACAGGCGGTGTCGCATTCAAGAAAAACGATTCTTTGCCACAAATCGCTTCTACCCCGTGTGTATGTCTTTCGGTATATCTATGTCTGTTATGTGCATTTGCATAAACAAGTCACGCATGTATAAGCGTTTCACTTTGTGAGCTCTGAAATGTTCGGCATGACATGTTCATATTCTCTTGGATATAAATCAACTCGTCGTACTGTCTGCAAATACGAACTAATTATGCATTCCGCGCAAACACGCATGAGGCCTAGTAGCGGAAAGTAATACAGTTTACGGCATATATATCTTAATTTCATAACCAAATTCCCAAGTTCAGAAATTCGTACCTCTTGAAATTGTCTATTTACAAAAAGGTATGGGTGCAACAGAACAGGAGATCTTAATTTTTAAGGAGTTGAATCAGCAACACGATCATACAGCGAATAAGAAAAATTCTAAACCCAAAATATATTTAAAATTTTCGAAGAGTTTTTGTTGCACTATGCAATTTCTTAGCTGATTTCGGTACATTTGTTAAAACGAAAATTCAGGATGTGGTTTACAGCATTTATATTTTTAATCGCCGTTTGCTTGAAGGAAAATTTAAAGTTAATATAATTTTAACCCTTCAAAGGGTTAATCGGGTTTATGCACATTTGCTTGAATCAGTGTGGAAGACACATTGTTACGCAGAAGGTTTATTTCTTTCTGAGAAATTGTGTGACAGAAAATGCTGAAAATTCCCAACGAACCATGCGAATGCGCATTTTCTTGGCATGACTAATATCACTGAATACTTGATTGACTGCATATGCGGACATGCGCACGTGGAGGCATGCGGATGCCAGGTTTCCACATTTTTCTTGGAAACATAGGAGGCGTAGTCAGTGGGGCCATAGGGGCCATGTCTCCCTTGAACGTCTAGCATATCTTGTCGTTTTGTGTTTCCAAACGCGATTTCCTAAACCAAATATTGTTGCTCGCTTGATATCAAAATATTTGGGCCCCAGAAATTTTGTGCTGGCTGCGCTGATGCTTGGACGTCCTGGGGCCGCGGTGTCCTCAAAACGTTTCAGCCTGATTTCACATTGTTTAGGAGAAAAACTAGTTCAACGCATTAGTACATCATATGAACAACAGCAGTTTTTAATCTGGTTATAATCTGAAACTCCCAATGCTACACTTTTGTGATTGCAAACACACACATGGCTGGTGAGCATGAAAAAGGTGGGAAACACGTGCCCTGGCATGATCTTCAACAGGTGTCCAAACGTTCGAGTACTGCACTGGAAGGATGACTTCGCCATCTCATTCCAGATCAATGATGGTTTCGTTTCAATGAAATCCAGGTGTGATCATTAAAGCAGTAATGCGGATTTAACCGGTAGGGAGTGAAGTAAAAAGGGCCAAGGTTATTGGCGTTGCAGCTGTGAAATAGAAAAATGGGTAGAAAATTACATAACAACAGTATTTTCCAAAGCCGTGGAAAGTAATTTTGCATGATTAAATGCAAGCAATTGTGAGAATATGTCAACCTGAAAAGAAAGGTTTCCTTTCGACGAGAGCTTTGTACTAACGGTGGCTTCCCGCCGACGAAAATTTCGTATTGATGAAGAAACGCGTGTACATGTTGACGCAAGCTGAAGAGAGTATGAGAAGCTGAGAGACAAAGAAGCTGTAATATGAGAAGCTGTGAGAAGCTGTAATATGAGAAGCTGAGAGACAAAGCAACTATGCACAGTGCTTATGTGGGACACCACGAACAGCGGCCATTTCTTATGGATCTACAGGCGCACATTTTATTGTTCAATGGCAGTTTCCCATGTCACTGAACTAAACAATCACTCCCTGTAGAAAACAAAGGTGAACTGTATGAAACAGTGGCTCCCAAACTGTGGTATGCGTGCCAGTAGTGGTATGCGAAGGCCTTCAAGATGGTACATGAACAGACTTACTTCCTGTTTTTCTTCACAAAAAATATATTCACTGTTATAATTTTTACCTGTCGGGTTCTGTTAATAAATTCCTGAATTTTTGTGCAGCCTACTTCCATTGTTAATTTCTAAAAATGGCCATAATACTTTCTCACAGCCATTTTCTTCATGTTGCATTTGTGTCATTTCTGGTTTTCCAAACTTTTGATCGAATGATATTTGGCACATTGACTTTTCCTGGAACAAGGTGGTACGTGGTGATAGTACGGGACCCACAAATGGTACGCGATCAGAAAAAGTTTTGGAACCTCTGGCAAAAAAGAAGGGACACTTTGTCAACTTGCAGAAAACAGCTTCCAATGGCTTTATTTGATGTTTTGTGTTGATAGATGGTCTGTGAATTTATTTGTAAAATCACCATTTTAAATGATTGAGGTTGATTTCGCAGTGTGAGCGAAATTATTTTGGCACACTTCGTAGAAGAGATTACATCGTCCAAAATGCTTATGTCAGCACCAACATTTTGAAGACTGCTCAGAAATGTTCTACAATTTTTTGTAGTTGGACACACGTCTATTTCCCAAAACGTTTTTACAAAATTCCACAAAAACTCTTCAGGCTGAGAATTACTTTTTATTCATAGAATCTGGAGAGCTACGGTTATTTATTAATGCTTTGATCTAAGGCCTGAGTGCCGTCGCATATGCAGCTTTGATTCATCTATCGTTGTTGCTGGAGTTTTGGTGTAAATGCATCGGGCACAGTCCACATCCTTGTCAAGTGCTTTTACAAATTGTTTCATAATACCAGGCTTGATATGAAAGCGGGGTAAAGTGATTTTATATCATTTCACAAGAGCTTGACCATGACTATTTGCACAGAGTACCATTTCTTCTTTTACAGGCCAATATTTTTTTATCCAATGTTGGGACTTTGCACTGACACCCCACAGGCAGGGAATCATGGAATCATCGTTTAACTACCTTGCAATCCAAGAAAATTCAGATCATTTTCAAATCGACATGAATGATCCACTTGTGTTCGTAGTATGACATTTTCATAGTAGAAGCTTAATTTCGATGTATTTTTGTTGCGGACAAATCGTACAACATCTTGCCATTCGCTCCCTGATGTAGGTCGCATTGTGACGTATTACCGTTGATCACGTGGCCCGTGTCAATCTGCGTTCTGNGCAGTGAGCAGTGTTGCCAATTTGGCTTTTTTACATTTCCAGTTTTATTTTCTTTTTCAAGAAAGGCCAAATAACACTGATTTTTTCTTGGCCTTTTTTGACCTCTTCAATTTTTATTTCGCTTTGGCAGATTTAAACATGGATTTAGAACATTTCTGTACATTGGCAGGTTTCTGGACACTGTTTCCGGACACAGAATGTTGAATTTTTGCCTGAAAGCTTTGCACTAGACTTTTATAATTTTTAGTTTTGCTCTTTGCTGTTTCAGGTTGCTCCCAAGCAAGACAAAAATTTTCGAGAAGTTTATTTATTAAGTGAGCTTNATTCTGTACATCTACATACTGCCTTTTAAAAGTGCTGAGAAACCTATGTGGGGGTTTGAAAGTGTCGTTGTGTATTTATCTTTCATTTGGCTTCTTTGATGTTTTTTTGTCTTTTTTTAACTGCTGATATGACTTTTGTGCTCATGATAACCTGGTAACTCTCATTCTGACACCAAATAGTGTGTTGACAAGTTCGTCAATTGTGGTTGTGATTGTGCGTGTGGTTGTGGCTGTGTGCTGCTCGCATAGTGTTGTGTCGTACGTGAATTCGCCGACCCTTAGTAATTAACTGTGAATTTAGCGTTTCTTGGCTGTGTTCTCTACGTGGCTTGTAACTTGCGTTCATTGCGTGTTTGTTATTTGAACTGCCACTGATCAACGAGGTGTGAACAGCACAGCCGTTCAGGTTTAGGTTGAGTTGCGGTTGGGCACTGAATCCGAAACGTTTCGCCGCTGTTTCGCTAGTTAAGACTAGCTGGGTTTTCGTAACATAACCAGGCAGGCACAAGTGCAAGCTTGCGCAGCGCCACGATCTGCGAACCCTTTAAAACGCCTGATACTCCCTTCAAGTCAGTGATTTGACGTTTTGCTTTGCGGCTTGTTCAGTCCCCAAAAGGAATAGATCCAGAAGTATTACCGTTATACAAAAGAACATACTCCAACTTCGTTTCGAGCTATTGATAAAAAGTCTCCAACCTTTAGACACCAAGCTTCGTCAGAAAATCGTGAACCTTTCTGCAGTAAACAACTAATTTGCTTGGTTGAAATGTGGCATGGCTTCAGCATGACGTTTCCGGCAAAAGGTGATGAGAGTACCTGGTCAGAGAATAATTTTTTGTTTGGGACTGCGAGAACCACTGTAGAGGTTTTAAGGCCTGCGACATCCATTGTAACGTCTTGGAAGCAATTTCGGCCATAGGTCGTTAACCGATCGCGCTAGAGGGTCATTGAAAAATGCAACATGAGATGCATTGAGTGACGTCACCAGGGTGTCTCTCTGACGTCAAGAAAATTTTGAAATCTACAAAGCTTCGCATATTTGATGTCTTTTTTACATGTGTGCAACATGTTCAAAGACTCTCTAGCGCAATTGGTCGCCAAATTATGATCAAATTTGCCTCAAAAGCCACCAGTTGTGATTCTGTAGTCGTTCCTCACAGGTTTTAAGCATTGAAGTGAGCAGCTCAGAAGACTCTATAGAAAGAATCATATCTGTCGACAAGTCAATAATCTCTCTTTGGTAAGAAGATTGTGGAGATAAAAAATGGGGCATATCATAATCTGCAAGGGTGGTACCATTACAAGTTGAAACAAGCTTGAAGTCACTGAAAAGAGAATCTGTGGCAAGTCATAAGCAAGATTCTTACAAATACTACAAAAATCCAACATAATCTTAGATGAAATGTAGTTCCATAAGCGCCATGCACCTTCAATTTCACTGTTCTAGACGTCCACTCTGTGTCTTTCACCAATTTTTGAAAAGTTGAGGTAGAGTTAAGTTACTATTGTTGTATTGATTATTATTGTCGCTGTTGTTTGCTATTGCATGCACAAATTGTGTACTCTTGTTTTATTGCGCTCAAATATGCCCCTAGTATTCGTTGCCATGACAAGCCATAATAGGGGAATCTTCCAGAAAATTGAACTCTTTAGAACTTGAAGGAGATTTTCTCGGAAAAGATTATTCAAGCATTTCCATATTTGCAGAGACAACTGTCTGTAATTAGAAATTACGTCATCACGATACCGCATTCTAGTAGAGATAATCTGGGATCACACAACACCTGAAGAACATTTTGGAGACACCCGACTAGGTCATTGTCAAAAAAACGCACGAAAAGTCACCACAAATAAAGCAAGGCGAGAGGACAAATACAAAGGTGGAGCATGGGAAATGTGCCGAGTGATTCGCCTTAACCGACAGCTCCCATCACAACCAATTACAAACAAACAAGAACTTTCAACAAGCCGAGCCATCCAAGCGAAAGAGTTTGTATGACCGGAAATTGAAAAGCTCGGTAACAACTTAGCCTAGAAAATGTGTTGAAGCCTTGGCGGATCATTCTCGAAAGTTCTCTTTATTCCGTTTTAAACTGTGATTGCATTCCTATGTAACTGTACATGGAGTGTATTGACAACGTTTGGGCGAAAGTCTAGATTTCGTTACTGCAGTAATGAAAACAACTGTATAAATTATGAATCAAACAGTTCGAAGTTGTATTCCAAATGGACATGGAGTGAGTTTTGAATTTGGTGGGGCAAAAGACGACATCTAGTTCTTGTACAAACGCTTGTTTTGATTTCATGTAGTGAAATAAGTTTAGAAGAAAGAACTTTCGAAAAGAGATTCGTTGATAAACATACGTTCATGAACGGGAAGTCAAATACAAAGGTTGTTTACGAAGCTCGAAAAGGAGAAGTTATGTAAACTTTTGTAGTGCTTTGCCGAAACATAAACTTACGCATTATAAAAACACAATTTGAAAACGTCACCCACTTAAGAAAACTTAGAATCCCACAGACATATTTATCTCTGCTACTTTAGTTTCTTACATTTTATAAGCAAATAAATTTTGTAAATAAAAGTAAGTTTGAAAAATACAAGTTTCGTTCATGTGTCATAACAACGGAGACATGTAAATCACAAGTACTTTGCGTGTTTTTACTTGAATGCAAAAATATAGTTCCTGGAGTAACGGTGAAGAAAATAGTTGTTTCAGCCAACTTGAAACTTAACTTTGAGTATTTGAAGTTTTGTGGCCCGCGGAAAGGTTCAGATTTTAAATAGAGTGTGGTCCGCAGGTCGATTTCCGATTTTTATTTTTGCCTCAAATTTGTAACGTTTCAAATAAACATTTTTGTTTTCCTATGCGACAAGTTCAATCAGTGTGAAATGAACAGAACCAATCTTTTTGTTAGGCTAGATTGGCAGAAAGGTACAGTATTTGTTGAACGGCTGGTAGGCATGAGGTGCTTGCGTGATGATTTATTACGTAGGCATTTGTCATCATCGCGTGGACAACAGATGTCTCTTGTACAGGCAAGCATTGCCACTTTAGGTGTTGCCACTTCTGATGTTTTAACATCAAATCTGATCTTTTGAGAGAAATTTCTGTATGATGTTTTGGCAACAAATCTGATGTTGACTGAGCTGTTATTTTTTTCGCAAATTTGCTGTACTTTTATGATGAAAATTAGTTAGATTCATGATTTTTAAGTTTCCTTTTTCAATTTCTCACCCTCACGTGCGTTTGATAATTGTTCCAAACAGAAGATGGTCCCCTTTCATTCACTACTTTTGACTTTTGGTAGACTGCTTGGTTTCCCAATTTTTGTTTGCATCTGATGTTTTGCGTAATGAGCCCCATTTTCGGTATTTTCCTGTGCTTTGCTTCAATTATCTTTACCTTCACCACGTTCCAAACCAGGCATGTAACCAGCTTGGGACACCGGGCAGGGCAAAGAGTTTTCTAAGCCGGGCCCAAATTTTTAAACTGAGTCCAATAGTTTTGAACTATGTCCAACACGTTTTTCCAGTGGGGACAAAAAATGTGCAGCCCCCTTTCACCTCCCTAGTCACGGGCGTATTCCAAACTGAAGAAGCCCTCATCATAGCTTTGGGAATAATAGGAATAACATGTACGTTACGCATAAATAACCGACTTTTTTATTTAATGACAATACTTCGCTCTGTTTCGGATTCAACGTGGGTTATGCCACTTTGCTAGGTATTGGTAATAGAAGCATTTAGCTCATATTAAACTACAATTTAAAAATCTGATGTTATCTGATGTTGAAAAAGACAGCAATCTGATGTTAACGCGAGCGCGACTGACCCCAGAGCAACACTGGCCACTTTGCAGTATATTCCTTCAAAGATTATGTAGGCTTAACAGTACATCTGCTGTGTTACTTTGCCTGCGTTTAGGCAAATCGTGTTTTGTTTTTATTTTCTCAATTAATTAGTTGGCGCTATATGGTGAGCTGTTAGGACAATTTTGCCATTTAAGCTTGAAAACTTTTTTTGTAGATTTGATTTTGGCTTGTAATTATCTGCAGCTTTTGCCAGAATTTCAACTTTAGCGTAAAACTCTAGCTAGAACATTGCACTACAGCCTTGAGTTTACTCACACATTGATGGTAGCTTTGGAAAATTTGAAAAAATAAAGAATAGAAAGATAGAGGTAAACGGAAGAGGAAATATTTTCAGAAAAGATGGACTTTGGATTACTTTTTATTGTAAAGCTGGATAGAAGACCCTTGTGTCTTATTTGCAACAAATTATTAGTGATAATAAAGAATGCAATGTTAAACGCAGGATTACGGAGTCGGCGTCGCAAGGCGTCGGAGGTTTTCGGGTTGAGTTAGATTCCTAAGGATTTTTATCCAACTCCGACTCAGAAAGTCCAGTTGAACCATTTTTGTGACATCGCACTCCTAAGTTGGGAATCCTAACTCGTGCCTGTTGAAATCGTACAGTTTCTTTTGAAACTTTTATTGAAGCAGATAATTCTTGCGGTGTACCATTATTTCCATTGAATACTGGTTGCTACAGAATTGCTAACAGTCAAAGTTCGTTCACGTTATGTTAAGACGTTGGATTCGGAAGTCGGTGTCGAAAATTTTCAAAAAGTCGGAAATTGTGCAAAGGTCGGAGTTGGAGTCGGACAATTTGCTTCCGATTCCGCAACCCTGAATTTAGCGACACTGTGAGACGAAATATTCTGGAGGTGTTTATGGAAACCTAGATGGGGATAAGAGGGAGCTCAATATAAAGCAATTACAGGAACAATTGCATAGCCAGCGTTTCATGTTTCCATGTGGAAACGCAGGTCATTCGATGTTGAACGCGGAGAAACCAAAAGCTTGGTTGAGCAACGTTGGATTGGCGAAACACGGCGCCAAAAGCAAAAATATGTTAAGAGAAAAATAGTTTGCTATTTACTTTCCCTTACAACCACACCAGTTCACCCGCACCTGGTATTCCCATTATCCAGATTCGGTGCTCCACAAGCAAGCATTACGTATTCTAAAGGGTTGCAAACCTTCTGTAGGTGGCCATCGAGGTGTCTAACCCGCAAAGATTGACACATTCAGCTGTGGCCCGTGGACCAGTCTGGTTATGTGCATTTGGCCAACAAAAAGTGTGTCGGCCAATGTTATCCATTTGATTACAGTTCAATAAAGTGACGAAAGAATTTTACATGATAAACTGCACTACTACATATAAGAATTGAAACTACTATCCAAATATCAATATGGGTTTACAGGCCTAAACCTTTAACTGCTTACGTAGTTGCGAGTAATTATTCTAACCTATCGAGTAATGTCGATAATGGACTATACTTTTATCGTATATTTCTTGGCGTATCAAAACCATTTCACACTTCTAATCACAAACTTCTATTTAACATAATTCATCATAACTTCAGTATGAGAGGCATTCCCTTACACAAGTTTAGGGGATCAATAGAAGCGGATTTTATCTGGTTTCTTTAAAAACAAAACGGTTGAATTGGCTTTTGGGTGGTTTCACAAGCCACAAAAAGTCGTTTGGACTACCTCGTAACGTCACACTGACCCCCAAAAATCCAAAATCCGCAAGTATCCAATTTGTTGCGATCTAACTTAAAAGACATTCTGCATCTTTTGATGTTTTCATTTGCGTTCAAGCACTATTGTCTGGCGAGTTATAGCTGGAACCTCAAGAGCCACTTTAGTGGCTCTGCGAGCATTCAAGACATTGTAAGTGCCAAAAAGGCCAATCTGGACACAGTAACAGCCGGAATTAGTTTTTTGACAATAAAACATTATTTGCAAGTTGTTTTCCATTTTTAACATTGCCATTAACATACATTTTTCATAGTGGGGAGGAAAATACGCCAAACAGCCAAATGGCGAATCAAAAATCACTCAAACTGTCCCATTTGGAGGCAATTAACGCTATAATTAAATAATTAGTTAAATCCTTCATTACACTTATTTAAAGTACCAATATAATTAGTTTATATACAAAATTCGAAAAACGCCGATTTTGGCCAAAACTGGTTGGCACACAACATAACCCTGACGAAAAAACGCCTAGCATCCAACGTGTAGCAGTTATTTTTCTAATAGTAAGCAATTCCCTAAAAAGGAAAATGTGCAATTCACATTAGCTACCATATTAAATGGCATACTTCAAGAGTCTGTGTTGGGTCTGGTACTTTTTGGTGCCGGCCATTTAACGCCCAACTGTTTTAACACTGAGCTGTTTTCACGTCAATTTAGAGACTGGCATGTGTGTGTAATGAAGATGGGTAAACGCATGGATAAAACTTTAGTGCATATCGTAATTTTAAGTTCGACCTCGCTGACATACAAGTTAGCCGTTGAATGAAATGTTTCGCGATTTTTTAATGTTTCTGATGAGTTTTGCTGCAGAATTTTTCCCATACATAACTGCTCAGAGATTCGCGATTCATAAAAAATCGCGAAACATTTCAACCATGACGACCTTTCTGTATTTTCCTAATACAATCAATGAATGTCCAGATAGCTGGATGGTTAATTCACAACTCAGCGTGCTGCCTCACCATAATTATTCTTCTACCACCATTTTACCACCAAAAAACTTTCTACCACCAAAAAATTTGCGTTGTGCGTATAGCAGTGACCAGAAAACAAAGTCAATTTATTTTGAATTGAGGCCCTTGCCCCCCCTTAGTTACGCCACTGCCGAATACTGTTCATACATTTTTTAATTTTTAGGGTCTGACGGGGGGGCCGTGGCACAGTGCCCCCCTTTCGCACGCTAGTGTTTACTGCTGATACTGCTCTGAAAGATGAAGCCACCCAGCGAATAGTAAACACCTTTCCGATTCTTTTTGAGGCTGATATGCAAATCATGTCACAGTCACTAAGTTCTCGCA
>JGI24159J19872_10011288_pt1 | contig 11710 bp, 9 predicted proteins | sample Ectturendosymbi4_FD_19872 | JGI IMG/M metagenome (IMG submission 19872) | reverse complement strand
TTGAGATACCCGGCAAGAAATCAGTTGAGATACCCGGCAAGAAATCAGTTGAGATACCCGGCAAGAAATCAGTTAGTAAAAATAAGTTACAATAACACACAAACAAGGGTAAAACCGCAGCAGAGTGTAACAAAAATACAAAACTGATTTAGAAAAGTTCTAAAAAGTGACACGATTTCTGGTTTTGAGGTGAGATACAATGCTAATGGCATTTAGTACCAACGGAAGGCAACCAGCGGCAATATAAAATAACAACACATCCTGAAACGTTTGTGCAAGCTTTGGGAACATAGCAACTTTCCAGTTTAGTGAATGTTCGTCTGAACAGCTAAATTGATTGTAAATCGTTCCAACGCCCCATCTTCGGCTTACATTCTTACTCAAGGGTAAAACTCCAAAGCGAGAAGACACAGCATAGCGTGACGAACAAAAAGAATAAATTATCACGTAAAAGAAATGTACTTACCTTGATGATGCTATATCTGCTTTTTGCTTGGCGGTTTCTTTAGCTTTTTGTGCTTGGTCCACGGCCTGAGACACTTTGGTCTTTATTTTGCTTAATTTAATTGCAATTAAATTGTTCTTTTTTCCTCCGGAGACGATTGCATTAAATTTATATTTGCCTTCTTCCTGTGTTGAGTCGGGGAAAGTGGTTCTACCGTATCCGCAACGTTGATTGTTCAGCCATTCTCCTTCATACCTGAACCCATCAGTCCTTTCACAAACGCCATAACCTGAATACGAACAGCTATTTAAAGATAGCATCTCGCGCTTACTGAATAACATAATATGCTCGTTATACTAATCAACGTAACTGCTTCAGAATCGACCTTAGCCGTTTAAAGATTTATTCATTTGCAGTGCTATATTTGCGAAAAATCTAGGAATTTTTACCCCTCGCGCACTATTATTATACCTACCAAAAAGGATTTTCTAAAATCAATCTCACCAGCACCATCAAAACAATTGTGCAAATGTCTCTGTTTTATGCATGAGGGACGGAATATATACAGGTATAGCCCTTTTTATCACAACATTTCCTTTTCATGCTGCAATCATAAAGTTAACCGAAGCCATATTTGCAACCATGAAGTGTCTTTTTTGTGTTCAAAATTGTCACTAAAAGGTGAAGGAAATCTTTGCACAGGAAAAGATCAAAAACTTGACGCAAAATAAGAGAACCTTAGCCTGTAATTTCCCGAAGAATTGATTAAGTTTCGGCTGTAAATTTCGTGTACATGTGAGTCCGTATTGTTGTTTAACAAAAAAGATCTATACTTTGCGCACAGAAACCTGTATCTAAGAATTGCGATTTAGGGAGCAGCATCCCAAAATCCTTATTTAAAAATTCCGATTTACGGCTAATTTCCCCAAGATCTTTCGCTTCCGGAATAATAATCACGAACCACCTGCGAAACAATTTTTTTCCAAAAAAAATCCTATTTAAGATTGACCTATTTCAGCTCTTCTGATGCAATAACTACACTTCACAAAAATCTGGCAATACTTCAACTTTGTTTTTCAGTAAAAAATTTTAAAGGTGCGTTTCCTCCGATCGGAGACACAACATTCCAGCAACCAGATACAAAAGGTTACAAACGATCAATGAAAGTAGAAAGATAATGCTCTTCACCTGTTCGGCTGTCGTCCTTCCACTCGCCGTAGTATGTCTCTATCGTGTTCACGTCGATTGGATCCTCAGTGGGATCAACCCTGGACAAGGTGTCCGTGTGTTCACTAGCGTTTCCGTATATGGACTGGTAGTCACTTGTAAATGAGCTTGTTGTGACGTCACTGCGTTTTTACCGATAACAAAAGTATTTTTAGTAAAATGCAATTGCACATTATAGGAGACAATTCAGTTTTTGTTGAGAAAACAACTCAAAAATTTTTAAGGGGAATTCACCAAGTTTGTTCATCGTTTTCATGACGGTAGGTTTCACATGCGCAGTGTGATCATTGCTATTGGAAGCAAGGGCGTACGCAAGGGGCGGTTGGGGTTCACCTCCCCTTGAGTTTGACATTTTACAAAAATGTCATTTCCTGCGCAAAGGCGATTAATTGTTTTCGCATACTTTTTGCTTGTTAATTTGTCGACGTAATGTTTTAATGCAAATACCACGGAATGAATTTGCACACAAATTTCAAGGTGCATTGTAAATGAGCCAAAAAGTAATAATTAGGTTTTGGTGGGAATCTGGGTTATCGTCTGCATCCAGAAACCATCTCACCACTTTTTGCAGACCTTTTGCCCACTACGCATGTTTAAAATTGCGTTATGCGATAGTTGACTTTATCCAAACACAATAGTCTGCTATGGCCGATCAGCGCATGAATATGACGTCATATTATGACGCCACAAACAACGCACGCCAAGTACAAATGACATCATACGCAACTGATTGGAAGATTTTGAAGTATATTTCAAGTACACCACAATTAGCACTTTTGCGAAAACAACGCATACCAATGCTCGTCTCTGACCAAAGGCAAAACCTCTCGACGAAAATATTTATATTCAGTTGTGCTGCTTAAAACCAACAAAGGTCCAACAACCGGAGACACCAAGCATTTCGGGTACCCTGTTTTGCATTGTAATTTCACCAACAACGTTGATTTGTTACTAACTCACAAAAAGAATCTTCAACCTGAAGATTTAGCTAGCACATCCTGCTTTGTATATAAGGAAAGATGGTTGATATCTTTCTTATTTTCAAAACGTACTGAAAAAAAAACACAACCCGGTATCAAAACAATTTCCCAAACTTTGCCAAGCACCACAAGTTTCGGATTAGTGTTAATAAACCACACTGTAATCAAGAATAGCTTTGCCCTTTGTCAAGGAAGTACCCGAAATGCTTCTTCTTTAGAGGGGATACCGTACACAAGATGCACTTGTGTTATAGACAGAGAGGTCTGCCTTAAATGAATATCGTCATCCACCAGCACTTTAGTATACCCACTAATTTACAAAGACCAACGCAATAATTTACATCTACTTGCTTGTCTCTATACAACAGAGATCCAGTGTCTTGAGTAAACTGCCCACAAGTAAGACTGTTTCTGCAATCGCTTAAAACAAAAATATGATTGGGTTTCCAAAGGCGAAATTTTTAATTAAATAGNCTCTTTTATTGCATATCTTCGAAACACAACTTTTAATGCACCCCGTTTAGACAGGTTTCGATTTCCTATACTTGGTTTCGTCGCAGCTATTTCTGTCTATTCAGCAGAGCTGGCCTTGCCTTTGAAATAGGCGTTATGTTCAAACAAACGTGGTGCTACATTTCGCCCCCACATCCCCATTTCGTACACCTACTGTACGATGTCGGTAACTCGCAAACTGGCTTTGAATGAATGAAACACTTTGTTGGTTTTCATCGCTTGCACCGATTTCAAACAGTGGGTTATTTGCTTTTATGAAAACTCCGGTACCATACGCCCTGTAGCCTGCTGTGCAATGCGTTTCGTCGCCTCAGTGCGGCAAGTGAGTCACCGACCGAAGGGCTGCTCATCGTCGCAGTAACTGAATACTCGACAAGAAAGGCGTCCCTCCAAACTATCGGCTATAAATCGTTCGACATTCGCTGGTGCTTAGTGGGTTAGAGAAGCGTACATCTGTGCAACAGTGCTGTTCGGAAACGGAGCGATTATAACTGCAGTCACTGGCCTTAACGGCGGCTATAATTCCCGAAAAAAACACCACCATATCTGTGTTTCGGCAAAATAATTGGCCTGATTCTGACACATGCGCCAAACAGCACACTTTTGACGCCAAGAAGTAAGGTTTGCAGCTTCAGGTGCTTTAAAACGCAATCATTTATGAACTGCGCTTATATTTATCTTCTTGTTTATTGATATTTTGTGAAAATGAAATTGCATGAACAACACCACGCCAGGGACAGGATTTGAAGTAAGAGTCCCTTTTACTCCTTATCGTAGCACTATAAAAGACTTGAAACAGTGGTAATATCATTCAGGCAACATATTTAGAGCAAGTATAGGTAAAAGGTTTAGTCAGGTTTAACGTCGACGTTCGTGTACGTCCCTTAGAATCTTATTACGAAACCACAAACTATGTAAACCGCAATTGGCTTCGACATCTCATCTGAAATTAAACCTCCTAACAGTTTTGATAATATAACCAGCAACACGCAAACAGTAACTTGGTAGAAAACAAAAAAACAATGAATAAGTTTTTAAACTAGTGTTGACCAACAGGTGGAACCCTATTTAGTTTTAAAATCATGCATCACGTAAAATTAGCAGACCTTTTGAAGGACTTGGTGCTTTGATGAGAAAACCTGCTGCTGTCGCTGGCGATCGATGTGTTGGATTTGGACCGAAGCAAGCCACCCAGGAGTGACTTTCGCAAAGCGGATGAATCTTTGCGAAAAAGGCGCGACTTCTTGGAGGGCGGGGGAGATTTCGGTGGCGTGTGAGGTCGAAGTGTCAGCACAAAGCCACCCCTGGTGCCCACTGGAGCCTCAGGCGCTGCAGAAACATTATCGGTTTGGCACACTAATGGCTATCAGAAGTGAATTACTCAAAAGCATATCCAACTTATTTGTTCCTAATGCAAATCGATCGTGGTCATAAAGAACTAACCGTGCGAAGCGAAAGATTGTCATCAAATGCAAAGCCATCAGATTTTCAGCGATGTGACGCTTGACAAAAATTGGGTCAAAAAGGTGACAACATCTAGATGAGAGCAACAGTTGCACTTCTCGGCTGATGTGGACATGAAGGTTTGAAAACAAATTAATCGTAACTTTTAGTTAATCTGATTTTATCTTTTAATTATGCTCTTCAAACGCTTTTTGACATACTGAAACAACGCTAACTGTTCCTGCTACTGACAAAATATTGTGGAAAATGTTTTTTGCATAGATTTTACAAAAAAATTGAAGCAAAGTGGGGCCTGTGAACATTTTACGATTGCTCATTAACAAGGTTCCATTAAATATTTTCATTTTGCTTGAACTTGCATAATCGATAGAATAGGACAAACAAGTTTAGCAATTAGGGCTGGCGCTGAAAATTTTAAAACATGTCTTTATTAACATTTCAAGCATATGTTTATCAAGAAATTCAAACATGAGTTTATCCAAAGGCTAGCAAGTTTTATTTCTGAAAACACGTTTCAATAACTTTTTTATTAACATTCTTAAGCACGCGATTGGCATGGGTAAAGGGCAGATAAAATTTTGCTTACGCAGAACTTTTTAGCAATCATTTGAAAAATGTAAAAAAAAACTTTTTTCAGGAATATCTCTTAAAAATTGATCAGATTTCGCAAAATCACACCTTTGGTGCATTTATGTTTGAAGGTTTTGATGACACGCGTATTTTTGATTGGTAAAATCTTGAACGAGTTTGCGCAAGACCCGATCCGCATGTTTAAGCAACCTTGACGTTACTTAATACAGATTTTGTCATGAATGACTGCCGCCAAACACTTTTGGCTTACTATTTATAACTACAGAAAAAACACGAACTTACGCAAGTCAACATTAGAGATGCTTCCACTCCCCGCATCGCTGCGAAGTGACGACATGGATGTTCGCAGGGAGTTTTTGATGATGGACGCCATGCCATACGGCATGCTCTGACGCACGCCTGAGCCGTGACGTCTGCCTGATGTCCACTGACCTTGATAAGTGCCTGCAAAAGCAGCATTTTCCCCCAGGGTAAGTGCTGATACGACATGCCTCGAAAATAGCCTGCAGTAGGTAAGGTTTCCACATCAAAACCTGGCTATGATGTTGTCTAATACCGGCAACATAACTTTCGAGCAGCACTTCAACTCACAACGTTTACAATGTTTAAAAACAGTGAGTGTCGGATCTAGTGCTTGACATGATTTTGAGGCCCTGTACAATACGGTGTTGAATTAGACTTTGTAACGTTGGGCTGTTTAACTTAAGAATTGTATTCAAACAGTTTCATCAGCGGCTTGATAAATGAAAAAAAACTTGAATATCTATTGTCCGATCAACCTGGACTTTATGTAATAGACATAGACTAGTTGGGGAGCGATTTGCTTCGGTTTGAAAACCGAATGGCGTTTCTGTGTTCTGCCTAACCCCAAGCGCACTCTTGCGGCAAGCTTTTTTTCATCTTGGGAAGAATTGGATGTGATGTTGAAGCCCAATCATGGTTTGTTTCAGAAAATGATTCATTTTAAACTGCTGTTGAACGCAAAATATTACTGAAATAAACCGAACGCTTGGGCATCAAACACCCACAGCTAAACTGTACGCGTCACACAGATCCAAAACATCTACAGTACATGTGAAAATAATTCTCAAGAATTCTGTCTTGTGTTTTGATTATTGGTTTTGAACCCTCGTTTGCAGCAATAAAGAACATTATGAACTAGATAAACAAGTAGTTGTCCAGTAAAGACCGAAAGCAAATGAAGAGACCAGAACAGACGTCCTTTTCCGNACATTACGCTAATGTTGATTTATCGATATTGAAGGGTATCAGTAACTATTTGAGGATTGAAAATTGGCAGTCATCGGAAAATTTCAGGTTTCAGCACAAGATCGAAGGTACTGATCCTAATAACTTCAAATCCACAGTAGCACCGACCCAAAAGCTTTTAATGAATCTTGTTGTGGATTGGCATAAACAGATGAGGCGGAATATTTGCAGTTTACATTGCCGTCGCTCATTGCCACTTTCCACTTGAAAATTATGAGATATGGGCAACCGCAAATATTATACGGCATGTCTTTATACTTACAAACTGCGTCGATATTGTTTAATAATTAAACGTCTGATGATGCCAGTTTGTGCGTGTTGAAAATAAACGAAGTATTAGCAACAGAGCCAAACACGTGGGCGAGACAAAACACATTTACGGCAAGCTAGTGAAGTTTGCTTTGTTTACAGTAAAGATTCTTTCTGAGGAATTATCGAAAATCTTCGACCACTCCGATATTCAGGCATCAAGCGAAACACAACATCCTCTTCGGATGGACATTTGTTGTTTCTGTGCGGTGCGTGTCCGATAGCTTACTAAAATGAGCATCTTTCAAACAATGAAATACAGCTGTGGGCCGATGAATTATTTAAACGCACGCCAACACGAAATCAATTCCCGCGCCTGCACTTGTCAACTTAAATTAGAGGCGAAGCGACATTTCAACATATTTCAAGCGCTGAAGATTTTCCTCCACGCGTCTCACTTTAGACTCTAGTTGCAGGTTGTAGAAGACAGTTTGAGAAAAGCTTATCGAGTTATTAAAATGGATATGCTTCATCAATTTCAAGTCAATGCCAGCTGTGAGCAAGTGTTAGCGTCAAAAATGTCCTATTTGTGTACGGACAGGAAGCACTCCTTTGAAAAAGCAAGATTTTGAAGAAACCATACATTTTTCGACTTCCTCCAAGAATTAATTTTCCATAAAGATCACTGTTTGTCGCAAAACACTTTGCCAAAGGCAATTATTGAATTTTTCCACAATAACAAAGGATAGTTAACACTGTTGTCTGCAAGAAGATTATATAGCTGCTTTTCCATCCTTTTTAAATGCATTCGCATTCTCATGTGGAAGTGCCTTGGTAATTCGACTGCTACTCACACTCCAGTGTTTCTGACTAGTTGTGAACATGTTGCAAAAAATAGGACAGTGATTTCAACATACTTGAAAAAAAAGCTCACCTCCATCTCCATACGTCTCGGTCCCGTAACCGTCCTGAAGCCCACTGCTCCACGTTCCTTCGTATTTAGCCCTGCCTGCTGTGTTGCACCTAACACCGTAGCGCCCCTTGAGTCCATGGCTCCACTCCCCTTTATATTGCCATTTACCTTTTGTTTCAACGCCAAGATTGTGACGTTTACCATTGGACCAGTTACCCTCGTAAGTGTTACCGCTGGGCCAAGTGTAAACCCCCAGAACTTCGAAACCATAATTCCAGGAACCGGCATATTCTCCTTGATTGCTCGGGCCTGTGCACACGCCCTGGCCGTGGGCTTTGCCAGCTTCCCAACCCCCGCAGTAAGTACCCCCGTCATCAAAGTCGAATCTTCCTCCGCTCATCGACATGTTTGTGATGACCGGAAATGACGTAACTTGCACTTCAAGCACTGGCCGAGGTCATACAAAGGCATTCACGCGCCTCAGCGCGGGTCGCGCAACATTTGAGCACAACTGACCTGAGCCTACAAAGTCATATTTGCTGTGGAGTAAAACAAACACGGATGTTTGCCAGTAAATAGGCGTGCGTCCATGAAGTCAAACTTACGTGAGTTGCTTCGTGTAGCGAAAACGCACAAAGTGAAAACGAGGATCAAAAGATTTGTGAGCGAAGAACCTAGGATCGTTTGCAAAGATTTTCACCAATCTTGCTTGTACCAAGCTTTGATCAAGAACTCTGTTGCGCAGTTTGCTTTGAAGGCATCAAATTGGTTCATCAAAGGCTTGGAAGTTCTTACCGAAACTGCGATCTGCAGGCACTGTAGTGCTGGAACATTTAAAGAGTCCTTCACTAAAACGAGACTTCACTTCAATTTCTAAACATGCAAAAATTAGTCTGTAAGTTTTCACTGACTGATCCAAAATATTACGTTTCACCAAGTTGCATGGGCAGGGAAAGTATTGCAGATCACGGACGTTAGTTGTCGACAGTTTTGCATAAAAATCAGGCTTTCCATAACAGAAAAAACTTTTCTCAACCGAAGTTGAACATGTCACTATTTTTGCAAGAAAACGAACCATGCCAGTCCTAATTTGAATGTCTAAGCCGCAAGAAGTCTGAAGCTGCTTTGACAGTTTCGTCGCTGACGGGCTATTGGAAAATCAAGCAAAATTTTTGTGAACAACAGCATTGAAGAGCTTGACATAAATGCCTATGGCTTTCATTGCAGTCAGGAATAAAAACGAGAAATTAAAAAACAATCTTCACATTGCAATTGGAGCCTGTTTCAGATAAACTCCCTGTATGTATGTTCGCTATGTTAAAACATTTAAATAGGTTCAACACTGAACACTGTGTCCACAGTAACACTCATAAACTGTTTTTACCTTTGACCACACAGCCAAGTTTTTAATTATGACGCCATCTGCCAAATCTTGTACATCTCACTGTTTTCACGACAGCTAAGCTTATTGCTTCTTTATGTATCTATTGCCAATGAAAAAATAACCTGTGCAGAAATTCTGACGTGCAATTGAGGCTACAAATGTATGTGAGAAACTGCTGAGTAAAGCAAATAAAGTATTCCACGCTAAAAAAGAAAAGATCTTACCCTCTGTGAAACCTGATCAAGCTAGAAACACGCCTCCACGGATAATAAAAAGTTTTGGAAATTCAGAACTTATCATTAGAAAAGCAATCCATAGCAACTTTGCCTGACGCTGAACATTTGGATTGGCACTGTGAAAGCACAATGCTTATTATCATAAGCACAGCTTAGCTAATTAAAATTGCTATCTATCCTCACAAATCTTGGGTTAATGCAAGAACTGTTTGGAAATGTATTCCGAACCTTGTAAAGAACATAGCGTGGGCTAATTTTACTGCAAAAATCTAAAAAACATTTCTTTCAGATGAACTTCAAGCCGTGTAGTTGTTTGAGCAAAGTTATGAAGGGTAGCCTGGAAGACAGCACAACACTTGCGTTTACCTTGGAATACTCGTCTACAGTTCTGCAGCTGCAACAAGTCTGTAACGCACCAGTGGCAATAGACGTCATCGCTTTTACGCAGCACGATGATCAGAACTCGGAAGCCTGCTGCACTGTCGAAGCAGAGACAAGTGCCTGAAGTCAGACTCCTTCCAGAAGCATGTTGCTAATCTCTTTAAAGTAGCCTACGCTATGCCTTACTTTTCAAATGGCGGACATACGGGCATCATTTCCGCGTGAGTTTGGTCAGTCAAAATGTTTTGCACGTGTCATGATGCAAAAGAAATGAAATGGTACTTGCAGATAAGGTCGGCTTTGGGCAAAATCTAATCAAATCGGGTTTCAAGTCCCGCTGTGACCTTTCTCGTATTTAGCTCAGCTTCCGTGGCAGGCGACGCAAGGAAAGGAGATTGCAACTCTCGGTGAACCCGCATCATTGACCTTTCGGATAAGCAGACATACCTTCGCTGTTTTTAATCACACGTTTTATCAGAAAATCTAATATCTAAGGGATACTTAAAACTCTACCAAAGATTGTAATTGCGCAGCCTTGCATGTTCGTCTGACGCTGTGAAGCTTCGCCACTGCGTTATTGATGCGATGTAAAACCCATTATCTTATTAATAAATATTTATCAACTAATTAAAAGATCTTCTGAGAGTATTCCGCTTGACCACTGCCTGAGCAGCTACCATCGAAATTCCCAGCTGAGTGCTGAAACTTCATCTGCGTGTCGCTGACGTGACATCATGGTGAAAGTAATCCCGTCTTGTTAACGACCTTGCGACGCCGTCGTCGAGTTATCATCGGCGGCTATAAATACTCAAGAAACGACAGAAGCCTGTTCCGTAGGACTGGGCGCCGTTTGCATGGTCAATCTTTCCACGGCATGATGCGTTGACAGAAGGGCATTCTTGAACTGCATCACTCTCAAGTCACACTGCGTTCCACAGTTCATAACCACTGCGCCTTGCTGCTCAGAACCTTATCGCACCAGTCAAGCGCACTTATAACTCAGAAGGGTAATTTTGCTTCAACTGGTCACCATGTTTTCCACAGGATGACTTACAGAGTAGCGTCAGATGTGCTACAAACGTAACGCCACATTTCAGACACATACCCAAGATCTGCGATAAAATATCCTCTCACCGATTTCGTCAAAAAGCTTGATCAGAATATTATTTAAATTGTAGAAAAAATGCGAGAATTGGATTGCATGCATAAAGCAATTAACATGGCGTATAAAAAATTAATCAGAAAGTAAATTCCAAATACTTGCAATGTGAAAATTTTGGGCGGTGTACACGTATACACAGTAAATCGTAAAACCTTTTTCAGTAATGTTTGATTTAAAGCCAACAGCCTCTGTAAAAAAAACCTGATTGCGTTTTGTTTGTCAGACTGTTAAGGCTAAGCTAAAACCTTATAAATCTCTAATGCGAATCGATTAGATCCAAAGAATGAACCTCACCTTTTGCTTGACAGGTTTTCGAAATGCAGTGTTGCGACTCTGCTTCCATTATAAGTTTGAAAATTGACTTCGGCAAGTGGGTGAACAGACAAATCTGGCATTACCATACGTCGATAATGCAACGATTTCAATTTAAAATAAACGCCTAAATTGTGACAACGTTGCGCTTTCATGATATCCTAACGTGATTTTCACATTGAAAAAGAACCAGCGGGCGTTTTTATTAGTTTAAACACAGCCATTTTATAAGTTGGTCGGTTTGACTGAAATGATAAAACGTAAATTTTCACTAGAAATTAATGAACAAAACAGCAGTGCGAATATTAAACAATATGAAAACAAGAAAAGGAACACATTGTTATCAGAAACGTGCAAGGGCGTACGCAAGGGGGGGGCGGTTGGGGTTAAACCCCCCCGCCTTGAGCTTGATATTTTGCAAAATCTTTATCATCTGCGCAATGGAAATTGAATGATTTCGCATACTTTTTGCTTGTTATTTTGTTGACTTAATGCAAATACCACGGAATAACTTTGCATGCAAATTTCAAGGAACATTGTAAATGGGCCAAAAAGTAATAATTAGGTTTTGGTGAGAATCAGGG
>JGI24159J19872_10011287_pt1 | contig 11710 bp, 8 predicted proteins | sample Ectturendosymbi4_FD_19872 | JGI IMG/M metagenome (IMG submission 19872) | reverse complement strand
TTTTTTTTCTGAACTATGAAGAAATAGTTAAGGATATAAGGATTAAAGTAGATGAAGAAGCAACTTCTCTTATCGAGAACATATAAATAATTCAGTTCCACACAAACACTTATGAATCTCTCTTTCCCAAATGAGTTCTCCTATCGGAAAACCATTGCATTTTACTTCATTTTTACATCAACTGAAAGGCATTCTCTTTCAATCCTGGTTAAAGTTAGAATCGTTTTTACAACAATTGAAAACGAAGAGTCTGTCGCCAAATCGTCGCCTGTGGCACAATGCGCATCGCCACTAATAACACAACCAAACATACTGTCCGCTTTGTTTTGATTACGGCGTTTATAGTGAAATGGTAATAAATTTACCAATGATGGAAAAAGGGAGTTCAATACTTTTCAACAATATGTCGCTGCCACATTCTCGTTCCTCTTTCGAATCTTTCACGTCCCCTAGATTAAGAACCCAGGCTCTAGAGAGAATCAAGAGATATTTTGAAGACTGTAAGCAGCAGATTAACAATAGGCTAGCAGGAATTGGCCAAGACTACGAAAGAAGGAGAGAGAGTGTGCAAGGCATTAGGATGAAGATAGCAATGCTCCATCACTTTCTCGGGTCACTCAACATATATTTGCTTGCTCCCTTTGCCCTCAGGCAAGTTCCCATCAGACTCACGCAGCATTTGTTAGAAGCCTTACAATGCAAAGGAGCGTCTGGTTACAGCCTTTAATTGAAATGTATTTTTTGTAATGTCACTCTTTGGATGCCCCCTACCTTGCATGGCCGGGAAAGTTGCCCCGTTTGCTCTCCCCCTTCTGCAGATCCCTGGCAACTGATACCCACCATAACCAAAATGGTGGCGTTCACGAGCGTGTTGTGCATGTGGACCTTCTTCGTTGAGGCTTATGCTAGATTTTTTGTTTTCAACGGAAAAAGTTAATTTTTGTTTTTTTGGGTGAGGGTGTTGCAATTTTAATGTGTGCAGAAACAACGTTTTGTTTAAGTTTGCCAAGAACAGTAGACAAATTTGCAGAGGTCGTGCCGAGCTTGATTGAATAGGATGAGGTCACGAGCGAACATTTCTTAAAGCTATAAGGGGACGTTGAAAACGGATCTTTCCTAGGGCGCTGGAATGGATTGTGCCGGCCTCGCAGGTAAGCAAAACCTTTTGTGCAATTTTCGATTTGGTCCTCCTGACAGCTTAAAGCTCAAGTCCGGTTGAAGTTATTCCTGGCCTTTTAGAATTCGTGTGCATGTACACATCCAACTGCCCAATACACCGTGCACTGTATGACACCTGGTCTTACCGGTTGCTCTCAATGTTTTGTGGGAAAGAAAGAACTTGCAACGATCACGCATGAATGAAAATCCAAGAGGCCTTGCAATTCCTTTACTGCTTTAGCGAACTTCCCGCAATCACTTTACGCTAAAATGAGAGGTCGTACGTTGCACTACCCCGTTTCTCGAGTGAACAAGGCAAACAATTCTCCGGTTGTTTTTCCCATCAAATCTCCTTTATCTTAAAATTCTTGAATTCGCTTCATGAAACCAAAGTACAAAAGGATGGATATTTATCAAAGAATCGTTTTGCTGTTTTCACAGAAAATAAATTTTTACATTGCTCCCTTCGACTGCAGCTTTCTACAAATTTTTTAATTTTTAAGATTTTTCCCTAAATAATTTTCCTTAAAATGACCTAAAGAGATCGTTAGAAAGTTCCACCGAAATCTTTGCAAACGAATTACACTGGGCAGACTTTCGTTGTTTTGTCTAGACTCAGTTTTGTGACTTGCACAATAAATATATCTGTCAACTTACTTACATTTCGTAGAGTAACATCAAAGCGATAGCGACTGAGATAATAGCGATTAAGAAAAGACATAATTTGGTAAGTAGCTTTTGCTGAATTGCAAAGCTTATCCTCGCACTTCAAAATTTGATCAAAGCTAACCATCTGGAGAGAAAGTTAAAATGCCTGGTCTTTACGTAAGTAGGAAATTTGGCTTTATTGGCATCAGAATACGAACTACTGCAAAGCAAACAATTGTCTGCTTGGATGCAAGCGGATTATGGAAGCCCGGGCAGAGTTTCATTTTAGCTGGATTTACACTTTCTCTGTCATGCTCAGGTCATTCCGGAACTGGACAAGCCACGATAGATGCCGGTTGCGACCCATCCCTCTGCGGAACTGTGTTGATTATTATCTAGCAGACCGCAACCCCTTTTAGAAATGTAACTGTTTTAAATATCTCAATAATTCTGCCATCAACTGTAAACCGTGATAGAAAATTTTGAAATTTTCGAGGTCTGTTTAACATGTGTTTTTCGGTGTCCTGCGCTTCAATTTAAATTTGAATGAAATTATCTGATTCTTTCGCCAATAAACTCAACTTATAAGACACTTGGAAGTGGCGTAACTAGAGTTTTGATACAGGCTGGTAAAACTTAGCTAAGGTGGCCCACTGTCCATAATAGGGGGCCACTAGCCAAAACTCAGAGAAAGAGTTGAAAAATTATATTAAATCAGGATATGGATGTCCATATTAAATGCGAGATCACCGAAAAGCACTCCAAAAACGCAAAGAAACACAACCTATTGAAAACCACAAAAATGCTAAATACTGAAATATAAGCTAAGCGTGGGCCAGTTTTTACATTTAGCTTGCAGGGAGGGACCCCTGCACCATTGTCAGTTGCGCCATTGTAAAAACAAACGTTTAGCAAAAGTAAAAATAAACGTTCAGCAAAAACTGTTTACTACTAGGCGCGGACTTTTGTCAATAATTGGGAAGTGTTACGACCCACTTGGCATCTTGGGTTAATATATCTCGTCTGCTAGGAGAGTTCTGCAAGAGACATGCCCATTGGGGCTCCACTACGGGATGAACCGCTCCCCGTCCCGGTGTGGGCGAGGAAGAATGAGATAGGTTGATGCAGGCTCTCTTTCAATTGGAGGCAATGCCCTTTGATAGAAGTTTACGGCTCTTGGGCAGAAAGTAAAATGTGTTGAGGTGCATGTGTTTTGCGATGACTCGTCCCTTGGTTAGAAAGCTGCACTTATGTTCATATTGTTTATGAAGACTGTGTGCAATGTTAACTTATTATTGGCTGGGTCGCCCCATTGAAACTTGTGGCGGTACTGAGATTGGAGTTAACTGCGGCTGTTTTGGCTGCAAAACTAGGAACGGTAGTTTATTATTCTTGTGAAACAGACATTTCTTTGAGCAGAGTCGTTTATTCGACTGACGCTATTGTAGTGCTGCGTTATAGTGGGGTTATGCGCGCCCCACCACCTCACACTAATACTATCGTCGAGTCTGCAAGACCCGAACTCGTGACGAACTCTCTCCCTTGCAAAATCCAGAAGAGCGTGGATGACCGCAATCGCACCTATTATTAGTCACATAAAAACATGAAGCTACTGAAGAGTTCAAAGCCCGCCGACTTCCGCTTCCGCAGTTTAACGTGCATGACCTCATTTGACCCGGGTCTGGGAGACCCGCGATAGCATTCCAGGGTTACGCCGTTGCGACGGTGGAAATATGTCCCTTCCGCACAAAACCCGGCCAACCTGGCGTCCCGTGGTGTTTCTCCTGAAAAGTTTCGTGGGACTGGTTTTAGTGAGGCATTTGGTTCCATGGCTCTAGTTTTTATATGAACATGACAGCCATTGGCGGAAACAGTTGGGTTTTTGGAGAACTTCAAAGGCGACCGGGGGTAAAGAAAGTCAACGTGTGTGCAACATCGAGTGACCCACAAAATGACATTACTTATCCATTGGTCGGCGCTACACAAACTATGTCCATCTCCAGATATCAGTTGCATGGTTGCAAATACTGGCAGTTTTTCAGAGCCAGAGTAAATAAAGGTTCTATTCCGCATCGAAGGGCTTTAACTTGTACGGAAATGGCGAATGGAGCAATGGGTATCTTTTGTATCGAAGAAAAAGAGGTGTGTATCGAGGCGCTCAAAGTTCTGCTCAAATGTGCAGAAATTTCTCCATATGATGCCTTTGTTCGTTGATCAGTTGAAAAAGCACCCAAATCTGCGAGAACTGCAAAGATTGAGGCCATACTTAGTAGATGGGATTTTTCAATTTGGAGGCCGTTTGCATAATATTCGATTAACTACATACGATTGTAAAACATCCAATTTCATTGCCCAGTATCCATCCAGTGACGGATCTTTTAATTCTTGGTTGTCACGTGAGAGAAGGTCATACGGGCGCTACATTTATTCTTAATAACCATTTTTGGATCTTTAAGAAAAGCTACTGTGAAGTAAGCTCTTCGGCTGTACTACAACCAAATTTTGGAAGGAAGGTGTAGGCAGGCAGCAAATGGTTCTCCTGCCTGCACACCGAGTGACTCCTGCTCCTCCCTTCCCGCTTGCGGAACAGATTCTTGTTAGAATTGGACGTAGAACAACTGAACCATAAAAAATTTGCTGCATCGAGGCTAACGCAGCTGTACCTGATGAGTGAATGAGTGAACTTATTCTTATTGCAATTGATTTCAAAAATAGATTTACAGGAAACCTCCATATATGTCCAAGGTGATGCAAACCTTCTCAGGAACAACAAAAGGAGCAAATTCGATTGCTGAAGTTTGCTTATCAGAAACATGAAAGCAGATGTCGTTGATCACAAATGCTTTCTTCTGTCAAGAACCAGCTACAAATTTGCATGACGTTGTTAATGATCGCAAGAAATGACCACTGCCTCGTCAAGCTGCAGCGGATCTGTTGATTGGATCGCAAAAGTTTTCTTTAGTTTTCATGTGATGCCAAATAAGACTTAAAGGACACTATCGATTTCAGCTTACGTGCAGTGGAGCAGTCGTTTAAAAAATATGTAGAAACATTCAGCCGTGTGTTTTTCACAAGAAATTTTAAAAATTCACGGAATTTGGAAATCATCTGTCTTATCAACAGACCGTGCTCATGCTAAAAAAATTAAAGCTCTTCTAAGCTTATTTTCAAACAGTTTACGTATGTACAAGGCATGTTCGCATTGGCTTGGTGTTGATGAGCTTTTCAATGGATAAAATTGCTTGGTTTGAACAAAGACAGCTATGAATTATTTCAGGTCAGTTGCACCAAGAGCAAAACTTGCAGATTGTTTTAATTCTACGAAAAAGCTGGAGGACGTTGACATCTTACAGTGAAAATATTTTGAAATACTAAAAAAACTAAAACCGTTTCGCATGAAACTTTTCTTTCGTTAGAACAGAGAAGCATAAGATTTGTGATCGGTGTTTTAGCTTTGCAATGTTTGAAGGAAAAAATAATAGGCTTATGGCAAATCCTGTAAGGGCCAGATCTTCGAGGAAATTCACTCGCTTAGAATGTCGTTCCACAAAATTACAGAGCAGTTTCAACGCAGCATTGAAGAGCAACGAATTTATTTTTTGTGTCCGTCAAACAACAAATACGTCCATGCAAACGCGCAAAGCGACATGCAGATAATGCACTGCAATATTACGAATCACATAACGTAGAGCAAAGCAATATATTTACACTAAATAAAGCTTTTTACAGTTCTTGGAATATCATCACTTGAATTGTTGGCTTTTCAGTGTAACCTGAGTCTGTGATAATTTACGCATTGTTTTCATGACAAAATAGTACCAAAGAAAGTTTGCAATTAAAGCTTAAAACAGGTCTATCTGGAAACAATTTTATTCCTGAATAGAAACCGTCCGTAAACTATCATTGGACTGAAATTCCATTCACTGTTAAGGATCATTTTTTCCTTAAATTCCAGTCAAAACAGTGCTTTGCATCATTTGATTTTGAATTACCATCGGTCGCGCCACAGGAGCTGACGTGTGAGGTATCTCTCGAATTTCTGTTGTATGCAAAATCAGTTTTAAAATCTACAAAACTTATTTCGCGTAGCTATTACAGTTTTCGCAAAACTTTTTATATTTTGTAATGAAAATCACGGCCAAAAAACGATACAAACGACATATTGCAAACGTTTCGATAACTCCTGTTATCATCATCAGTGAATTGCAAATAGAACTGCAGTGATCATACTGTAGGTTCTTTTGGTAATTCAGGAGAAAGGCGCTGTAAAAATCTTTTCTAATTTATTGGAAAATTTTCAATTGAGATATCAGTTACTCCTTTTACCAAAGCTTCATGTATAGTTCAAAGCTATGACATACGGCACTGTAATTCAAAGTTGTTATATACTGCAAATGCACAGATTGGAACTATCTTGTTACTTCTAACATGGATCGCTAATGCAGTGCACGTGGTGATAATTTTTTAGCGCAAAAGCGAAACATCCAGTCGTTGTCGTGGTTTCCACGCAAATATGTTGAAACAAACTGTAATATTGCAAATGCATACCCAGGTCAACTTTCATGACTGATTTAAAGATTTTCTTAAAGATTTTCTTCGACTTTTTTAAACTTGCAGGTCTGATTGATTTAATCAGACGATTGAATGTGTGATAAAATGGGTTTGCTGGGATTGCATGTGCAAAAATTTGCATTGACTTAATTTTGCATCTTTAAGTCTGCGTTAACATTTCGTAAGAGTTGAAGATGCAGTTAACCTTTTGACCACTAGTGGAAAGAGCATTTTCTTCAAAGGAAGTATAGCAGCTTTGTCAAGTAAAGGATTTTATTGATGTTTAAGTTCAGAGGAAAGTGATTTCGGTGATGGCAATTGGCAGCAGACCAAAAACACACTGTATTTCCTGCCTGAGTCGCTGAGGTAGACGCTCTTGCCTAGGGAGCTTGTCGATGTTTCACTGGTCATGGATCCATCACCCAACCTTTCGACTGTGAGGTGACCACGGAAACAGTGAACTATCTCAATCCCTAACGAGATTCAGCCTGACCAGAAGTGGTGTTACTACTTCTGAATAAGTTTAGAAATAATCAAGTACTTTTTTCTGACTTAGCAAATTGAAGGACAGCTGAGGAAAGATATGAAATTGATCAACGAGAGTATGAAACGAGACATTTCCATTCCAAGAAATGCATTTCGAAAATCTTTCAGGAAACTTAACCTTCGACCGCAAAACCCACTAACCAAAAAGATTTTTGCATGGGGGCGAAAAGTAGCAAAATTTCATAAAAGAGCGTTAATAGAAAATATCATCCGCACTTGGCATCAATTTGTGAAACCCAACGAGCATTGATTAAGAACATAAAATTCCTGCTCAGATTCGTAACTGAAAAAAGAATCCGAATCTAACTCAGGAGTATATGCTGTGAATCGTCAAATTTACCCCCAAATGTAGATACGTCATCGAGAATCATACGCAAAAGCCAAAGACCTTCAACTGTTGCAAAACATCTCGGCATAACTATATTGTTGTTCTGCGAACGCCGTAACAATGGTCTGTCTGCTGCAGCTTAGAAAAGTACGGAATAAATGAAAAAGCTGTAGCAAATACTTTGGAAGGCAAATATCACAAAAGAGAACACGAATAAAAGTAATTACTGGTGACAATACTACTACCACGGAAACTGAACAGGTAGTCAAAATGACTTGCTATGGAATTGAGAAAAATCTTGGCCACATGGCACCAACCACAGAAATTTCAAAGCGTCACTTTTAAACCTTTTTAATGTTTGCTTAGTTAGGAAGAAAATATACGTGTAATCATATTTGAAGAGTTGTGACTGCCATAGTTAACGCACAAACACATCAGAAAAAGGAAATAGATTAAGTCATAAAATGCAAAAATTTTTTGACGAAATATATTTAACAAACTCGATGTACAGCGGTTTCTTTTTCAAGCCAATGGTGCATTAACACTAGAACAAACATTTTGAATTGCACCAGGGATGTAATTTATTGTAAGAAACGTCGAGCCATGTTCAGTGCCTTTCGAGACCTTTTTGTCGCCTGCGCTCAATATTACAGTGCAAATATTTTGGTTTTAAACCACGTCAGCGTTGCACGAGTGCTTTTTTGCTGCAGAGTAGCATCCAGGCAGGGAAATTCACCCAACATGCTGCACTCGCAAAATTCTTCATAAATTCACATCATGCCATGATTGTTCAATACTACATACAATTTAATTCATGCAACACTTGAACGAATTCATATGGATTATGGCACAGTCCGCATTTGCACAAATTTGCATTTGCTTACCTTCTCCAAAAGAAGTTTTCACTCATGTCATTTTCAACAGCATTTCTCCACCAATACACAGCTAACAACATTGTTTCAGCCGTTGTGCTGAATTTAAATTTGTTTTTTGAGAATGTGGTTAAACTCATGATTGCTTTCACATATTAATTTATCGTACTATCATCAGCGTCAGGCGGAAACTTAATCATTCCACTGCTTCGTTACAAAAAATGTGTGTGAAATGTACTTACTGCGTCTGAAACAATATATCAAAATTGCAGCCACAACAGAGAGAATCCAAGCTCCCCAGGCCACGAAAAAACTGTAACCGAATGGAAATTGACCACTTGCTAATACTATCGCAATGGGAACAATCATTCGTCTGACAGTAAATCCAGTCCAAACAACACAACCGCCAAGCGCAGAAAAATCTGTTAAGATAAAAGTCAGAAAAAACTTTGGCTAATTGAGCTGAAAACATCACGTGGTCTGTATTGAATCTGGAAAAAATAATGATATTTTTTATTCCATTTTACTTTTCCATTCTATTATTAAAGTTGGAATAAATGACGTGTATTTTGAAGTGAAAATGAGCATTTCATCTTTCAGCAAAGATGTGTAAGAACAGTATGAATTACAAACAAATATGGCAATAAAATTATTGTTTATGAAGAGGTTGGTTTAACTGGCAAACTCCAAAGTTTGCCATGTCTTTCAGTGTATTTACATGATCTTTTTTCAGATGGTTTCAAATTTTACAAATATGCGCAGAAAACACATAAAATATTGTTTCATGTTTTAATACATTTTTTATCTTTTCAGAGTGTAGAAATGACGTTTGCTTCAATAAAAAAGCGTTTGTGTGTTAGGTGCATGCTGGAATACAGGTGAACAACAAGACTGTACAACGTGCTTTTGTGAAATAACTCCGTAAAAATCACTAGCTTTAGTACAGATTTGTAAAAGGATCAGAAAGCTCAAAGAGACATGTATACTTGTGACGACCACCCCAGCATATGAGCGAAGCTTTAGTTGGTCTAAGTACAAATATTGAAAATCTGTGAAATTCGCTTCTGAAATCCACACACAGTGGAACTGTATTCTTGCAAGTATATTTTACGCAAAAATGTTCTAATGCGAACAATGAGGCCTATGCAATTTTTCCCCTGGAATTTACTGTTAATCAGAGAGATACATCTCAAATGGTACAACAATTTTTTTGGATACTTTGCATACCATCTGAATATCATCCATAATAAATAATTCATGGATGTGGAATCATTTGTTTGCAATAAATCGCGTGGGAAATGTTTTTGAACATGAGCGCAATGTTTACGAAATGGTCCTGGCAAAGCTTTTGAGTGTAGTTTAATCGTTAGGAATGAATGTGTTCTCTCTTGCAAATACTGTATTGGGACTGAAACTTTATTTGATGACAAAACCATTGCAAAATCATATGTAAATTGTGCAAATGCATTTAATATTAAATAGGTGAAGGGAATTGAGTTGATTTTGAACGGAGCACATTCAGCATTCGTATTAATAAACGTTTTTGCATTAAAAGGTGTATGTTGAGTATTATAGCAAATAAATTAAGATTTTGCTTAAGAGACAAACAAATATGCGTTGCGTTTTTCTTACCATACATCAGAAAGACGCCAAAAATAAGAGGACCTACTGTATTAATTGATCGACGCTATCTGCAACCTTTTGCAATGAATGTTGAAGTAAAAGCGTTGCAAACTCGCCATGATCAAAGCTCGTCCTCAAATTTTGTTAAAAATGTTTAGCAGAAGCGGAGTTTCCAGCCTAATTTCTTCCCTGTTAAATTACTCCATTCAGATTGACATAAAGCTAAGGTTTTCCGGAGTTTTTTTGACCTGAGATCAGGACGATTAAACCGGGACCTTCTGGTCTTGACAATTTACTTGTTTTAAATGCAAATAAACGCATTTATTTAACAAAGTTGGAAAGTTTTGCTTCTTCTCTATTCGCTTTTGTAAACTGTTACATCCAAATTCAGGTGAAACCGTTCCTTTGCGCAGTGGGAAACACTGAGTGGAAGGCAAAGTATATAATTTGTTTTAAAACTTGTTCAACACGTATCTCTGTGCGATAATAGTTCTCTTTTAAACCCACGTTTTCCTTGAAAGCGTGGAGTCTTGTAAGTTCCTGTTCTCTCTTCAAAAATTGTACATTGCTGCAGACCGTATTGACTTCATTGAAGGAACCGATAAATCGACAATTACATATTTATAGCGATGTACGCTGACGATATTGCTTTTTGATAATGCGAAACCTCCAAAGTTGTATTTACGCACTGGACAAATCATGTCATGCATTTTGTTTGAATCTTAACTTACAAGACGAAATTTTCAGAAAATTGAGTGTGGTTTTCTGCTACCAGTTGATTGAAACAGTGTCGTATTTCAAATGTCGCATGTTTCTCTTTGTCCTGGCGAAGCATTTGGTCGTTTGCAATGGTTCATAAATAGAGTACCAGTATAAAACAGACTGGGTTTGCGATGAAACTTCGTTGATATAGATGACCAGTTTCACATTCCTCTAGTGTGCCCAAATTCCTCGAAATAAGATGCAATCCCACATCCCTCTAAGGACCACCGCTAGAACATTTTTACCCAAGTTTGCAACGCCATAATTCACCAGTCAATTCAGTTAGAGAGCTGTTCAAATCCTCTACGGATTTGGAAAGTCTTCTAGTTTCGATTAAAAAAAACTATTTCCTTTGGGTTAGGGTTTCTCTTGGAGGGACGTCACAAGATGAGGTGCTTTTAAAATTTTAACCAAATTTGACTGGCCCTGGACGCCAATCCAATGAGCCAAAATTTTGGTTCAAACTTTTGTAGAAACTAGATGATCATCCGCGTCTATAGAGCCCTTGATTGATCTTCTAGTATGTCTGTAACAAAAGTTATGGCCCAAAAACCCCGTTGTGCACAAAAATGCAAAATCTGCATGAGTCTTCCACTGGCGGCTGGTGCGGCTCGCGATAACTCCCTGCGTGAACATGCTAGAGAGCTATTCGAACCCTCGAAAGACTCGTGAAGTGTTCTAGTTTGCACTGATTAAAAAACTATTGAGATTTGGATTTTGGGTTTTCGGTGTGTGTCGTCAGAAAGAGGGTAGGTTTTGCTTTTTTTGGTTATTCTTTTATGACGTCATCATCCGGACAATGAGCCAAAATGGTGGCTTAAAATTCGGTTGTATTCTACGCTGGAATATGAAGCTTTAGAGCCCTAGATCGACTTCCTGGCGTTTCCGGTACCCAAGATAAGGCCAGAAAACCCCAAATCATTGAGGATATGGCTGAGTAATTTCAGGGGATTTCACCGATTAATTTCTGCTTATTTTGCCATAACTTTTGAACCAGAAATTCTAGAAATTCCATTAAACCCTCTAAAGACTCGTATTGTAGCCTAGAATCAAAAACAACTTTGAACCACAAAATCCAATGGATTGTGCGACTCCCAGGGGATGACGTCATCATCCAAATCTAAACAAATATGCATAAACAACCTCTCATTAATATTTGTAAAGCCACAACAGTGACCCACACCAAGCGAATCTATCGCAATTTATTGCGTAAGGAAACTAG
>JGI24159J19872_10011286_pt1 | contig 11710 bp, 5 predicted proteins | sample Ectturendosymbi4_FD_19872 | JGI IMG/M metagenome (IMG submission 19872) | reverse complement strand
TAATGTGTGGTTGTAATTTGAAATAAATAGCTTTTTAATCAAAGTCACAATTGAAATTTTCATGGGTACACATCTTTTTGGGTCACCTGTTATGTGACAGGCTTATGCAGAATCGCATGGAATTATTTTCAAATGCAGAAAAACTGTTTATATGACGTTTAGGGCTAAGAGCGCAAAATCACGGCCATTAAGTTATTGACACTGGGTGGACAAATTGTAAAATCTGTAAACCACTACAAATTTTTGGGGTTTGTACTAGATACTGAGCACCCAGTTGACAAAGACATTCACAGACAATTGCGATATCAATATTGCGCAGCTAACAAGCTGCGATATTCTATTTCCCGATGTTAAAACGTAGTCAAAATGTACTTTTCGTTCCTTCCGAGCGTCCATGTATGTATCACAGTTATGGTGCAATTTCAGGACATCATGCAGAGATTGCGTGTAGCCTATAATTTTGTGTGCAGGGCTTGATGCAACCTGCCGTGGCGAGCGAGTGTTAGTAGTTATCAAATTAATGTTCCTACCTTTGAGGGCTTATTGCGAAAAATATGTGTACCTCTTTCTTGAACGATTCAGAAAGTCTAACGACGTATGATTGCGTGCTTTGATGCAGTCAGATTGTTTACATTCATCCTTATTCTTGGAACACCACAAACTCATTTCACTCTGCGACTGAGTACTCAAAATTTGCAGTGTTTGTTTGAATGCGTGTGCATGCCACAATACTTTCGTACTTTACGTGACCCTGACCAGGGTTGGACTCAGTGTTCTACTCTGGATGTAGTGTTGTACCAAGTGTTACGAGTTAGCGAAAATAGTGTTAAGAAAGTGTCTGTAACCCTGTTGTTCTACCTCCAACTTCGCTATTTATTTTCCTCATGTGTCTGTTTTTAACAATCTGCGTTGTGCAGACTGTGTGTTTTTCTACTGTATGGATTTAGTGTCTCTTAAAAAATTTTATATTAAAATTAGTATCATTTGCGTTGCATTATATATTTTACTAATTCTCGCCTATCGCACACTTTTCTCATTTTTGGATCAAAGGGAAAGGTGTTTTTCAGATAAAATTTGACAATTCGTTTGATGTGTGTTGCTGCTCTCAGGACAACAGCTGCTAACACACAGGCAGCTGGATCAATAAACACGGTGCAAAGCTTGTTTCTGAGCTGAGGAAGCTCATTAGTGCTATATGTTTCAGCACGTAAAGCTGACTGTGTCTTTCTCCATGCGGTAACTTTAAACTTAGTTGTATCTCCGCCACAGGTAGAAGTTAGACGAGAAGCTACAACAAGTGTTAAATCCTTTAACAGCAGGATAACATCGTTATCTTTACTGCTTTGTTTCATCTACAAATCCTTATCGTTAATTCTATCTGCATACTCTTTAGCAGTTCAGTAATTACTGTCCACATATGAGATAAGTAAGGAATACATCTGCAAAATTTCAAAAAGGAAATTGATTTCACNTAACACCACTCATCGTTACTCCCTGGAGCTTATTCAAATAGAATCATNATTTGCTCATTCTTTTGGACCTGCAGCGGTTGATATGNGCACACAGGAAATCGATGTTGTTGTTATATCATGCAAATGCTATTNATCATGCAAACACTCACGCAGGAACAAACCAACGTATAACACAAAGCACACATCATTGCAATGAGAACTGAACATACCAGGAATACAATTGCATGAATGTAGCTTCACTGATGCTCATGTCATTTCTTATTTGGTCGTGAAGAGCAGCTGGATTGTCATAACAAAAGTTGTTACCTGAACGAAGAAAATTGTTAAATCAAGTAGTTTCCATAGACAACGTATTTGCAACACAGTTTTTGTTATGTCGAAAGTGAACAAGGAAGTGCAATGCACCAAAGCAACAAACTAATCGTTCCATAAAATCAACTGGATCCAGAGAACTGGATCCATGCATCATGCACATACTGCTCTAAGGAAGCAAAAGAAAAATTATTAACTGAAGCAGACATCGCAATTGTTGGTAATATTGAGACATTCGGTTTAGACTGCGGCAATGCAGTATTTAAAACAGATTTCGTATGAAGTATGTACAAAATAAAATTGAGAAATTGGTTTAAAAATGACGTTATATTTAGATATTACCAAATGCTAAACTAGTTTCAGAAGTTACTGAGCCACGCTAACGTTATGCTTAACACGTATATATCAAAGGTAACAACTTCTTTGGCGAAATATATTTCTACACAATCGTGCTAATAACAATTTTCAAAAATCCTGTTCATAACCAAACTCTTTTCACCCGACACAAGCGTGTTGAGCTAGGCAAAAAAAGTATATTTGTATGTTTAGGTCTGGCATTAGCGTGCGATGGAGCCGTTTTTTTTCAAAAAGCAAATAATTTTTATGCTTGACGTTTTCATGGAATACGGCACTCAACTTCATACGTTAGTGTGTTTAGTGAATGTGACAGTAGGCAAAAGGTCGTTAACTAAAAAGTCACTGAGTGCTATTTCCTCCACAGCTCGCAGTTGAGACTGGCAGCATCAACTTAGAATGATTTTATGCGTAGCTCAGGGAGGCAACCCATCTGTCACGGTCCCGCAGCAAGTGAATTTCCGGAATGTGGATATATGTGGAAGTCAGCCATGTCGCGCTTGATGACGACCTTGTAACGTAGTTTGGGCCTTCCAGTTCTACGACGCACATTATAAACGGCTGTAGCATTCGCTGTGGAAGACATCCTTGGGGCATGCGACCGTCCTCCATACTGCGGATGTGGTCCAGCCAGTACAAATGTCGCTGCCTGATGATGGTGATGAGATCATATAAGCCGGTGACATGCAGGATGGTGGATGGAATAAGGTACGTGGTCCCTCTACGCGACACCTAATATGGAGCTGAGGCATCTGCAGTGAAATGCGTTGAGACGGTTTTCTTGGCGGTATGTATACCACGTCTCGCTGCTGTATAGTAGAACGCTCAGGGCGCACGCGGAAAACACCCGGATCTGTAGCTTGATTGCGAGGTGGTGATTGTTACAAACCCGCGAATTAAGTCACCCTAAATTGGTCAAAGCTTTTGCAGTTCGTTGGTTGATTTCGTCGTCAAGACTATTGGATGAGTTGAAAACAGATCCCGATAAGATAATTTGACGACAACCTTAAGAAGTGAGCCATTGTTTAGAATGCGTGGTGGATTAGATGTTACAAATGACATTACAACAGTTTTCGTCAAGCTGATGGTCATGCTGAAGTCATTGCAGATCTGTGAAGCGATCGCACAGGTTTTGCAAGTGTGTTTCGGAGTGAGCAACTACAGTAGAGCAGCTACTTGCATTCCATTGTAAAATTTCACCTTGCACGTTGCTTTTAGCAAGCTTTATTTCGTGATACAACTTATTTGCATCGAATTGTGAAGTTAATCCTCCTTTTTTTACCAAAGCACACATCGGAATCAAACTGTTTATCTCAAGAAATCTTCAGAGCTAGGGACAAGGCTGAGCCTGTTGCATCAGTCAAGGAAGAGTTTAGTTCCGACAACTTTTTGTCAAAATTGAGAAGCAATGTTGTCTACGATTTCGTAGTAAGTCAACAAAAACGATTGATCAATACGATTCAAGGTTGTCGCTTCTGTGACGACGACGTTATCCGAGCGAATATGAGTTGTTCTCTATGATGTTCAAGATGGAGCTCGGCGTTTCCTGTAACGTAGCGAAGTGGCACTAAAGTACTTGACTAGTTTGAAAAATTACTAGGGTGATTCAATGAAGTGAACATCAGATGTTTCCNGCGGAACCACTTGGAAAACTGATGATAGATACTGGCCGATATAGNCAGTGNCGGATTAAGATAGCGCGGGACCCATAGCATGGTAACAGCGGAGGGCCCTATGTGGAAAACACACTTGAAGAAGTGAACATCTGGNAAATCATAAATTCTTTGGGCACCCATGTGAATACCATTAGGCATATTGAATTTCGGAAGTACGAAAAACCTGATCTTAAACAGCAGCTGGTGGATATTATGGGCTACATATCTTTTTTAGCAAAAACGTGTACACGTATCTTTTTACTAAGAAGCACATTACTGTACAGCTCGCACGTACAGTAGAAAGGCAGTGATTGATGCTTCCAGACTCAAGAAATTTGACCATTGCTTTATCTAAACAGTGTAGTCTCAGTATGTGTCGAAGTCGATTGTCAAAAGCAGTGAACCTGCTGCTATACTGTAATTTCCAGATTTTCTCATGGTTAATTTGTTTATGATACTGCTAATGTCTATTTCACATCGATTTTCATGGTCTATTACTCTTTAGAACCACGCTGTTCAGCTTCTTTTGTCTGATGGTGTTCCTTTACTGATTCTTTCATCTTAAGTTTAGGAAAAGACCATTCTTCACTGCAGTTCGTCATCATGAGATAAAAATAAGTGCGCAAATCATTTCCCAAATTTGTAAAAGAAAACTCCACGTACACTACCCAAAGGCCAGTGACTAGATGCCCAATCCAGGGCAGCCAATGAGTTTTTTCTATTTCTCTGTATATAATCAGGTGTGGATTTTTGGGGAGGCGGTCGCCTTGGCTCCCCTTTTATGGAGATGCCGTGAGGGCTCCCCTTCTGAGTGTTTCGCACTTAGTTTTTGCAATCTTTTGTAACAAAGCTTATTAATCACTCTAGAGCCACATTTAATAAGCTCTGAAACAAGGCGCATATTTGTCACATTAAAGCAAAATTATGCGCAAACGTGCGAATGGGCTAAAGAGAGGACTTTTAATGTGTAAACAAAGAACATTTGAAACCAAATGATTTCAAACAATTTACAGTGTGAACAATGCTTTCAAGAAGAAGCAAATTCCCAGACAAAATTAAAAATTTAACTTTCTTTCGGCGAATAACGCCGTTTCTATATATCATGTGTAAAATATAAGACCCCTTTTCTGAGAGTTTGCTGCGAGCACTCAAATACTAATATTCACCCTTGCATATAATAAAGAACAAATAATAAAGAATAAAGCCCAAAATCGCGGGGCCCGTATCAACTGCTACATGTACTACTATTGTTAATCCGGCACTGGATATAGCACACATTCAACATTGTACAGTCTTTGTTCCAATAGCTGGAAATTCTGGTTGAGTTGTGGAAATGAATATATAGCTCAAGCAAAATGTGTCAATCACAATGACAAGCCAAACTATGCTTCACTTTTTACTTCTTGCTTAAAATGTATCAAACGCTTCTCACCAAAACCAAGAAAGCACAAGATGACCAAAGTTAAAATGCGATGGCATCTGCTTGATGGGTCTCTGAAATCCCCACAAAATCTGTCCGAATGAGAAGCTGCAGTCCCACCATCATCGCCATCACTCTTTTGCGGTTTGCTTAAAAGAGGCTTTTGTTCACTTTCATCATCCATTATACACGAATTTAGAAATGTGTAAAACTGTTTCTTTTGGAAACTTAACAAAACTACTACAGAAACTAATACATAAAACACACTGGACTGCAACCTGTAAACATAAACACACCACTGCAATATATGCAAATTGCCGCATTTCTNTGGGAGAGTGAACNAACTTTATTTTGAGGATACAGTATCCGACGTAGGAAGAAAACTTGCGTCATGGTTAAATGTGTTACGTGATACGAACACGTACCTACGCTTGCAGTGATTTCGTCACAAACAATTTTGACATGACGTCAAAAACACTCAAGATACCGACCATATCTTCCTTAGTGCAAACAAATAATAATTTGTCACGTGGATGTTTTGTGGGGGTTATGGGTTCATCGGCGAATGGCGGAATGGCACGTGTGCGGCACAGAGATGAAAAAGGTTGAAATTAAAATAAACGTGCCTGGCATTTAATTTATTTATCCGCAAGGCTTGTAGCTTGTGGATTTCTCTTCCATTTGAAATTAAATCTTCTCCAACTCACGCTAATTTCACGAATCGTTTAAAATCCTGTTACCACGTTGCAAAACATGGTATCCTCCACATTTTGGGAGTTAATCCTCGTTTGACATCCGTCCGTTCTATGCTTCGCCTCGCACGCAGTCCATATATCACTAAAAAATCCTATCGTATCTGCGTTTGCGGTGATATCGAAACTGAGCTTCACATTTTATTTTACTGTAAATTTCATAATGCCGAACCAGAAATACTTTGCAATAAGGTCTGTAATGTTGTAACCGATAACAAATTACCCGGGCACTTTGAATTTGTGAGTAACGTGGAGTTGCTGCGTATATTGTTATTTGGTCTGCCTGATGATGAGCCATCACATATCTCGATGGCTGCGTTTTGCGCCTTAGATAATTTTCGCAAATCTTGCTAAAGATTCTGACAACATCCGCGTAACCTTGTGCATTATTTATGTGAAATTTGTACTTTGCTGTTGCATTTTTGTTTGCATCAGCTCGTCGTGACGCGACAAGAATGCAATAATCAGGCTCACGCCTGTGACAAAATTGTCGTTAAATAAATAAAGTTTCAATTTAAACGTACCTTGTCGGTCAGCATCAAAACAATTATGAAAATGACGCACTTTATAAAGAAAAACTTAAAATGCAGAAAAGCAGTCCAAAGACCCTTGTATCTCAGATCCGCTCTAAAATATTGGGGTCTGGAGCAACCACAATGTTCCAACACCAATAGGACCTTCACAACGCGCATATGTCTCAAAGTTTAAACCAATGCCTATGATCGAACGCCTGTTGAATCGTCACAAAAGAGATACATTTCAAAGTTAAGGCCAATCTACACTGAAGACGAGCCAGGAGTTGCCAGGCACAAAGCTTTGTTTCTTTTATTGAGCCCAGGAGTTGCCGTGCCGGGCCGTGCACGACGCAGAATTACTCGATGCAATAAAACAAACAAACGATTACGTCTGGCAACTCCTGGCTCGTCCTCAGTGTGGATTGGCCTTTAGGAAGCGTTGATCCCCGCACAGATACTCAAAAAACCTCCCCGCAGATACAATGGCCAAATTGGCCCAATAATGTCGCTACAGCCAAGCTCTCTGAAATGTTTCAGGTGCGCAGACGGATGTTTCAACAACTTAGGAATTATTCGCAACCTCATTTGGCCTGAAAAAACAACTTGTTGCAAAATATACACAATACCCCAAAAATGTGGTAGGTACGCATACGTTTTCCTGCCGTTTGCTGTTCCTGCCAAACGGAAGAAAAAATCAGAAATTCATCCAGAATCCCGCATTTGTGGTTGGTTGATTTTGCATTATTCAAATACAAAAGGTACTGAAAAACAAAATGGCGAAATGATCGTTATGATAAAAATGTCGATCACAAGCAAGTGAAATGATGCGCAGTGCTTTTGCATCTACATGTGAAAAATTCGTTTTGACCAAAATGGCTTTTCTTGTCGAATTTCAGGTAAAAACGAAAACCTGAAAGTGTTGTTGGATAATGAAAGATCACTTCAAATCGAAGAATACAATCATGCAATGCCTATGTGTCATAAGTGACTGTAGCTGTCTGAACTATTCATAGTCCATCAAAAAATTCCACTTGGTATTTTTTTGTTTTAGCATTGTTTAAATCATCCTGCATGCGGTTATAACACCAGTATAACAACCACACTAGGTAGTCAAACTGGTGACACAGGCCAAGTGGTAGTGTATGTTAGTAGTGATTAAATTTTTTTTGTTATTGATATTAATCATAATATGAACTTCACGAAGCAATAATTACAAATGTTACCTGGGAAGTAATGGTTATATTACGGAGCTATAAATAAAAACTCTGCATTTGATGAAAGAATGAACCATCAGTTATTTTTACCACATTTCACATATTGTTCTTCATAACACAAAGAATTTAGGTCACTGAAATAACACAAGGGCATAATATCATTGCTAGATGCTATGCCAATATTGTATGTGAACGAAACCTAACAAACACGCAAAACACAACATTTCGTGATATTTATGGGAAAAAAAAGTATAAGCGGTTGAAATTGCGAAAAGAAAGAGCATGATTTTCAAAAATACTACCACCAAATGCATAGAAACAGCATAATACAAAAGCCGTTTAAATTTTTAGGATAAAGACAGACAAAACGCAATAACTTGAGTGACGAACGTTGCAGCGTTTGTTTGATGGATGGCGTGTCGTGGCACAACGCATTCGTATTCTCTCTGGCCTCGACCTCTTTAGGAATTAGCGTCCTACTCTGCAGTATTGTTGTACCAGTGCCACATGTTAGCAAATAATAGTGTTAAGCATGTGTCTGTAATCTTGTGGGTCTGCCTCCAACGCCGTGCAAAACGTTCTGGTGAGAAAGTCTGTAACCCTGTGATACAGCCGGCTTTAATGCCGTTGTACTACGTCCTGTTTTTTTGTTTTTGTCGACCTGAGTTGTGTTTCTACTATGGACTTCGTGTGTAGAGACAAACCAAATAGTAATAATAATTTGGAACTGAAAGTTCAAGTACTTAATGACCTTTCAAAATATTTCAAACTTTTCACAGTGTCATAAAATACAAAAGCAGTTGAAGAACTTTCGAAAAAGTTCCTGGCAATTTTTCAGTTAAACTTAAAATTCCTCTTGGGCTTGTTTCTTGCGACAGCAAAATGATATTTGACTCATTCGTGAGCTTTCCTATGACTTCACCGCAAATTGATTTGAACCCGTTTGACTTCCGTGTTTGCTGTAGCAAGCAGGTTGTTTTGAGTTCAGTCCCACCACAAATTACGTACGTGCGTGCCCTTTGCACTGCGAGCGAGAAGTACCCGGTTTATTCTTTCATTTTTACATGATGCATTCTAATGAACGTTCCAAGTTGCATTGCTGCTAATCTGCAGTTTTCACCTTACGCCCGCCACTTTTTCTGCGCGAAGGTTGCTTAATTGCACATGTGTGTTTATGGGAAATGCGCAATTATTACTTTGCATCCAAACTTTGCAATTCCACTTGCTTTAATTCATCTTACAGTGTTTTGTATTACATGTTTTATATTCTCGTATTGGTTCCAAATTTTCTCGCTACATGCTTGGTTGCATTTTCTTTTTCAAAATACAACTAATGTTTTTACCAGTCCCATCGCCACGGGGGCTTTGGTGGGCTTAGCCCCCCAAACAAAACTCCAAGCCCCACAAAATTGAAATATGAAACACTACAAATCAGTGGAATTTTTGTCAAATTTGAATGTCAAGCCCACCCTGCACGAACGAAAAACCCCCCGTGCAAACGTAAATCCCCTACTCACGACTTTCTGGAACCCATTCTGGTTTTGACATCCACGTTTTCCAACAAAATCTGATGTCTTTTGCGTCATCGTTACAGCAATGAAAACCCCAGCCGCTCTTGTTGCACGTATGATTACATGCAATTCCCGAGTTTGCGTATGTAAAGACAGTAGCAGGAATGCCAACTAGAGTCATGGGGCTCAGGCCAGGACTAGCTTAGACTACCTGAAGCAGTGTGCCGGGGATTGAACCTCGCGACTTGGTCTCGAGACGTATCTCTTGGAGGGGCGGCGTGGTAGCGAAATATTTGTGGAGACTGANACATTTGTCAGAGCGAGCAGCGTGAAAACTAACTGTTGCACACTGGAATTTCNCCAAAAAGCGTGGCCACTAGGCCATACAGGTTTGTTGGAATCGAAATATGTTTTTGTTGAATGGCAGGCTCCGCCTGGCACTGCAGGCACGACTCCGTTGCACTCTCAGTCTGATTTTATCTCAGCGCAGGTATCTGAACTGACTCAGCATTACATTTATCATTTCACAGCCTTCTATCACAAAATTCGTCTTCGACGAAATACTGTGGAAATTTCTTTTATCCCAGCTGCGTAACTTTGTTGTTTTTAACGTCAATACAATAATAGGAGAAACATAAAAGATGCCGGTTGTTCACTACAAGGCAAGCAAGTTGTAAGATCGTAACTTCACATGGTGCATTGCAGTAAAGCGCACTTTTTTAAGTTTAGTTCCAAACCTGAAATCATCACCACAGGATCTTTTCGTAGTTGAAATTTCTGAAGATAATACGAGTTTCTTGATGGTATTTTACTAAAGGAAATTCACCGATCTTTACATTTTCAACAGTTTTGAAAAGGGCTCCACTCTATTCGTTAGGCAATATATTGACTGACTCGAGCATTTTAAATGATATACAACAAGCCGGAAAATTCTTCATCAATCTGTAAACATACGCGATGTCTGAAAAGTGTTTGTTCATCCAAAACACTGCATGGAACGAATGTCTAAAAACCTTAAAATGTTTTTCACGTAGCTTTGTTACTTTTCAAGATAAAGCGATTTGTGCATATCTGGAATTATCAAATTTTTCCTTTAAGTAAACAACAAATCTTCTCTTGTTGCTGTTTGAATTTGACGTAGCTTCTATTTTTTTGCTTTAGCTGCACTGTTAGCTTATTCCCCAGGTTAGACAGAACTGCAGTGACTTAAAATGGGCTCCCACAAAAGCTGTCCACTCAGCAGTTGTTAAGATCGTTTTCTACAAACCAAACTTTGATCAGTTAAATAAATACACATACAGTAATACATCAAATGTTTCAAGTGCATAACAATCAGACCTATGTTGGATGCAACACTAATATTCCCTTTCGCACAAAATAATGCGTTCTATTCAAAGTTGATGCTGGTTTCCCCCTTATAGACTTATTGTAACGCACAGAGCGTTTAATAGGTGGAAACTTTTTCAGTCTTGACTCTTAGTACTCGGCACTTTTGTGCGAGTGCCAGCGTATCTGGAGCGTATTGACTGCACGGACTGTTGGTTCTTGCGCAACTGCGCCGACAGCCGCTCTAGCATAGCGTGACATTGACGACGCGTTGCGCTACTGCAGTTGTAAGCCTGTCAACAAAGAAAAAGTGGTGAGTTGCTTCCAACAAGGATTACTTCGGCTTGCCTTGCTTCACCAATTTGGCAGCAACTCTGTCCCAGTAACTCAAGATGTCAGATCGCTATGTTGGCAGAAAACACTAGTGTTCTACACTGTTTACTGCGTTTTGGGGTACCTTCAAATCAGCATGCGATTCGCAGCCAAACTCCAACATGAGTTTCCAAACTCTTTGTTAGTTCCTCAAAGCGATATGCTATTACGTCCTGCTAAAAACAGAAAACATCTTGATTGTAACAATCAAGAAAGGTTGCATAAAGTCAAACACCTTTGAAACTATCTCATCAAAAAATACGCAGATAAAGGTGAACGCCTCCTTGGAATTGCAGTTCGGATTAGCGCATTCAAGCAAAAGTTCAATGAGGAAAAATTTGATGCATGTTTGACGTGAGAAAGTTTGGATGCAAAGTAATAATTGCGCATTTCCCGTAAACACACATGTGCGATTAAGCAACCTTCACCCAGAAAAAGTGGCGGGCGTAAGGTGAAAACTGCAGATTAGCAGCAATGCAACTTGGAACGTTCATTAGAATGCATCATGTAAAAATGAAAGAATAAACCGGGTACTTCTCGCTTGACGTGAAGCTGCTTCAAATTATGCTGCAGATTATCCACAAGTACCTTTCTCAGCATATAGCACGGAGCATGTTCTTAGTGGACCATTTTGAGAGAACGTTCACTCACACAAGTGTACTTTCTGCAACACTGTAACATCTCTTCAGATCCGAATCATTCCGTCACTCATTATGCTGAAGTTTACCCACGAGCACTCTATTCAATATTCACCAATGGATCATGTTTGAAGTCGACTATTTTCGGTGAACCCTTATTGACACAAGA
>JGI24159J19872_10011285_pt1 | contig 11711 bp, 7 predicted proteins | sample Ectturendosymbi4_FD_19872 | JGI IMG/M metagenome (IMG submission 19872) | reverse complement strand
ACTAAGGCCAGGAATCTATAAGAGCTCGATGATGACATGCAAGCAAGTGGCTATCTTAAACGAAGAGCCATGCAACAGCATAATTATTGAAAAAAAAAACANCAAAAAAAGCTAAGCAGCAAAAAAAGCTTTACCTCTGTCTGGTTGTTGGTGTACTTTGTAAGTTCATTGTATCGTTATATTCGTTGCGATGAAACTGTGTTACTATCAATTATTTGATGTCAGACAAGCGGTACGAGAAAATTTGATGAAAGGTCAGGGGGTACGAGTGCATATAAAGGTTAAGAACCACTGGTCTATGCGGTCGTTCAGTTCAGCTGTGGCGCATTTACATGAGACAATGCTTGTTTTGCTGAGAAGTGCGATTGCCCAATAATACAAAATAGGCACATTTATTTCACGTGATGAACATATTTTGATAACAAAGGTTGTGCTACACAGTGTATTTTTTTCCCTCCAATTTTCTTCTTTTTAAGCACCATTGTAATGGGAACTGCGAAGTAAAACCACAATTACGTGGGCGGTGATTCAAAAAACAAACTTGCCACCGGTCGAAAAGTCCATCACCCCACACGCCATCTTTAAAATGCTATGAAAATCGGTCTGGCGGTAATTTTTAGCTGGCTTTTATGTCGGCAAATATTAATTTCAATACAGTTCCGACCCTAGTCAAGATGAAGACCAAGATTTAAATATTCTCCGAAGTACGAGTACATTTTGCAGTTGCAGATGTTGCGCAGTGAAGAGCTTTGAAGTAGATTTCAGCCAAGCACAATTATCAGTTCCAGACCTATTTTTAAATCCAGAAAAACACGATCTCAATGTTTATCGTTATGCTCAGACACGACTATAGACAAGACAGAGCACAGTCTTTCGTACAGGAGTGTGCAGCGGAGTGGAACGCCATGTCTTTCCGCAAAGCGATACATTTTGGTCGTTTCGCGTCGATGACGATAAATATTGATTTTTTTTCTTTTGCGCTGGTCAGTGTCTGATAAAAATATATTTCGCGAAACCTCAGTTGCACCTCAGTTAATTGTCTCTCAAAGTTAGTTGTGGTTTGCCGTTGCTCTTTAGCGATAAGAGCTTCTCAGTCGATCCAAATCCCAAAAACAGTTGCTCATCTTCGCCCTCATCGCTTTCGATCAACTAAGTCCATGGCAATGGTATTTCTAGTTGCGACTGCTTACACGCAGCAACAGCAGTGTATTATTTTTTGCCATAATGCTATACCCCTGACAAACAGTTGTTCCGTGACCTTTAGGATTTTTTAGTTAAAAATGTTTGCTTATTGGTTATTTGAATCTAAAGGGGATAACCAATGGTCATATGCATANAAATATTCGGTGACTTTTCCAAAAATGTATCGGCTACCACATAAAAACAAACCGTTGATATACTTCAATCCAGGTAACAAGCTAAATACGCACAGGGGCTTTAATTTAGTTTCTCATTTTCTACCAGCAGGCCCCTATTTCAGCATTTCCAATGCCACAACTCAATTAAAGCAGACCTTAAACTCTCTCAATGTAGTTGTTTACTGCAGTGCTACAAGCAACTAAACCACTTCTAAAGTTTCTTCAGCCAAACAACTCTGGTGAAAACTCAGCGTACTACTCAGCCGGATTTCAAATCGCACACTCTGGCTGTTTTGAAGCATTATAGAACAAGCAACATAAAACCGATTTTAGCAGATTCTTCCACTCCCTTAATTAGCCGGTTGGTCAGATTCATTCACAAAATGTAAGAAGGTGAAACTCGGTTCTTGATGGAGAATCGTCATCTGTAGCATGATGCATAGAGGTTTTCGTGCCGCAAAAGGTTACCTCGGGTTCAATAAAACCTTTCAAAGCGTGTTTCATTGGACGCGCATTTAAGCTTGACCTGTCAGTCTTGCGCCTTTGCTTCTTTCAAAGAAATCTTTTGTCAAGTCAAACTTTGACTGCAGAGAAATTACACCGGTAGTTTTTTCTTTAACTGAAGTGGCACATTGTATCTCACGTGTTTTGTATTACATGAAAACTACAACCTAAATAAGGTGCCGAGTTGTCTGCCTGACCAAGAGGGAGAGAGGGTCTGAAAGTCGCCAATTGTCAACAATGAAACGAATGACTTGCTTTGCCGTTTTGGCGTGTGTGTTGAGCTCCGCAGTGGTTGAAAGTTTCGATTTAGGCTCAGGTAAGCTGGTGGACGGATGCAAATTTTTTTTGCCAGATTCAAGTAAAATGTAAGGTACTGGGATAAACACGTACGCACTACTTCAGAAAAGACGTTCATCAGATTTTTGAGTCAGTTCCGCCTGCATGTTTTGCTAAAATACTTTTTTGCATATTTATATCTTACAGCGAATTAAGTGTTTCTTGCTTTTCAACACTGGCAGAAAGAAAATGGTATTCCAATACTGCGTGAATATCCCAATTGGTTACATTGTAATCATCATATTAATTTTACATATTGTGCTTTATCATAACTGAAGCTAATTGCCAACATTATTTCTGGAAAATCTCTTGCTAAGCCTCCGAAGCACCCTCTCAGAATGTCAGCGTCTATTATGATACAAAAGGAGTAGTGGCGATCACGTACAGGGAAACTTAAAATTTTCTTTGTATTTTCAGAAAAGGATCAATCTGAAGGAAAAAACGTGTCAGCGCCGTATAAACCCCTCATTGTAGCCTCTTTCAGTGGTTCGTGGCAGCCCATTAGTCCGATGGAACTTGCCATGATAGCAAAATACAGAAAAGAACATTTCCACAAAAGGCAGAACGAGATGCCGATTAGCTTCGTTGTGGTTTTCGTTGCCTGCACGCTTGTAGCCATTGCCGCAGGGTCATTTGCCATCAAGCAACGGTTATGCGGCAGTTGCGTTGTTTGCGTGGAAAATGCTAATGAGGCAATGCTTTCATTCAAATCCAACTCCAGGCTGAAACACGCTCTTTTGAAGGATGAAAATTTGGTGAACCGTAACGACGAGTTATTCGCGATCATCTGAGCTGCTTGACTGCGCAAGAGCACTTGCTTCAATATGCGGTTGGGCTGCGCGACGACAAACGACTACAAAGCTGAAAGTCTGTAACAAAGTGCTACAAGCAGTGAAACTCATTTTTCTGATGATACGCCTCGAACGAAGCTACCTTTACTTGATCATTCAACTCTGCAACGCTTACAATGCAAGTCGGAAGTCTTACGAATAAACATGGAGTGGAAATTATGGTGCTTGTGCTTGTTTCCTGAGTCATATGAAACAATAAACCATCACCATTACGATCACTCTTGTGCTGCTCAAAGTAGTTGATTTGATTGCTTCCTCGTTTTGCTTCAGCATGTTATTTCAAAAAGATCACCGAAGACGTTTCGTCTCAGCGAAAGTGCGTGCCGTCGTTTGACCGTATCTTATCATTCTTCTTTTTATTACTGATAGGATTTCGGTGGCACTTTTCGACAACCTGATCGAAAGTGTAACGGCCGCAAGCTCTTTGCATTTGCCCCCGAGCTGCAGACTATAATCGTTGCGCGTGCATTGCGCTGGGGATCCGGTTTGACTGACCGAGGCACCTCGCGCTGGTTGCTGAAAGAAAAATGCGTTCCTTTTCGACTTGGACTCGTGAGAGGGTCATCAAGCGAAAAATAAGATNAAGCTTCTATTCTACAGTTGACGTTGCACACAAGAAAGATACCTTATTAAATAAACTTGTGGTGTTGCTGAACTTGTGCTGAAGAACTCCTACTNAGAAAGAACAGGCTATGCAGACACTAATCTCAGCTAGAGTTGAGCGTAGGTATCTAGCCGCCACACCTACGGTCAACCCGCTACCCTACAAAAGCAACCCTACGTTTGAGTCGCCCACTCGATCATTTTCCCCCATGTTTTTTTTCACTTTCGTGCTGTCACCGAACATTTAAGTAAAAATGTTAACTCTGAGGACAGCAGCAGGGACGGTTCCAAACTTGGAGTTTGGGGGCTGTCGAAAAAACACCAGTTATTTGCAATTATCACAGAGAAGGAAAGTCAAGAAACAAAGTGAAGGTTATCGATTTCAAAAAATGTGTAATTACTGAAGAGGCAGCACCATAGTGATTGGAGGTAGGCAATCGCCCAAATTTCCTCCCACAGTTTAGTAGCGACGTTTACTAGTGTGCGGGATCAACAAATTAACCTTCATGTTTGTTGGGTTTCATCTGCTACTGGTGTCCATTACAGCAAATTGCGACAAAATATAATTTCAAAGTATACGTACTGGATCTTCAGCTGAAAAATTTATTTTATTAGTTTGCGTCAGGTTTAAAAGTGCATATCACTCAAAGGGTTGGCCGGCAAAAGTGACTGAAAATGTAAATGCTTATCTTCGGGGGCGAAAACTATCCCCCATTATTTTCATTTACTCCGATTCTACCCCTCTGCCAGACCGAGGCGAAGTGTTACGTTTTTATCTCATACAGAAAATCAACAACTCCCTTCGAAGTATTGGATCTCATTTGCTTCCGAATTTTATCTTTTCTGTTCAACAAAAACTAAGAATTGAAAAAAACTCAAAACAAACACTCTTTAGAAAACGTCTACCGGTGATGCGTCACTGCAGTTCTGAAACAGTATACTTAACCAAACGGGTGACGTCACAAATCGAATGAAGTGAAGAGTAAGAAGCACAACTGTAGAGTACCGAAATCTATTGCGCCAACCAGTCGGTTAGTGCTCTACAAAATTTTTCGACTTTTTAAAACTGATACCATGCGTAAGAAGATGCAAACGTTTCGGATTTACCAACCTAATGTGCAATTTTACTGCCAGTTGCTGATTTAACCTCTGACAAAGGTGTTCTGCACAGACTGCAAAAATCATGACACAAGTGTTTTGTGAGTATTCTACGAAATAAAGCCATACATTGCACAAATTCCGCTTACATTTGTTGACAATCACGGTTTCATAAGATGAACTCCAGTGGAGAAACGTTCATAGTATTCTTTATCTTTATACATTTACAACAACCCTATCTTCATCTACGTGCCTTTTAATGCTACAAATATGGAAAATCGACTGTTTCTTCTTATCATGTAACACTCTGTCTTGGTTATTCCGAAATGGCCGCCAATTGGTACAAAAAATTTTACCTTCTCTGTATTCAGTGTGTTTTTGGGAACTAGTGGGGAAATTTTTCCAATCACATTAGTCCAGTGGTTCCCAAAGTATGGGACGCGATCCTAACAAGGGTTGCGAAGGGTAAAAATGGGTCGCGCTTGGCAAAGAGTAGGTCACTGACATTGAAAACGAACTTAGCAATTTAGTACCACAAATGATCCATACAAGCGTTACATATTTTTCTTGTCATAATGTGCTTTTTGCGGCTTGGGTAGCGAAGGCTCGCGCTCAAAAAAGTTTGGGAATCGCATGAGCCGGAACAAAAAATCACAAGCAAAAGTGACTGTAGGCGCAGAAAATGGGTTCCAGTTTGAAATGTACGACCAATTTTCATTTGCCAATTTACCAAATGTTAAAATTACGTTGATTGTTGTTAAATTTTCAGCATGTTTTTACCGTAATTTCTATGCTTCTGCATTTCTTTCAGTCTAGATCAATAAACACACAAAATGAAACTCCCCATCTCCGTCCGCAACAAACAAAGCTGTGATATGCGGTTGTCGGAGATTCATGCCACATATCAGCAAAGGTGGTTAAAACAAAACGTTCCGAATTATTCCTATTTCAACTTCATTCAGAATTGAAACTGGGCTAAGAATGATCCTAAACATTTCGAGATAGAACATGAAAATTTTTGAAAGCAATTTTAGTTTTGAGTTTTTTAATGGACATTGTCATATTTAAGCACTAGTGGTAACTGCAATGCAAAAGACCATCACGGCAACGGTTTTCTCAGACAAGAAGAAACAAATAAAAATACAATTGCCAAATAGTCAACAAGCAGGACGGAAAACGACATTGCACGTTTACGCAGCGGTTTGGATGTAACAGAAGTGGGTTTGGTAGATTTTTCGACTTTTGCCTCTTTCTTTTTTGCCAAAAGAAAGTTTGATTCACAAAATATTTTTGTTTTAATGAAATAAAACACTTTGGACAAAAACAGGGATCAACAGACTATAGCAGATCTTCTTGATCTTGAACTTTTCCAAACCACGGTTTCCATAAGTTTTAGTTACGAGCATGCTGATTTCCCAGGCGGAAAATTTTTTTGGTCGTCACCTGTGGACCAATTCAAAATGTAGATAAATCTATTTTCAACTATAACCGCCCCTGCATCAATTCTTAAAATGTTTCTTAAGTTTTGAAGCTGCTACTGTACCATGAAGGTTTCAAAGTTCCAATCCATAGAATTCAAAACTCAGGGAACATGTGGAACGAACACATACCAAATAGCAATTGACGCATGGTGAGCACCATTAAAACACACTGTAGCAGCATATGGCCCAGTGGTTCTTAACTTTTTCCCTGAAGGGAGCCAAATCCAGACCGACGATTTTGTTAGAGAGCCAGACTAAAAACTTTTAGCACACGTCAACTGACAGGTTTTCTTTCACTGCAAAGAAATCGTTCACACAAAATATTAGAGGTTTCCTTGAAAAACTGCTGAGAGCCGCACAAAGGTGCTTGGGAGCCGTATGTGGGTCTCGCGGAACCGCGGTTGAGAACCACTGGTATAGCCCTTCAGCCACCTATACTTAAATGACGTGGCCCCACTTTGCCAAAGCAAGTGGAAATTACGGCCAGTGCCACAGGTATTTTATGTTTGGAGTCACATGCTTAATAAAAGTGCTTAAGAGTAACGTCACATTTCTCTTTTTGCATTTCAAGAAAAATTATTTTGTTTTGAAACTCAGGTTAACAGAACGCGACTTTCAGGAAAAGAAAAAACATGTGGTTTGACTTATAAAATGCTACTTTATATTTAGTTTGCTGATGTAACCATTAAAATTGCCCTGAAGGCTTTGTTCTAGAAGGGCACTGTTGTGTTTCACCTGTCCTGACACTGCAAATCTTGAATCCACGCTTTTACTCAGGTAGCATTCATTTTTTCGCCATATAAGGAAATAGGAAAACGAGAAATCTTGCTTCTAGGGAAAGGAGTAAGATTATTTTGTACAATCATGCAAGCAAGGATGTTAATGGCGTGATCACGGCTTCTACCTGTAAATGGATAGTGACATTGTGAAACAAAAAAAAGTGTGAAGGTAAACAAGACAAAGTTTTTCTGAATCGTTGAGTTGCCAAAACATGTTTAATTTTCATTTCTTTCAGTACAATTTTCAACACATAAGGATCAATGAATAAAGGCCAAAAGGTTTTCACGCTTCTGAACGTTGAAGGTAGTTTGTAACTGATATGAAGCCTTAGCTTTCGATAACAGCACAGTGCAAAAAGAGTAATGCCTGCCCTGTTTAAGTTCCATTTTCACTTTTTTACTTTCAACATGCAACTTTGCGAGTGTGGCGAAAAACGATAGAATAAAGGGCAAAGCTGAGCACATCTTGGCAAGCGCTGTTAATACAGCGGCCAAATGACAATGAGTGCAATTTACACAAAGGGATTGAGTCTTTGTCTCTTGGGTGTGTTTTGTCATGTTGTATGTTGTTCGTACCCTTCACCGCTGTTTGTTATCTTTCTCCGTGTTACGTTGTCAACGCGTGCCTTCAGTCTAAGCAAAGTTTGATCTAAGCACAGTAAATTTTAAGCAAAATATTGAGAAAGAAAAAGAAGGAATCATTTTCATGTTAAAAGTTCACACAGCCATTCCGCAGATGCAGGACCGGAAGGACCAAATATTTTTTTTCATTTCATGCTAATCATCTAATAGCTTTGAACGAATATATTTACTTTGAAAATGTAGGCTTCAAAGTTGAAAGCACAAGGTTAACCACAAAAATATCGAAATGTGAATGCGAATACACGGATAAAATGAAGCAAAAACGCATATTCTTCAAAACTTTGTGGATTATTCGACACAGACGCTGTTTTGGAGATGTCATTTAAACCTATGAAGAAATGTGTTGGATGTTAAAACATTTCTTTATTTTTCCACAGAGGGGGGAAAATCATTGGAAATATTGATTACGGTTTTTCTGTGACACCACTGAAATAACACCTTTAAAGTTCATTACCCTATCAGAATGCTGCATGCTGCCAAAATCTAACGTGTTTATCGAATGCAATAAAAGAACGTAAAATCCGATGCTTGAAATGGAATGAATCGGACGTTGCGAAAAACAATTATCTGTATAGCTTTAAAGTAACAAAGACATTTTTTCAAATGCTTTTTAGATCTACAACACGAAAAATTTTAAGAACTAATTTCTACGTTTATGCAGACGCAACTGGGATATAGTCTAAAATGTGCCTTTCACTACGATAACTGTTGATTCTGAAACAATATGTAGGAAGACAAACTGGAAATAATATGCAAGGAGATCAACTAAAGCTATTGAAAATATTTTTTGCGAGACTGTTATAATGGTAAAATTGTCTACGTCCATTTGTTGTTACTGTTGCAGTTCAAAGTAAAATAATATTTTGGTGCGGATTTTACAGTTCTCAAAATTGTGCTGAGAAATCCATAATCGCGCTGAAATATCGAGACTCCTTTGTAATGTCATTGACATTGTCAAATAAATGAAACATGTGCTTTAAACGAAACATGTGTATACCTACTAATCTTCTAATTTACCACGCAGACCTGCATACCGTTAGAGGTATAGAGCTGTTCTGATTGCAGACTGCCATTAGTTAGTTGCGTGCTGGCCAGTTGTCTGCAAGAACCGAAACGCAAGACTGCACAATCGGCTTAGGGCCTCACTAAAAATAAAAACCACTATCCAGTCCCATGACTTGCTTTCTATATAGTTTTCATGGGTCAATGTCAAACGAATTGGCTGTAGACCTTCCAGTGGTGCAGCCAGTGCAGTGGAGCGTTGGGCGTGCGAACTGTGTGGCTCAAGACTGCTTTAGTTTTGCAGAAGGTCGCAGTTGCACAGACGTTCTTAGCAGGAAACAAGCGCTGAAACCCAGAAATAGTTCCCTGTTATGTAGAATGTTTCGAACGCTTTTGAAACTCATTGAAAACAGTGCTAGATTTAGCGGATGTGGGGAACGTTGAAACAGGAAAAGGCCAAAACAGAAGGTTTGTCAAAAGAATGGAAACGTGTAATATTTCCTACGCTTGCGCAAACCAAACATTAATTTCTAGATTTTCTCGATGCGAATTTCAATGAAACTTCTGTCTCCTTAGATGGCTGCAAAATACAGTTCTTCTTTTAGAAAAGGTACATTCAACGGACCTGGCATTACGTTTATTCAATAGTCTTCGTCAAAACCACCGTACGTAAACACAAACGTTAGTTTATCGCCGTGTATTACGTGCAGGAATGCTCCAAAACCAGGTCTAGACGATTGCCGCACTGAGAAGATGAAATAATCAGGACGTGATGAGGTGTGTCGTGGGCGTGTCACGACAGCAGATAGGAATAGTAAATGTTGCCAAACATAAAATCGTCTTTCAGTATATTTTAGGTGGAGCATGAGACCAAAAAAAGCTTGTAACACTGCCTTGTTCAGTTTCAACTATTCGCAAATGCACGATCAAGCATTGGCAACCCCATGTGACACTTGTCCACTGTAAGTCTGTGTATTACAAACATTCGTTTTTTTCAAAAGATTATTTAACGTTGTGAGTGATTTGTAGTAAACATGCAAGTCGGCAATCGTAACAAAGAGCTAAATTATTTCGTTATAGCTTCAAGGCTTTACATTCATACTTTCATATTGTTGTATTAGCGCATCTGGAGCTCCACGTATTTTCCATCACAAACGCCAAAACAAACGCAGCAGTGGTTGTTTAAGCCATAGCAAATGGCATACTATAAAATCCACAGCATTCACGCGCAAAAATGTGGGTGCTACTGCATTAAACATATTTTTATTTTAACTCCGACGAATTACTCAAATAGTCTAACGAGCATGAGAAAGCTCACTTCATGGTCAGTTAATATTAGAAGCGAGGTTTGTGAGGTTTATAAGAGCTGAAATAAAGAAAAACTTTTTCTGACCGAACTTGCGCTGATAAGCTTGGCTGTTGAGGTAGCTAAAATTTTCATTTTGATATCTAGGCTATAGGCCTTAGGTGTTGCTGCGAAAGGTTGCAGGGGCATGAAGGCATGCGTTTACACAAAGGAAATAAACAAACTTTTAAAAATGTATCGTGAAGCAGGGGCGGATCCAGAGGGGGGGCGATTGGGGCGATCGGCCCCTTAAAACTCACGAAAGTAAATTTATTCACCATCAATTTGTACAATTCGGAAAACAGCATGTGCGATATAAGGCCACTTTGTTGTCCATTATTTTATCGCAAGAGTATTGTGAAATATACTTCACCTCTCTTACAGTAGCGAAGCCGTTATGAGACTTGACTACCAAACCTTACTGAAATCGCCCTCCCCCTAGCCTTGCTAACTGGATCCGCCCCTGTCGTGAAGCGTTACGCGCTGCACTTCTATAGTACAAAATGTGATTTTAACAGAATCAGTTGCAAATAGCGAACAGACCGCTCAGTTACAATTTGTTACCGTTCGCAGAGTCACGATAAATTTCTGAAGAAACAAGAGAGGCGGCAATTTGGTCTTCATATACAAAAACTTTGTATTGACCCATTTTGTTTCTGCCTTTTACCAAATAAAGAGAGGGCCTTTAGCCGAAGAACACAAGGAACTGAAATAAAATAATGCCAATTAATATGCAAGATGATATTTCGCATCAAGAGTATATAAACAATTTAACAGATTGCTTTATTTTTAGCTCTTGACTAAAGACTCGTTTTGTAGCCTAGTTTCCAATAAAAACACGAACCAAAAAACGGCTCTTGGCGTTGGCGCCCAGGGTCTGATGACATCATTCCAATGTGCATAAACCTACTCTCATATGACCAACCGACAAAAAAACGAAAATCCAAAACTTTCCAATTTTTTAATCGAAACTATAAGACTCCGAATCATAAAGGGTTTGAAGAGCTCTCTAGCTCATTCGGCTGGAGAGTGATGGCCTTCAGCCGAAATGGCCAGCGTTACGTTTTTATGGGACTTGATTTTTTACCCAAATTTGGGTTTTTGAGACACAATTTTAGATGCAAAAACGCTAGAAAGCCAATCAAGGGTTCTAAAGACTAGGATTAGAGCCTAGTTTCCAAGAAAAACTTGAGCCAAAAATGGTTCCTTGGTTTGGCGCCCAGAACCAGGTGACCTCGATCAAAAATGCGCGTAAGCCTGCCTCCATTATGACGTCACCCACAAAAATGCCCAAACCCAAAACTTGCATTTTTTAAAATCTAAACTAGAAGATTTCCTGACTCCGCAGAGGGTTTGAACAGCTCTCTAACTCAATCGGCTGGCGAGTTACGGTGCTGCAAAGTTCAAAAAAAGTGGCGTAGGTGGGACTTTCTTCTTTGAAGTGGCTTACTTCTCGGCAGGGCCTGCATCAAAACGCTGGTGCTCGAGAATAGATAAACACGAGTGTATGCTTTTGGCTTTGCAGCTTTTTCTGAGGCTTTGCAATCATCAGTATCTGCCGTTCGCTATTTTCCAGATGTAAAACATACTGATATCTTTGAAAAGACCGCTTGCCTACATCAGCATAAATTTACCACAGTTAAGCTAGTTTATGAAAAATTTCAGTTTTGCAATGCGTAACACAAGAGCCATTCCTTCGAGCGAGATTTGTG
>JGI24159J19872_10011284_pt1 | contig 11711 bp, 7 predicted proteins | sample Ectturendosymbi4_FD_19872 | JGI IMG/M metagenome (IMG submission 19872) | reverse complement strand
AACTTTTCGTGGTTGTCCAGATTTAATGTGGAAGTACCAATTTTATGGGTCCGCACAGGAAATTTATGGGTCCGTTTTGAACTCATAAAACGCCTTAAAAAACCTGCATGTACACAATACAGATTTAACAGTTGGATCATTTGGGGATGTCGTCACCAGGGGCGTAAGGAGTGAGGAAAGGGGGCACAATTCCCGGGCGCCGAATCACTGCGGGGCGCCAAAAAGTCCCAACAATGTCACAAGTAATTTCTTCAATACACTGCACGTGGTTCCGAAAGACCTCAGGGTCGAACATGAGGGTGTCAAACTTGCTTCTTGCCCCGGGCGCCATCTAACCTCGTTACGCTCGTGGTCGTCACTTTACTGTATGACAACAAAATTAATTATTTTCTTGCGATTTCAATTTGTAAAATGAGGAACTACTCTCCACACACGTGAATAGTTTGAATCATTCAGCAAATATTTAATAAGAAATCGATTTCACGTAACACTACTCTTCTTCAGTCCTGTAACCTTATTCAAATGGAATATAAAGTTATTTGAATGCAGATATGTGCTAGTTTGAATCATCGCAAAAAGATGAAAGCAGAGCCCATTCGGCTGATTCCTCGAAAGCTTACAGCAAACTTAGAGCTTTTCGCAGTAAAATGAGAAAAACTCTGTTTTGCAATCAATTATATTAGCAGCGTGGAAGGTATTTTATGACAACAACAGTTCTTCTAATTTTATTTCAGTTCCAATGCCGTGTTTATGGACACATGCATGCACTTAACTTAAAGCATCTGACATGTCTTTCATAGTTACAACGCACGAACAAATTACAAGACGAAACCACGAATTTCTCTCAATAACGCAATTTCTTGCATTGAAATTTTTTAACTGCTGCTTGATAAAAATTTCTTTGCTGTTGGCAAATGTAGCAGAAAAACATAAATTCAAACGTCTAAAACAGTTTTGGCGACAATTTGCACGAACGTATTACTGCGCGCAGACACAGGCAGGTGCATACACGCATTATTTGTGGTAGGTTTGGAGCAACAATCGAAACAGCAGGTTTTCAACCAACTGTAACCGAGAAAAAAATGTCACACATCGCTGGATTTCTTTACGGCTTCACCTTTTTTTAGAATGTTGCTGTTCGAGTATTCTTCTTGCGTTAGCCTAAGGCAAAATAGAAATTTCTTCAGGTAAGGTTACTGCAAGGCATGTGTTATTCTCTGCGCTGGATGAAAACAACTTTTCTTTTGGACATTTTTGTGGAGAAAATTGCAAATTACAAAAAAGCTGCAATTTTTTAACCGGGAAAGAGATATTCGTCAGAAATGTCAGACGGTCAAAAGATTTTTTCTTCGGTATGTAGAACAACAAGAGTTTTTTATAATGAAGGGTAGTGATTATAACCAGTCGCTGCTTAACTACACTTTTAAATAAAGCTGGAGGCAATATCCAATTTGTATTATGACCTTGAAATAATGAAAAAAGAAACAATTTAATAGAAAAGTATTGTTTTCTAGAATCGAGTAGGAATATTTGGGCCAGTGGTGCGTAACCTGATGTCGAAAGTAATCAAGACTAAGCCGGAGATTCATGAGATGAACCAACCTCTGAGAGGAATGCCTGCACTGAAGCAGATCAGATCTTCGAAACGCCAGGAAGCTTTATGGCCAAAGCTCTCTCCAACTAACGGGCAAATTTTAGTTGGTAAGCTGAGCACTGTCTTTCGCAGATGCTTTGTTAGTCTCATTTTACATTGACATGGTTTATCTAGTCAAGTTTATAGATGCTATGTGATATTAACAAAGTTGATTTTAAGACTCCAACGTTCGACGTTCTGTGCAAAATCTCTATGTTATGAAGCAATTTTATCATAAACGTGCTGGTTGGACATCACTACGACAATGCTAAAGACGAACAGTTTTCATTGCTGTAACTAGGAATTTCTTAACTTCGTGGGGGCCTTGAGCAGTGAACTCAGGGGTGTGCAGATGGGGCGAACGGGGTTACTGCCCCAGACATCCAAGGCAAGGTGAAGTTACAAAAATTACACTTCATTAAAATGTTGTAACCAGATACTTCTTCGTCATGTAAGGTTAATAATAACACATGCTGCAAGGTTCTGATTGGAACTTGCCTGAAGGAGCCATGCAAACGTATATTAAGTGACCAGAGAGAGAGATGAAGCACTTTCATTCTTATCTTAAGGCCTTTAATCTCACACCTATCTCTCTTCCCCCTTTGCAAGCTGGCCAATTCCTTCTATAGCCTATTGTTAATCGGTGACTTGTCTTCAAAATATCTCTCCATTCTCTCTAGAGCCTGGGTTCTTAAACTGGGAGCGTGAAAGCTTCGCAAGGAGGTGCGATGGCAAACACGCATTGTTGAAGAAAAGTATTAATTGCAATGTTTTCAACATTTGCAAATTTATTATTATTTCACTATAAACAAAAAAAGCGGAAAAAAGGCACAATAAAAAAAGCGGAGAGTACAGTGAACAATAACTGAGACCTCTTAAACTTGCTTGTTCAAAGTTAGATCCATGAGTACAGAACGCTTCATGTTACGATGGTGTATTGCAGGGGTGGGCAAACTTGTTCAATAGAAGAGTCATTTGCAGAAAAATAAAAACACCAGCGAGCCAATTTGTAATGTCAATACAAATACGGTAAAGACAGCAAGTTTTTACACAAAATGACCTACAGTCAGGGATGTAGTGCTAACAAAAAGGTGTGGGAACGCAACCAAAACACCATTTTAGAACAGCTTCAAACTCACTTTAAAGAAAACATGAAAGAGGTGTGGGAACGCCGTTCCCAAGCGTTCCCGCCCCACTACACCCCTACCTACAGTAATTGAAACACAGCAAACGCATTATTTATCAATATTAGGTTTTTATTTGATTTGCTAGTCTCCGAAAATCTGAACAATTTGTTGTTGAAGCTGTGCGAAATAATTCTCCCTGGTGTTCATTTGTTAGGGTTGCACCCAGGGGTGCAGCCAGGATTTTTTAAGGGGGTGCTAAAGTTATGGAAGCAAAAAGCCTTGAAAAGGAAAAATTGCTTGTGATTAGAATAGCCAAGGGAATCACATAATTTGTGGATAAACAATTGTCTGTAGGCCTGCTCACCACGAAAACTACGGGTCCTTCGAACTAAACTACCATCTTGTTTTTTTTCGATATTCTTTCATAGTGCAGTAGTACATTAAGTCATGTCAAAATTAACTGTAAACCTACACCACGGTGATCTCCTAAAAAGGCCAGGATAATTCGCAAGCTGTTATCAAAGTGTAAGAGTATAACCGTAAAGTGAAAATTGCGATAATGTTCTAAGCAGCCATGACCCTTCATCAAAACAGAAAGGTTTGTACAAAATCTAGATCCTGCTTTTGTAGATGATAGTTCACATTTTAAAAAATGCAAACAAGTAGAGGGCACATTCATTTACAATATTTAAAAAAACAATTGACATGAGCTCTACACAGCAATATATGCGGGAGCTTCCATCCCACTCCTCCCTAGAGCACAACTTTCCAAGAATTACAAGCAAAACCTTCAGCCTCTGCAAACCATATGTGAAGGGTTTAACAATCACTGGATATGTTTTTTTTGGTACAGAAACACTGTCAGTCTAATTAATAGTGTAATTCATCACCAAAGTCTGATCGACGCCTTTGACTCGCAACAAAGTCTTCAAGAATTTCCTTCTTATTGACGGGCGGTTGGTAACACTGACATAAGAGCCAAGCCAGTGAGGCGGTTTCCATGGTTGTTCTGAGATAGGTCTTCAAAGGTCTCAGTATGCTAAAACTTCGTTCAGCAGAAGCTGTTGAAACAAGAGGTGTGGCTAGTATTTGAAGGAGATTCCTAGGCAGGACTACTGTTCTGACACCGTTCAATAAAAATTTTTCGAGGCTGCTCACCCTGATCTGTTTCATACGAACATCAATGTCTTTTTAATTTCACCACCAACTTGTCTATTTTCACTTGACACTTTTCCCTGACTAAAGAGCGGCGTGCAACTGATTAGCAGAATAGCGAATTTGTTCAGCCTGCAGCTAGCAGTTACTCACATCTCGCACTGCATATCTTCCACGTGTGCACATTAGGAACAGGGTTCTCATAAATGCAACTCCAAATATTCCTAAAACAGTACCAAAAAGTCCCTAAATCTGTGGTGGTGCAGCAAGGAGCAGGCAAATTTTTGGGGATGCGAAGGATTTTTGCCCGAATTCTCGCAAACTTGCCCGAGAAAAAACTCCGACCACCGAAACAAAAGGTCTTCATGTTCTTTTGAGCACCGTTGGGCGACATTTTTGCTCATATTTTCAAGGGTTTGCTCAGATTTTCAGGGAGTCTGTGAAGGTTTTCAGAGATTTTGCCCTGATTTCCACGGATTTTTCTCGGATTTTCAACAAATCAAAACTTTTGGTGGTGCGCTTTCACCCCCACCTCCTACATCAGTGGTGCAGCATAAACTCAGAGTGCTATGATAATATGATAAATGTTAAAAATAGAACCAAATATGATTTTCAAAATAAAATGAAACAATACATTTTACACATTTTCATACTTATCCGAAAATCCCTAAAAGTACCTAAAAAATACCTGAAAGGGGTCAAAAATTGCAATCTAGGGACAAAACCCTAAACGCGAGAGCACTGATTATGAAGGTCCCAGCTTTGCGACGTATTAACTGTACATCAATCGAACCTGTTGGTATTTAAAATATCTAGCTTGTTTCCACGGTAGCAGTGCACGGTAAACCCAGCTCTTGTTGTAGATGGTGGTACAAACCAGATCTTGCATTTCGGCCAGTTTCATTTCGACAACAGACAAGATTGTGACAAACGCTTGGCAAAATTAAATGGATTTACAAGGAATGCGAAGCATGGTTTTTACTCCTGCAAATGGTCAAATCTGGCTTGGAACTCCTCTAGTGGTCTTGCAATGCATTTTTGTATTCTGAGACTTTATGGTCAACAATTTTCGCAAATAGCGTTCGTCCTCATTCCGACACTGGGAAAATTACAGAATGTTTTTGACAATCTGTCTCTTTGAAAAATTTTAATTTGTTCTGGAAAGTCAAGTAGCTTAATTAATTTGAGATTTAGGTTCACTGTTTAATAATGAAAACAACGGCCAAAGCAATAGATGCAAACAACATTGTTGCAGACGTTTCGGTAACTGCTGCTGCCATCTTAGGCAGTAGCGTAACTGACGGGGAGCAGGGAGGCGAGCTGCCCCCCTTGGCAAGCTAAGTGTAAAAACTGGGCCCCCTTTAGTTGACATCTTGATATTTAGTATTCTTCTGATTCTCAGTAAGTTGTTTTTTGCGTTATTTAGGTGTTTTCGTATCTTTAGCTAGCATGGACAGCTACGACATCCGGATTCAATATCATTTCTTACTTCTTACCTTTTTTGAGTGTTGGGTGGTGGTCCCCCTACATTGGCCAGTCCGACCCCTTCAGCTAAGTTTTCCCCCTGGCTCCAACCTCCAGTTACGACACTGATCGTAGATTCACTGTTTTTGTTATCAAATCGCGTAAACGCCGTGGTACCTATAACCTTACGCACTTGTGTAAACACATTAATAACTGAAAAAAACATTAAATATGAGGCTGCAACTCGCTATCAATTTGAGACATTGCTATTCAGCTAGAAGAGTCACACAACACATGTCGGCGAGCCGCAGTTTGCCCACCATTGGTGCATTGTTTGCTTGGTTTCATTTTTAGTGACAATGCGAATTGTGTTACAGGTAGGGATGTAGTGCTAACGAAATAGGTGTGGCAACGCAACCAAAAAACAGCCATTTTAAAATAGCTTCAAACTCATTTGAAAGCAAAACATGAAAAAGGTGTGGGAACGCCGTTCTCACGCGTTCCCGCCCTACTACATCCCTGGTTACAGGGTTATATCATGCATGTATGACGAGTTAGCGATAGATTCTTCGCTTTCACTTGGCGCTGAAAGTTCAGCTCCGAACGATGTTCTTCATGGCAAATTTACTGTATTGTTACAATTGAAAGAGTAGAATCTATAGCCAAATCGTCACGCATGATATAGCAGGGTTGTAGAGTCGGAGGTAAAATATCCGACTCCGACTCCTGAATCCGAGTTTTCAAGATCTCCGACCCCAGACTTTTCCAAAATGTCCGACTCCGACTTCTTAACATAAAGGGAATGAAATTTGACTGTTATAATCAATGGAAATCGTGGTGCGCAGCAAGAAATCTCTGATTCAACAAAAGTTTCAAAAGAAATTGTACCATTTCAACAGGAATTCCCAATTTAGGAGTGTGATGTAAAAAATGATCCAGCTGGGCATCCGAAGTCGAAGTCTGACAAAAAAATCCGACTCCGGCTCCGACTCCCAGTGTTGTTAGGAATCCGACTCCGATTCCACCCAAAACCCTCCGACTCCTTACGACTCCGCAACCATAGCCTTGTAACAACCATAGCCATTGCCAGTAAAAATGAAACCAAGCAGAAAATACGTTATCGTAAAACGAAGCGGTCTTAACTCATAAATCCAACTTTTAACAAGCAAGTTAAGAGGTCTCGGTATTTGTTCATTGCAGTGTCCACTTTGTTTTGATTATGGCGTTTATAGTGAAATAATAATAAATTTACGAATGATGAAAATGCATTTAATACTTTTCAACAATATGTCGTTGCCATACCCGCACCTCCCTTAAGAAACTTTCACGCCCGCAGTTTAAGAAAACCCAGAGAGAACGGAGAGATCTTTTGAAGACTACAAGTCACAGATTAACAATAGACTAGCAAGAAATTGGTCAGCCTACAAAGGGTGGAAGAGTGATAGGTGTGAGGCCTTAAGATCACTATGGCAGTGCTTCATCTCTCTCTCGGGACACTTACAGTAGCCTACATTTACATGCTCCCCTCAGGCAAGTTCCAATCAGATCCATGTAGCATGCGTTAGTAGCCTTACAAGACGAAGAAGCATCTAGTTACAGGCTTACAACATTTTGCTGCAAGAAATGTAAATTGTGTAATTTCACTCTTTGGATACCCGAGGGGCGGTGCCGTCACCCCGTTCGTCCCCCGTCTTCACGTTTCTGCAAGCAAGCGCCGTATAAGAAAAACTGCAAACGTACACAATAGGCTTTCAGTCAAACGTTAATCCCACTGTTGTTTCCATTTACGATGCATTTGCTGTCTCACAATCAGGACCCCAGCAAGCGCCCCGTAACATCTAAACGGGAAGGCCTGTTGTTTGCCACGGATCACACTTTTTTCAAACATAGCAATTCCTCAAAAGTGTGTGAACTGTTCCGAAAAGTATGTAAGATTATGAACTTTAACAAGTTTGAAAATTTTGGTAAATGCGAAGAGTGGGAATTTTGCAATTGTTTGTCATTACTTGGAGTCGAGCATGAGATATTTGAAACTTTTTTCAGTTGTTCGGGCATATCACCGAAAACATTTGCGTAAATATCTTTCGCGCTCCTAAACATTTTGGTTCTTTCACGACTACATCTCACCGGGTTCCCGTTGTGATTTTCGTGGGTGGCCTCATTATATCAAAGAGGTCGTGTCCTAAACTTCGACAGTTCATTCAGTTTGAAGACGCGTCGTGTAGGCCTTACAAAACTGTTTCACAGGAAGATAACGTTTTTGTTTTATACGCCGAACATTTTGTTTCAAACATTGTCTGTGACGCATCGGATGTTTGTTTAAAAATAACCCAAGCAAGTATGTGCGAAATTTTAATAAGTTTGTTCCTTCAAAACAAACAAATTAAAGTCTATCTTCCATAAATGAACAAAAAGAATGCAAACGTATAAATAACAAATGCTACATACGTAGAAGTTTTGTAAGCACCTTTGTGTAACATAATACAGGTGCAACAAGTTCGGAGAAAATGGAAATAAATGGACATCATTCACATATGGAAAAGCAAACCTATTGCAAAGTAAGTTTCATGACAGCTTTCGAAAATTGTTCGGTTAATCTAGTTGTGATGCGTCGTTCTGACCGAAGTTGTTGGTGTATTTTGTTCGTGTCAATCGGCAATTCATTGTCTGTGTACCTTATAGGATTTTTCTAAGCCAATAATTTAGTTGCGTTATGTGCGCAAATCCAACACATCGCGCTCTTCAATATAAACAAAACTTTTTGCAGAGTTTGAGTCACTATACGGCTTTCGCGACGTGTTGACTTGTATGTGACTGATAGACGCTTTGATATATTTTTTAAAATTTATATCCTTATTCTTTGCTTTCGCAGAATCAGGTTTCAAATAAAAACCAGTCGACTCTTCTCAAAAATCAAGCAATGGTAATTAAGGAACTTAATGAAAATGCCAATAGAAATACACAAGTTTCTCATCAGTCTCTTCCAGATGTAGACGGAGAAAACACAAAGGATGTTACAAAGTTGCATCAATTCCACGGTGAGGCTTTAAATAATAATTTCAAGTGTGTTACGTATAAAACCTAACAGCACTTTTTGTGCTTTTCTAAAAACCTAACAACAGTGTTGTGTTTTTGTGGTATATACGGTACAGCTCGAAAAAACGCTTCGTCAGTATCATTAAATCAAGTTGGTAATTCTTTGTCTAGCATTCCTATTGTGACCTCCATACAACAAGGCTTTTGTCATATGAAACATGCATTCCATACATTAGGAGAACTAAATGTTAACTTTTAATTCCAACCACGTTTCAAAAATTTGGAATGCATTCGTATTGTTAGCGGAATGCAAGTAAGACGTCCTCCCACTTTAGACGCATTTAGGTGCATACTAAATCTTACATGACTGACATTATGCAATCTGGTAAGTATACTATTAGCAAAGCCATTTTGGGAAATCATCTTTTCCGAAATCTCCTTAGATTATGCAAAAATAACTTGAAAACTCGAAAAACAATTCCAAAAGTTGAAAAGCTTACATAAATAATTGCCTTGATTCCCTTTGTAATTACAATTATCATGCATAATCAATTACATAACAGAACGTGCATCAATTTTTACGGATGATACCGCAGCCTGAGCGGGATGACATACTTCCAGAAATTAATAAAGATCACTGTAATTAAATTTACCGATCCTGGTTAATTTGTTTTTCATTTCACCACAAGTTTTGAGCTTCGTTACACTTCTTTTATATACAATCCAGTTGTTATACTACAGTAGATCTAAATGTCAAGGTTTCACATATATTTACTCAGCACTTATTTTTGGTGAGAGATGATTGCCCAAATCAAATATGTTGCGCTGTACCTTTAGGCAACAATGTATATATTTTCCCAAAGAATTGCGAAAAATAAGTGTAACTAAAACCATTGTATAACCACCATAACACCACAATCCAATAACATTTTTGTGTTGGCCTGAATACTGTGCAGAGGTCAGTAGATTATTTTGATTTTATTTCGTATCTCTAAACAGTCCAAATTTTCGCCGAATTTTTGTTAATGCTACAGTTTCATTTAATGCTACGTTACTTCTACACCACGTAACATTTCTTGAAAACTGTCTTACAGTTCATTTCCACTGTAACTTCTCTGCGTACAGATGGTGCTCTGCCTGAAGATTTATGTTGTCAAGTACGCTACTGTGGCCGAAAGACCAAAATTCTCGAAATCCGCGTTTCATTGCTTAAGCAAGGTGTAGTTTACAATGGATAAGCTCATGTGTTTAGATAGCTCAAAAACCGACCTAACTGGGAAGAGCTTGTCTCGTGACCAGTTGCTGGAAAAATCTAAAAAATCTCCATCTCAAAAGCGCAAAGATAAAAAAGACGATCGCCGTGGACGTGGTTTGCATTCCGTGAAGAAGCAACGTCAAGTAAGTCAAGCATTTGAAACTTTAAATAAAAAAACGTTCTTTTGCATAAGAATAAATGAAGTGGTCAATGCACGACATATTAGTGGAGCAATCGAAATCTTGCTGAATGTGCAGAAATAAAAAAGCGAAAATGAAAAAACACAATCAAACAATGAATTCGATATATAACGCTGTCATCAGCACATAGGAATACTCTGTAACCTTGATATGTTGGTTTAACAACCTTACTCTGAAAATCGGTTGTGTGATTGCGATTGATAAAGAGCAGGGAAACACGGCCAAGTTTTTCTGTGGAACTTTTGAAAATTTTCTTAACTGTAACAGCCAATAGGCTGCATTTGTTTACCCAAGGTAAAGTGGTTGCACTCACAACTATACTCGTATGTCACTTTCCGCATTCGGCTCACCCAAATGTTTCATTCAAACGTATTTATCTGTTTATACGCAACGCCACGCAGAACCCAAGATCTTGGCTTTTCAAGTTTCTATCGGCCGTTTTTGACGTATATTGCGCGCACTTGTGACATCACTGTCACTTCTTTTTAAAGGAAAACCCGTTTCTCACGTAACCAAAAAACATTTGTGTTTTTTATTCAAAAAGCTGTTGAGCGTAAACGAAACCAGTGGTGCAGGAGCTGGGATTGCAGGGAGCGCATCCCCAAAAGTTGTGATTTGTCGAAAATCCGGGCAAAATCCCTGAAAATTTGGGAAAAATCCCTGGAAATCTGGGCAAAATCTCTAAATCCTAGCAAAAATAGCGCCCAGCGTTGTTTGACTGCAAAAAATGGCGCCGAACGTTTGCAGAAATGCACATGAAGACTTTTTTTTGGAGGCCACATCAAACGATCTTTGTGGGAAAAAATTTATCGGTAAAAGTTGCACAAATTAAACTTTTCGGGCTAGTTTGGGGAAATTCGGGCAAAATTTCTTCGCAGCATCAAAAATTTGCCTGCTTCTACACCAATGAACGAAGCACGTTGGAAAGGATGTTTCTATATAAAAATGTTAGTCGTGACCATAACTTTACAAAAAAAAAAACTCTTTCTAGCGCAGGGGTGGACAAACATTTTCTACGGAGGGCTGCATTGAAGATTTTATTGCTACCTAGGGCCGCATGCTCGTATTACACATATTACATCTATAATCGCTTCGAAAACTTTAAACAAGTTTTACATGAGCTACCACAAAATGAAGGTAACGATAGTCACTTCCGGTTGAGTAAAAATGCGGTTTCGAATGAAACATGTGGAAAAAAAAACTTGATAATTCTAATCTAATCGATAAAATTACTTTAACATAGACTCCAAATAAGTACTATCTATGTACGTGTGACTGCCTGCGGGCCGCACAAAATGCCCTCGCGGGCCGCATGCGGCCCGCAGTTTGCCCACCTCTGTTCTAACGTATACTTTTCAACTCCCGTCACGTATATATCCTCGCGTCCCTTCATGTATTTGCGTGTTCCTTGTTACTGCGATGCATGCTTAAGTCTAGCGCATTGCGTATGGGGATAAAAACGTTACACAATACTTTCTTTTTGGGGGTAAAACGGTGCAAAACCCAATTTTTGGGGCTTTTTTACCCTCTTTGGACATTTGACAGATAAATTGTACCCAACCAACCTACGAAACATCTGAAAATTACACAAGAGGCTTCCGTTGGTGTCTTATGACATCCTACCGAATTTCAAGTGGAAATATAGAGCAGTGGTTTTCAACTTTTTTCATACAGCGACCCATTTTGCAACCCAATTTAACCTGAAGACCCCCTTCCGAAAATTTCGAGTTGGGCATATGTAATGCAGTTGTGTTTGCACAATAGAAAATCACAATGACTAAAAAATAACGTACGATATCACTATGTTGAACAAAGACTCATTTATTAAATTCATGCACATG
>JGI24159J19872_10011283_pt1 | contig 11711 bp, 7 predicted proteins | sample Ectturendosymbi4_FD_19872 | JGI IMG/M metagenome (IMG submission 19872) | reverse complement strand
AAGTGCTGAATAGCCTTATAATGAATATCACGGCCAAAGCAAACGATACAAATGACATATTGCAAACGTTTCGATAACTCCTGTTATCATCATCAGTTCATAGCAACAGAAATTGCTTGTTGAAGCTCTATATGTTAGTTAAATTAGCAAGAACAGTTTCTCGTGAGCTTTACTGGGAAAAACGTGTCTGAACTGGGCTTGAGGGTGTTGCGACAACACTTTGCTGCTGTGCAAAACTTGACTTCATGCTGTTTACCATCGACCTATGGCGTAGAGCAGGGCTTCTCAAACTATGGGTCGCGGCCCCAAGTGGGATCGCGAAATGAATTTTAGGGTCGCGAAACCAATTGGCTTGACAAATCAGATATAGCAATTTTTGTAAAATTTACAAGAAAATTGGAAGTAGGCCTGCAGTGATCTATTTCTACTGCATTTTTATTTTTAGGGGCAATATGGTACTTTATGCTGTTAGTTGTTTACTATGATGCTTGCCTGAGCTACCAAATGATAAATAATAAAAGCCAGCCACAACACGTTATGAGTTGTTACACCATGATTGTTTTAACGTACTGACCGATACTGCCCTTAGTGCATTCATTCCGACAGGAGGGTATGCATCTGTTTAGACTCTAGATCTGCTCCAGGGGCTAGGCTAACTGCTTTGAGAGCACACTGAGTAGTTTCAAACTAAAGTTAAAAGCTTCATACAGTTTCAATAGCACTTTTGACTTTGATTCAGAAGTTGGATCCACAAATCATACACAATTGGAACTTTATGAAGAGCACCTGCCATGCCCAGGAAGAGTTTGTGGAGTTTTATTAAACGACAAACGTTTGCAACTGCAATTTTCGAAACAGAGTTCAGTCTATGTCATTTTTGGATAAGAAGAAGAAATTTTTTAGATAAGAAGAAGAAATTAATGCTGAGTCATTTCTGATCTAGCCATTCATAAACTCTTAGACTTTTGCACAACATATTTGTGTGAAGCGGTATTCTGAAAATTGATAATCATCAAGTCCAAAAACCAATCCTTTTTGAAAAATGTTAAGAATGTCCTTCCTGCGTTGTCTTGTATCAATCTACGAATGATTGATCTGTGTAGAAATTATCAAGTGCATCCATCCCTTTAGTTGTGCTTGATACGGTAACTTCTATAAACTGAATTGTTTTTTGTTAATTATTTTTCGCCTTACTGTTTCCCTTACGTGGTAGTTTTATTACTGTGTAGTTACTTTCGTGGATTGTGTGCATTTGTAGGATTTCGCCATTGACAAAAATGCATCTTGAGATTCGTAATGGGACGTTTACACGTATCATTAACATCTAGGCTATCCATCGAGGGGGCCGCATAGAAAAACCTTTTTTGAAAATGGGGCCGCAGAACAAAAAAGTTTGAGAAACCCTGGTAGAGGATTAAAACATTATAATTTATATTGCTTGGAAAATAACCTCTCACCGGCACAAATACGCTCTGTGTCTACTGAATGGATCGTGCTTGTTTGTTTCATAAAATATGTGGTTACTATTACTGTTACGGCAGGTTGCGCGTATTTGTTAATCAGCGAGACACGCGCATTATGTCATTAATTACGCGCGTGTTCCTTTGTTCTGTGTTTATCAACTCGGGCTGTAAATGAAGCCGGGTTCAGTTCAGTTTGCGTTACAATGAGACGCGACATTGTTATTAACCGTGCTGACGGTGCGCTGTGTAAAAGAATACATTTATTTGGTATGAACTCACATTGCATGAGCACACGTTACTAAAATACTACTCCAGTGTAAGGGCTGAGGAGTCTGCAGTTACTATAAAAAAGGTGTTTACGTACAGGTAATCAGATCGACAACCAGACGATATTTTCGAGAGCGCCAACACCGTCCCGCACGAAAATGCACACATCCGAAAAACAAACCTATAGCAAACGCTACAAATCACGGAAATTTAACGAAGAGAACTTCTGAACTAACGAAAGAGCTATAAATTGCAAGTAAAGTCTGCAATGCCATTTGTTCTTTAGATGAATGTAGGCAAGGCTTTAATTTCTGTTGAACATCTAAGGCAAATATAGAACCAAAGTCGGCACAACAAAAAATGTTTTTGAGGGGGCACTACACATAAGAGAGGCATACTTCACGCTTTACAGACAAACGGCGAAATAGATCATTTTGGGGCCCCCAAAACTACGATGGCCTGGGGCCCCGCGCTCCCTAAATCCGTCCCTGGTGGTAGGGTTGACTTGGTCTGTTTTTGCAGACAGGTATAAAGCTTGGTTGCTAGGGAACTGATCGCATGTCAAGCGGCATAACCGTGGCACATAAATAAAGAAACAGCAAACACGGAGTTCGTAACCATGGTTAGGAAATGGCCTTCCTACAAATCTTTCACAAGTAACAATCTTTTTACACAATATGTAACAAGACAATGAAGTTTATTAAAAACACATTAGAAGTATATTTCATTAACTTACTGTGATTTGGCTCTTTGCCACGATTCTCCCCAAATATACACACCATGGCGACGAACAATCACAGCATTTGTATCTGGATACATTTCCATAGCAACACGCATTCGTTTCGTAAGTTCACGTTCATAAAGAACATTTTCCACTATTGGAACGATCAGTGTTTCATTGTACCTATAAAATCCAACGAAGTATGTAGGTAATTGAAAAAAATTGTAATTTTTCTACGATAAAACACAATTCACAAATAAAACGCAACGCTATTTTACCCAACATAGTTGTTACAAATTTATGCTTGTCTAGTTTGATCAGATACTTTGATCCCGTGTTGTCATACAAAGAAATCCAAATGTGCATAATAAATTATTTGTTTCACCAGTGTTACAAACAACACTTTTTTCATGAAGTGCAGTTTTAACTTTAAAATAGATTACATATCACTCGATTTTACCATTTTGAGAGTATACGAGTATTACCATTTTCTATAATCTACAGCATACATTTGATAATCACGGATGGACAACTGGCAAATATCTAGTCACATTTAAGTGAGCAACTTATCATAATACATTATTGCGAAGCAGAACAAACAACTTCCTAATCAAAACTGGTGGAATTTTCACATTAACTAAATAGCAAGGAATGACTGTTACACACATTTTTCCATTTAACAGAAATGGCTTATAAAAATTCCTTAAGNGACTTGACGACAGGAGATCAGATCAAAATAGAATAACTACTTACTTGTAAGCAGAACCAGACGGTTTTCTAATCCCTTTTAACATCTCTTGGTGTGAGATTCTGAATTCTTTTCCTTTAAATATGAGTGAGGCCAGCACAGCATACTTACCATGACTGTGCAATACTGCTCCTGAAAAAGATAACACAACATAATTATTCGCCTAAATCTTATTTCAGTGCACTAATGGTGAAATTTATAATGTGGCATGTAGACACTAGAGTCCTGCTAGGGGCAGGTTAATCTGTGCGGGTTGTGGATACCTGCATCTGCAGGGCATGTGCGGGAACCCGCAGAGATATGCATGCGGATGCGGGGTGGGTTGAACTTGGTGCAGTGCGGGATAAAAAAATTATTTGTGCGGTTTACTGTATTCAGTGCATGTGAAAGCGACACGAGCAGAAAAAAAGATTTCACTTTCTAATTTTATAGTTTTTTTACAGATATTCATTGGTTTTGAAATGAACCACTGAATAAATTGAAACTATGATGAAACACCTTGCATGAGTTTTTAGTGGTTTTCCTTGACAGGTGCAGGTGTGGGATGGAAACAATGTGGGGTGGGTTGGGAGGGCCTGCACGGTGGGGCAGATGTGGGTGAGAAGTCTGCAAGTGCGGGGGGAGCAGGCAAGATTTTTAAAATTCGTGTGGGTGTGGGGCGGGGTGGGTTTAAAATTTGCAGGTGCAGGGCGGGAGTGGACAAAAAATTACAACCCGTGCAGAACTCTAGTAGACATCATGAGGAAACCATACCAGTAGCACCCTTTGCTATGGCATACAAGACCATGTATTAAGCTGTCTGCAAATATTTTCTTAAGTTTTTGGTAAACCAAGTATGTTACTGTCTTGCTTACATATGTTAGACATAAGAATAATTAGTAGCATCATGAACAAACAACAAATATGATAAATCACTTAAGGAGTCCAAGCCACTGAGTTCCTTTAAATATTTTAAATGTGTTTTAACACTTGCATGTGCTCTTTGTAGAATAAACAGCATGATCTACTTAACTGGGAAGTATTTTCAACATACTGTTTGAAGTGACCATCAATTATACACAACTGTCGTCTTTGCAACCAAAAAAACATAGGACTGTTTCTGCACATGATGTAAACATTTGAGATCGTTTTTATTTTAAGCATTGGTTGAGTTTGCATAATGATAATTAAATGTTTTGGAACATCCTGTACTTCCTACCTGACAATATAGGTTTGATAGAAAAAACATTGCTATTATTGCAATTTTTGTTACTTGGCTAGAGTGCCATGGCTGGTTCCCAACCAGCTAGGACAGTGTTTCTTAGCTGGGGCCTGTAGCCCCCCCCCCTTGGCAGCCACGGGCAGACCTCTGCTCAAATATGTTGAGACAAATGTACATTTATTACTGGTAAAGCAGGGGCAATGGGTGTAAAATGTTTCTGAAAGGGGAGGCCACGAACCATCAAAGGTTGAGAAACACTGAGCTAGGAATTCTAGGACAATTTCAAACAAAATAAGCACTACTTTCCTGAGATTTATAAGCAACACATTATGTTTACAAGCAGTCAGCATCATTAAAGGACATGCAAAATTTCAAATGTTTGTATTTCAGGAAATATTAGTCATTTTTAAAGGATTTTATTTGTTTGATAAATCCGAAATCCTGGGAACAGATACATGCGTTCGAAAGTTTTAAAAAATGGCTTTGCTTTCTTCAGGATTTAGGCTTCAATCAAGCTTAAAGTAACATTGAAAACACTTCAGCCAACAGCAAAATCTCATTGTTTGATATGCTCATTCTTCACATAACTACTCACTCATGCAGCAACATGATGAATCATGAATTAAATGGAAATATTCATCAAATTTGCATAAACCTTAAATACTGGTATGATTTTAGAAACTTCACAGGCAAGGGTTTTATTCATAAACTGACACACCTGCTCGTCGCATGTCATAAGCATTCATAAAAAGAGGGGCACACTCAGTCAACTTCAGTCTTTTTGCAGGCTTTTCCAGTATTTCACCTTTCAGATCACATTCAAAAATGTCACTTGGCTTGATCATTTCTTTTTGAACACCAGATGGAGCCATATAAATTTTGCTGCGGACAGCCCATGCATCAAACACAAAAGTTTAGTTCAATAGTCTTGACTACAAATTGTAACTGTTGCCAACATTATAAATTTTGCAAGTAATTCATTTAAAAATCATGGTACTGTACTTTAAGCAATTACAAAACACTTTGAATAGACTTATGCTGAATTCAGGCTGCCCTTTCTGAGATACACTTTTACAACAAGCACAAACAGTAAATAGATGAACTTTTCGAACAATATTTTACTGCCTTTGACAAAAGAATACAGAAAATAGAAACACTGTCCAGCAAAGTCTAACTTTACATTAAATATCATACTGATACTTGAAATCTACTTGGGAATTGCCCCTGAATTAATACAAGGAGTGTTTAGGTCTTCTGCAGAAGAAAGCAAAACTTGGTAACTCACTTTTGACATCTTATGGACATTCCTCCACCAGTACCTGTGGCCCATCCTAAGCTATACATTAATGAACACAGCTTAGGAATCAATTCTCTTGGATTTTCATCTTCGACTTCAATTTTATCACTGTCATTCATTTTCTCCATTAGATATCTGGTGATTCAACCTAGAAGTCCATGGTATGTATTAATGCAAGTTTAATTATGAAAAAAAAGTTAATTGAAGTTCAGCATTTTTATAACAAGATCTTAATTCTAAAACGTTTTATCTGATGGGCACCTCAATCCATCTTATCCAGCACATCACCAAACATTTTTATTTGGTAAAAATTACAGCATTTTGCTTGTCAATGTTGCTTCAGCAAAAGCAGTTGATATTTCATGTACTTGGTACTGAAAATTTATGTAGCACATCACAAGTTTAACATTTGAGTGAAACATTGTGAAAGTAAGATTCTATGTCTTAAAGTCCTCAACAGAAAAAGACTAGGCTCGAAGGGTTACAGAAACAGGGCTGCCAATACCTGAAGTGCATAAACTCAAACACAAAGCAACTTACTGGAAACTACAATATTTGATGACTGTGAAACTCAATCTTCTCAAGGTTTCAAGGTTTAAGAACGTCACAGTAACTGTCAGTAAATCACATGTTACATTGGTATGATGTATGAACCCAACAACACTATATACAACTTGCAGTTATGCAGCATGTATAATCTTTCAACTGTGTGCATCTTGATGTAATAATAAATAAATTTCTGATTGATTTCACAAACTTTTGATTTTTACTCATTTCGCAACTCTTTGCATGGTGGTTGGTGATAAATTAATGCTGTAGTCTACACCGTAGTTGTTGGCACAAGTTTTCCTATTATTGCCAGTGGCATTACTGACACGGGCAAGCCACCTCCCCTGGCAAGCTACAGCTGGCGCAAAATGACTTAGGACCTACTTCATTTTCCTTCAAAAACAAACGTTTGGTCTTAAATAGCAACTTATATGTAACAAAACGACACACATTAATATTTTGTCATGTTGCCCTAATTTTTATGACTATTTGCAAGCGTTTAAGCATGGAAACACTAAACTTCTGAAATAATCCAAGCGAACTTCCTGGCACCAAACCTTTTTCAACTGATTTTTGAGGGTGTCCAGATTTGGGGTTTTCTTTTGTTTCATAAGATATTTAATTTTCTGCCAGTAATTTTCCATTCGATTTAAATCAGGACAGTTGTCAGGCCACTGAAGTATTTTGATCTACTTTTATTGGAGCCAATTTTTTACTTTTTTAGACTTTATGGCAGGGAGCATTATCTTGCATAAACACTTCACAGCTATGACCATGAAACAAATCCAGCATATGCTCCTTCATTGCTTTTTATTCAAGTTTCGCCATTCATTTTTTGTTTTTTGGGCAGGAAGTAAAAGCCAGCTCTGGGCCTACCCATTTCACCAAAAAAAATCTCCCAAACCATGACCGAATCTGGGTGTTTAATAGTTAGCACTTTGAACCTGGGATCAAATTGATCAGATGATGGTGGGCATGGAATGATGGATGAACCATCTGAAACACTTGAAAGGTACTTTCATCAGAAAAAATAACTTTCTTCCGCTGTTCAGTGGTCCAGTGGACATGTTGCTTGGCAATCGCAATTCTCTGCTTCTTCATACTTTCAGTTAGGAGTGGTTTCTTGGCAGCTTTACAGCAAAGAAAACCTGAGTCCTCTGGAGGCAATCTTGCATTGTTCAGAATGAAACGTTTAAGCAGCTCTGGGTGCAAATTTTTCACATCCAGTGCTATTAACTGAGGTTTCTTCTCGATTTCTGTCTTCAAACAGGTGTCTGCAGCATATGAAGTCTTTCTTATCCTTCCACCTCCAAATTTATGCTTTGGAACTGCATTGCTTGGTAGTCCTTTGGCTGAAGACAAAAGATTCATAATGGTTGATCTTGCTCTTCTTTTACATTTACATATTATTTTTATTGGTACTTTTTTTCACTCCAGGCAAGAATACAAGCCTCCTCATCATTATTAATGTATTTTCCAGGCATGTTTAAATGGTACTTTCAAAAACAAACACCTCACTGATGATCTATACTAAACTATCTCATATGCAGCAAAAACTCCTTCCTGAATGATGTCTCCTGAAGACCTAAATTCTTCTAATTTTAAGATGATTGTGACATAACAATAGCAACATTGCATCATTTCATTCATAATAACCCAATGATCAATATGTCATGTGGTTCGCAGTAAATTGATTGAAGTAATAGTCCAGATATGGATTAATGCTTATACATATGCAAAATTTAAAATTTTGGGGCTAGGTCCTAAGTCATTTTGCGCCAGCTGTAAATGCAAAAACCAGGCCCCGTTTAGCTTACAGTTTGATATTTAGGATTCTTGTGGTTTTCAGTAGGTTGTGTTTTTTGCTTTTTCCAGGTGTTTTCATTTTTTAGCTATTATTGACATCCACCTTATCCAGACTCCCTATCATTTCTTAACTTTTTCCTGGATGTTGGCTAGTGGGCTCCCTTCAGCTAGTTTTGCCCCTCTTGGCTCAAACCTAGTTATGCCACTGATTATTGCCTAGAACAAGACAAGTATATAAATTTGTGTATGTGGTGAAAGCAACTCATTATACCACAGCCTTTTATGTAAATTAGGTAGATATGCATCAACAAGGCAAATACAGTCACAACAGTGTGAGTCTCTCTCAGGTGTAGTATCATCAGACGATCAGATCATTGAGAAAAGGTCACAAACCAAATGTGTTAATGACTTCACTGGGTGCCCTGTAAAAGGCAGAGCTCCATAAAGCGGAGCTTGGTTGATGACGTAACTGGAGTCGCTAAAACCAATATTTTGCATTGAGCAATGAGAACTAAACGGTAGTAAAAATAGTTGTACTGCAAAAGGTGATATTACACTATGGTAAAAAAAGTCTATTTTGAAGTTTGATAATTTTTGGTTATCTGAGTTTCACAACAGTTTGGGGACAAAAAAATAGATTTCAGCAGTTGTGAATGTATAAAATTTTTAAACATCGCAAACTTCCACACATTCCATGTTTGGGAAAAATGCATATTAAGTTGCAATGATACAACATTTTTCCTTCACTTTTTTTCTTTTTGTTGTTTTTGCAACGCAACTTTTTTCCACTCCGGTTACGTCATCAAACTTCCGCAACCAAGCTTTGCTATTTACAGAGCTCCGTCTTTTACAGGGCACCCTTCACTGCTATATAACCAGATACAACTTTTCAAAATTGACAACCTATGCAGGTCTAAAGCCTTTCATGTGAGGTTAAGTTCTTTTCATACAGCTTGCCACATACACAAACAATAAATATCTAAACACTGTGGAATCACTATTGCATATGATGAACTGTGTAAGCAACCTGAAATTACTTTTTACACACAGTCAAATTCTAGTTGAACAGTGAACACCAAATCAGAACATTAATAGCATAGGCTAGACATGATGTTGGTCTGGTCGACTCATGATTATGATGCACTGACACGAAAGCCATCAAGAGGTGATTATTTGCGAAGTTACATGCAATGACAATGTCACCTTTTTTAAGGTGAGGTTACCTTAGGTAAGCCTACCTTACCTCCACAAACCATGCCATGCATGGCATAGGAAATGCTTGTAAGAACTGCTGAGTCATTGTATTATTGCTCAGGTAAATCCTAACCGCAGCACAAATGCAAACCCTAAAGGAACTGGCTACAGAACCACCCATGGATCTTCTTATTTCAAAACAACTTAATTCCACCGTACTGCCTCGCATGACAGTGACACAGTTCGAATAAAGGGGTCAGTTTGTCATCCAAGCAGCAGTGACCTCGTAGCATAAGATAAAGGGTAGGTTTCAAGTCTGCCATGCCAATGTTGTAGAATGTTTGAGAGTTTGCCTCTCAACTTGGCACCTTGCGTTTTCATAATAGTGACTGGGCTTACACATTTCAATTCGTGGGACCAGTTTTTCTTTACTTTTTTTTTCAAAACTTTCCAAACTTTTGCTTAGGGGTTAGCATTAGGTTACCATTAGATTAGTGGTTGACTTAGTCAGTCTCAGTGTTAAGTTACTTAGGGTTAGTGTTAGGTTAGCTAATAGCCTACGGCTAATAGCTTTGCTTAGCGTTAGGTTAGGGCTACAGTTAGGATTAGTTTCTACAAGCCTACTGCATTCTCCTCGTGCGTTACTATCACGTTACAGGGGTTGGTGTATGGTCGAATAAGGTTTCAAATTTAAAGATCCACTTTTAGAGGTGGTTCTGTAGGTAGCCACTGCCTGTTTATTAACGTTGTTTCTGATTTGGTGTTCAACTACAATTTCACCTTACACACAAACAAACAACGAAACTTTGGTATGTTTGCAAATAGTATTTTCTGAAAATAAATAATGCAAAATACCTTTCGTAAGTAGCAAATTGCTCTGTTGAACAGTAGCTGTCTCCCAAACTGGAAAGCGTGGCGGTTCTCAAGGAGATATCGTGCGTTAAACAGTTTTCAAGGATAGTGCGTGATAATTACTTGATGCGTGTGGCTTACGCGTGAGTGCTTTTCAAGCAGGGTTCCCACAATTATTTAGTAAAAATTCCCTAAAATTGAGTTTAGAATTCTCAAATTTCATAAAAATTCCAAAGATTTTTTCTACCCTTTTTCTACTTTCATCTACCTTTAGAGAAGTTCAACAGCAAACCCATTTCGTAATCTACAGACAATGGTTCTTGAGGTGTAATTTAGCTATGCTTGTGTGATTGTTTAGTTCTACTTTTCAAGAGTTCCTAAATCATTATGTAATAAATGTGCAATGTAACACACTCAACACTATGGTGCTTATTAATTAAAGGGACATTAAAAGTTGTTAAAGCAATGATCATTTCAAACTAACGACGTTTTGATTATAATGTAATACCAATACGTGTACGTTCGTATTGGTATACCAATAGGCATTTAAATAAGTGAAGACTTTTTAGCGCCCCCTGTACGACTGCCCTCCCCAAACACCTGGTCTTGATCCGCCTTTAAACAAGTGAAGACTTTTTAGCGCCCCCCTGTACGACTGCCATCTCCAAACACCTGGTCTTGATCCGCCACTGTATGTCACACTGTACTGTACACACAACAAAAGAGGACATGTGAAGATACAGTATTTAAAACCCTTAAGTCCCGCGTGCGCCACTCTTTTTGCAAAGCTTTGCAATCCTATAACTTGCCAGCAGCCAGCAGCTAGAGAGCTGTTGAAACCCTCTACGGATTCAGCAAGTCTTCTAGTTGAGATGGAAAAAAACACACTTTTCGTTTTCTGTTTGGCGTTTTCTGGAGGTGACGTCACAATGAGGGCATGTTTTCGCATTTTTGGCCACCTTTACCTGGCCCTGTGCCCCAACCCATTCTTTTGACTCAAAGTTTTGTTGAAAACTAGGCCAAAATCCGCGTCTATAGAGCCCTTGATTGACTTGCTAGCATATCTGAAACTCCTGTTTTACATACTGAAACTCCTGTTTTACGTACCTTAAGGCTGCTGCACACATACGCGATTGCGTTGCGATTGCGTTGCGATTGCGGCGTTTTTGTGCCTTTGACGCCAGTTTCATGCGACGGTCAGTGCACACTCCTGCGATCGTGGGATTGTGCAACGTCGCAAGTGAATTTTCCTGGTTTTGCGATGCTTGCGACAGAGTAGGATTGAATTCTACTTGGTCGCGTCATCGCAGTGTACAGGTAGTGATGGACTCTAGGCAGTGGTGTATTTAAGGGGAGGCGAGTAAGGCACTTGCCTCGGGTCCCCCCTTTTTGGGGGTCCCCCTTGAGGTGTTACGCGCGTAAATTTTCCTTGGTTTTGATAAAAAACTTATTATTCACACATATAATGTACTACAAAGCAGATCATAAGTAAGTACTCTGCTTTCAAAGGGACCCCTACAGAAACTGTACTGTGCAGGTACTTTGCTTTGAAAGGGGCCCCCAACAGCAACTGCAATTTGAAGGTACTCTGCTTTCAAAGGGGCCCCCAACAG
>JGI24159J19872_10011282_pt1 | contig 11712 bp, 8 predicted proteins | sample Ectturendosymbi4_FD_19872 | JGI IMG/M metagenome (IMG submission 19872) | reverse complement strand
CTGTTGTGTCCATGTGCAACATTGTCGCATTGGACAAGTTGTACAAGTGGGCCATGGACCTTCTGTTTGTTTATCAACTGGGCCACATGCTTGAAAATGTTGAAAACTAGTCTTGCCAGATCGTTTAAAATTTTTTCAAGGTCATTTTGTCGTTTTATGATAATTGAACACCCTGCAGCGACAGGTGGATGAAATCACTTCTGCATACTTTTGTGCAGGACTGGTCGTTAACTCCAAAAAGACGGAAGTCCTTCACCTCCCATCAAATTCGTCGCCGTTCCAACATTTTTCGTCTCAGTGGGGATCAACTTGGCCTCACTGAACAGTTCACGTACCTGGGAAGNATCATTACCTCCACATGAGATCTCACTGCGGAGATTGCACATCCTGTTAACCTAACGTCCACTTCCTTCGGGAGGCTGTCCAAGCGCGTTTTTACGAACCGTGATCTTTCCGCACGCACCAAGATGGCCGTTTACAATGCCATCTGCGTCTCGACATTGCTCTATGCATGCGAGGGATGGACTCCGTACCGTCGTCATATCAGAGCCCTCGAGGCGTTTCACATTCGCTGTCTTCAAACTATCCTGCATGTGCATTGGTGGGACAAAATACCTCATGTCGAGATTTGCCGTAGAGCAGGCACAACATGCCTCAAGACGACACTCCACAGAAGACAACTGAGGTAGCTTGACCACGTGATAAGGATGCCTGGAAACAGACTTCCCCGCCGCCTGCTTTGCTTTGAACTCTCCTGCGGCCGACGTNNTAAGGATGNCTGGAAACAGACTTCCCCGCCGCCTGCTTTGCTTTGAACTCTCCTGCGGCCGACGTTTTGTGGTGGGTCAAAAGAAGCGTTTTAAGGACCACATTAAGTCGTCCTTAAGTAAACGCGGGATCCCTTTCGACAGACTTGACGAATTGGCCAGGGACAGAGAATAATGGCGTGCAGTTTGCGACAAAGGGCTGGCAACATTTGAGCAGCAACGTGTTGGTGTGGCAAAAGCAAAGCGTATGGGCAGACACCAACAGCGCTACCCACCATGCCCAACAACAACGCGGCAGGGATCAGCCTGTGTCCTGCACATGATGTGGCCGTGTTTGCGCCTCAGCCTTCGGACTAAGGAGCCACATGCGCCGACACAAGGGAACGCGTTGAGCAACGTCATCGTCAATCCGACGGACAACTAAGAGAGAGAGATAATTGAAATTTTACTTCTTGCTTTGAATACTTTTCAGATGTAGTGGTGTAGCACATTTTTCAAACAAAGATCGCTGAATAACAATGGGCACGTTATACTACACAACTGTTTAAGATGGAACAAATCCACAAGTCAGTCTGTTCAATGACATTGTTTATTCTTGCAAATTTTCGAGAAATCTTGGGAGTATGCCAAAGACGTCTACATGTGATCTGGCGACCTCGAAAACGCATACGACCGGATTCCTTGTGAAAAGCTTTGGGAAGCATTGCGGGAGTATAACGTTGACGGCCGCCTGTAACAGCCCGTAAAGTCATTGTAATCCTGCTCTGACATTTGTGTCCGTGTCGGGGGAGTTAAATCACAACCGTTCACCGTTGTTGTTGAACTGCGACAAGGGTGTATGCTGTCACCACTCCTCTTCATGGTCTACACCAGGGTCTCCAACTCAAATTGCTCTGAGGGCAGTGGCGTGCAGAGGGGGAGGGGCGAAGGGGGCGCCGGTCCCGGGCATCCAAGGCAGGGGACATCCAAAGAGTGAAACAACAAAAATTTAAATGCTGTAACTAGTTGATTTTTCCTATTGTAAGTCTACTACTGCATGGTGCGTTGATTAAATTTTTCGAAACTTGTTTTGTTGTCAACACTAATTTTTAAGTATTCAAATGCCAGTAGTTCGCAGTTTCTTCATTACCGGGGTCTTTTACTCTACATGTCCGGCGCACACCCAATCAAACTGATAGCGACGTGGCTTGCTCCAGATCGTTCGATCACGGGAAAATCACAAAAACGGATTGAACGATAAATAGGGTTGAGAAAAACGTTTTTTTGTTGTGCTTTAATCCAATTTTTGTTTTTTTTTATAAAGAAAAAGGATTTGTTGTTTTTTCAAAAAAACACAAAAACCCCATCGTAAATTGTTTAAATTGGGTCATGCAATATCACCACTTGCAGAATTACACACTAATAACTTGTTATACCTATAATGGCATTTAAATTTGAGAGTAAAGAAATGTACCCCATCTTTGTTTCGCAAAGTGTTGTTGGTCAATTCACTCCAATGTGGTAAGGCTTGGCAATAATGCGCACAGCAAACGGAGTAAAGCCACTCCCACACAAAATTTGCAGTTTCACGTCAAGTTTTATGGACATGGTCTGCTTGTTCAGCATCTATATAGTGTATTTTTTCAACATATGGTTTGGTATGGTCCAACATCAGAAACAGCTTGGATGCAGAGAAGGCAGAAAATTGGTTAAAATATGCCGATTTTACAGAGCTAAAGAAGATAACCAGTACAATTTAATCAAATTGTTCGAACTATTCTTCTCTTTTTTTCAAGCATTTGAAATTCCGTTGCTGTTGTTTTTGTTTCATTTAAAAAACATGACAGTTAACTGTGCAAGTGTGCGGCTTAGTTTGCTTTTTACTTCGTAGTACATTTTTCAAAGGAAAAGTAAAGAGTGGGATTTTTGGTGGGTTTTGTAGATTTTTTAAGTAGACGTTTTTAAAAAACGAATGAGCGCGACTTTTTGGTCGGGTCCAATTACATCAACGCTGAAAATAATTATGAAGGTTTGATTGATTTTCTGAATCAAATTTCAAAACTGCCCCATTTCAACGTGCTTGATTTAGCTGATTTTATGATGCAACACTAGTTTCCCCTGTCGTTTTTTTGTTCTGATACAGTCGCACAGACCTGTGCTTGAAATATGTGCTTCGTTTCGAGCTTCGTCATTAATTGACAGTTCAGGCGGATTGATCAAAATGGCTCACACACACCCGTATCTGTTCTTTCCACTTAGTAGTTGCACAAATAACAGCCACATAATAAAAAACGAAAGTTTTCTTGCGGACTTTGTGCGCATTCTCAATTCGTTTGTCCGCCGTCCCAGCCGCATACTTTTTCTGCTCGACTGCTATTCGATGAGACATTGGCGCGGCCTTGTATTTCTGCAGTTGTGAACTGCGCTGACGTAGCACTGAGTATGCTTTACTACCCTGCTTTAAAGCGTTGGCGGATATTTTTGCAGTTATGAATTGCTCTGTCGTAGGAGACCGCTGATAATATGTGTTCATTACAGTAAGACACTGCAGTCTAAGGCAACGGGTGAAGAGAGTGCATGCAGAATAATATGCACAGGGACGCCGGAGAATGGAGACATGGCGGAGGCATTTCCCCCTCTGTTCTTATTGAAGGGTGGAAACGAGGCGATGGTGCCTTTTCATAAGCAAAGGAGCAGGCAAATTTTGGGGGGGTGAATTATTTTTGCCAGAATGTCCCCAAACTTGTCCGAAAAGTTTTTTGTGCAACTTTTGCCAACAAATTTTCTCCCACAAAGATTATAAAGACCTTTTCTTGGTGTGACCTCCAAAAAGGTCTTCATATGTTTTCCTGCAAACCTTGGGCGCCATTTTTTGAAGTCAAGCAACGTTGGGCTCCATTTTTACCTGGATTTTCAGGGATTTTCAGCAAATCAAAACTTTTGGGGGTGCGCTTGCACCCATGCACCCCCACCTCCAACAACACTGCTTTTCATAACAGTATCATAGGTAATTTCATGGTTTAACAAGATCAACTTGAAACAATTTTTTTGCAGCTATTCGGGAACCCATAAAATTCAGAATGATTTTCTATAATTTATGTTATTAATTTTGAGGTCAACATTGTTGATGAACAGAAACAAACATATAATTGGTAACAATTTTTTTGTTTTTTAAAGTTTCCATTGTCCTCAACTGTTTTACTGCTCCCCCTGCCCTACTGCTCCTCCGGCGTCCCTAAGTATGCATGTTGTGTAAACAAACTTCGCCTAAACGTTGGTTGGAAAAAGTGAATATGACGTAATAATGTGACGTCACAAACAGCGTATATCCAGTAACAGTGACCACCAAACGCCACTGCTCAATACTAGACTATGGTAAGGGGCATCCAATGAAGCAGTTGCCTCGGGCATCACCTGGCCTCTGCACGCCACTGTCTGAGAGCCAAGTGAGGACTTATAAAGTAACCCGTTGGCGGTATTATAACTACACGAGGGCCGAATTATGACGCTGTCGCAACCATGGCGGTACCTGAACCATACCAGAAACAGCTTTTAAATCCTAAATCCTGCAAAAGGTGTCGTGAGTTATAGGGAAATCAATTGTAGCCTTTTCTACGTTCGTTAAAAAGGAACTTGTTGACTGGCTAGCTAGCCGAGCACTTTTAAAGACTGGAAATGAACTAAATAACTTAGATATTAATTTTTTTAAACTTTCAAAAACATCACGAGCCGCACAACATGCCTTCGCGGGCTACATGCAACCCGCGAGCCGCGTGTTTGAGACTCCCTGTGGTCTACATTCTACATGTATTGGATAGACAGTCACAGCCGAGTCGAGGAGAGTGTCCCAGTTGGGAGCTGCAGGATTAACCGCTTAATTTTTACGGCCGATTTAGTACTGCTAGCATCTTCTCAACAGGGTCTTCAGCATGCACTCGATCGGTTTTCTGCTGCGTGCGACCGAGCTGGAATGAAAATTGGTACCAAAAAGACCGAGGTATTATGTCTCTCTAGAAACCCAAGGCAGTGTACGGGCAAGTGAGCGACAATACATTGCAACAGGTGGAGAAGTTCGAGTAACTTGGGCAGTGCCGGATTATCACTAGTAGCAAATGTAGCAATTACTCCGTCCTTTGTGTGAAATGCGTTCTTTAGCATATACAAGGGTGGATATTAGCATGTAGGTGCCCGAGGCAAACTCTCAAACAGGGGCCCTTTTTTTCACGTGCTATACAGAAACTGCATTCGCTGAAAGCATGTTAAATTTTCATTTTGTCTGGGAATTTACTTCTGCGTGAAAGTACATTTCTCATCGAAACTTATTTGAAGTCATTCGTTTCAAATTGTTCTTTGTCTACTCATTACAGTTTTTGAGGGACCCTTTTGGCACATTTGCACATAATTTTTGCTTTACTCAGAGCTTATGAGGCTCTAGAGTAATTAATCATTTTATCAAAAGAACAGAAAAACTAAATGCAAAGCTCTCAAAAAAGGGGCCGTCACGGTATCTTGCAAAAAGGGGGGCCCGAGGCGACAGAATCGCCTAATATCCACCCGTGATTATATACATATAATTTTAAAAACTCATTGGCAGCCCTGGATTTGGCATCTGTTCACTACCCTTTGGATAGTGTACTTGGAGTCTCTTTTTAAAATGTGGGAAATGATTTACGCATTTATTTGTCTCTCAGAATAACCAACTGCAGTGGAGAACGGTCATTTTTTAAACTTAAGGTGATGGAATGATCAAAGGCTTACCGTTAGACAAAACAAGCTGAACAGCCTGATTGTAAAGAGCACAGAGCATGAACGTCTATGTGAAATAGACAATACCAGCATCATAAACGAATTTGCTATGGCAAAATGTAGAAAATACAATCTTAAGCAGTAGGTTTCTTTCTTTCAACAATTGACTTCGACACTTATACTGCGATTAGTGACTACGCTGTCTAGATTTAGCAATGGTCGAATTAGTTGATGAGTTAGGAAGCATAAATTAGTTTCTCTTACTTGTGAGCTTTACAGTAATGTATACCTTCTTGGTAAAAATATGCGTCAATTTGTTTTTGGTAAAAAAGATATGTAGCCCACGATATCCACCAGTTGCTATTTAGAACCAAAGGGTTGGTAGTCACATGCACACAGGGTTTACGCGTTAACAGTTGTTCACTTGTTCAAGAGTATTTTTAACTCGTGGCCCCACGCTGTTAATATGTTACAGGCCCCCGGGTACCTTAATCCGGCACTGCCTTGGGGTGGTATTTACAAGTGACGGAATGAGGAGCGAAGAGATTGATACGAGGATTGATAAAGCTAACGCAGTCCTGCGTGTGCTTTATCGCCCTGTGGTCACAAAACGGGAGCTTTTAAACACCGCAAAGCTGTCAGTTTTAAAATCGGTTTTGTTCCGATGCTTACCTATGGTCATGAATCTTGGGTTATGACTGCAAAAATATCATCTCAAGAGCAATTGGCAGAAATAGGATTTTTGCGAAGAGTACACGGTGTGACACTTCACGACAAATTGCGTAGTTGTGAAATTTGCAGAGCCCTGAACGTCGAACCACTTCTTCGAATCTTGAGATCCCAGCTACGTTGGTTCGGCCATGTGTCCAGACTGCCCATGAAAGACTGGCGAGGCTAGTCCTGCTGTTAAACCTATAGGAAAGCGGCCCAGAGGTCGTCCAAGGAGTAGGGGGAGTTACTACATCTCCGACCTTGCTTGGTCCTGTCTTGGTGTGGACTGTGGAGCCAGCAGGATCACCTGAAATTGCTGTTGATCGTGAGATATTTCGAGTCCTCCTAGGGCTGCTGCCCCCGCGACCTTCCCTAGAAGAAAAACGGGCATGAAAATGAATGAATGAATCTTGATTCTTGAATGTTCAATGTAATCAGTAGTTCAATAATAAAAAATTTCACAAATGTTCAAGAACTTTCAAGGACGACGGAAAATATTCAAGGACAACAAAATTTTTTTCAAGGATCAAGGAAAAGCCAGTTTTGATAGCAAATACAAGGAAAGCCCTTGAGCCTCAAGGACGTCTGGCAACCAGACATGGGGTAATCGTAATCGATTACAATCGATTACAGTTTTTTGAGTAATCATGATCGTAATCGACTGAACTGACCAAAAATGAAATGTAGTCGTGATCGATCACATTGCCAATTTAATCGTAATCGACGATTATTTTCGCGATTAAACTTGGAAATCTTCACCCTACATCATTGTGCGATGAACCGCGGTTGTCGTGGTTGAGTTTCGTCCTTTGTCATCGTTTGTCATGGTTTTGTTTCAGGAGAGGCTATTAGCCCGTCTGTGTGGCTTAAATCCAGATAGTCCACGCGCGGCAAGCACAGCGTTTATAGCTAATTCTCGCTTTGTTCCAGGTAGCCTTCCTGTTGGCCGCCAGAAGTAACGCAGTTAGTCTAGTTTAGTGAGACGTAGCAACAAAAATAGAAGCTTTTCTCAAAAAAGGATTGACACTTCGGCAACAGAATAGCGGGACATTAAGAGGAGGGGTGTTGGTTTTACTGTATTTACATGTTTTCCTACTCAGAGTGAACTCATGAACGTAAGTGCTGGAGTAGGGTATGTACATAATTAGTACAGTAATTGATATACAGTGAACTACCTTTTTGTAAGAGGAATAAGGTACTTTGATCCAAGTCAACAGTACCATTCCTCAACACTGATAATTAGCATGTCAACTGTGATCCACTAGATAGGCCTACTGCTGAAAAAAAATTAACGAAACCAGTGGATTTTTGACCATTGAATTTTGGTCCAATAGATAGATGCGCAGCCATATCGGTATCACCGTTCATTTCATTTCAAGCTGCACAATGCTATGCTGGGTTTGCGGACGATCGTAACCCGTAGTCAGAAGAAATAGTCAGTAATTTTGAAATAATAACGAAAGAATTTTCAGCGTTGCTGGACGAGTGTTCAAGCCTGAGATGTTGTTTGACTGATAAAAGATTTTAAACGTTGAAGTTTATCAACTGTGCCAAAGATTTTAAACATTGATTATTTTTGTTTAATCAATATTTAAAGTGTTTGTTGAAGTTGAGTATCTGACGGGAGGGAAGAGAAGCGATTTGACTCCCCTGGCCAGCTAGAGGCAAAAACTAGGCCCCCATTTTGGTTTTAGTAATCTTTTAATTGTTTTTTAGTTAGTTGTCGTCTTTTTCCGTTTTTCTCAGTATTTCCATTGATTTGGGGTTGTAGTATAGCCAGCCACATCCGGATTTACCATTATTTCTCAAGTTTTTTTCTGAGTGTTAATTGCTAGGTCCCCTACAGAGGCCAGTGGGCCTCCTTCACCTAAGTTTCCCCTCTAGCTCAAACCTCCAGTTACGTCACTAGTTTGTTGACTGCACAAACGTCTCAGTAAAAATCTGTTTTTTTCCGGTGCTTGATCCTTACAGATTAGTAATTTCGTTCATTGCATTGATTCATATCGTACGTTGTCTAAAAATATACTTAGAAGGTCGGCACATGTGATCATAGCTGGACCAATGAACCACCCGGTTTTGTTGAAAATTATACAGTTTTAGCACCACCTCTCTACACCAGTCGTTCTTCATGCTTCTTTATCTTTCCCAGGTTAACGGGACGCAAGCAAGTACAGTGTTTAGGTTTTTGTCACCGGCTATCACTTTTCTGGTGGTTGAAGTAAAATGATGGGGTCTTAACTTTTTGTATTAACACTGTTGTTTGTACGTTGTTGCCTGCACCTCTTATATGGGTAACTTAGTGCAGGGGTTCCCAACCTTTGGTACGCGAACGTCTTCCATGTGGTACGCGAGTAACTTCCGTTTATTCACAAAAAAACTGGGATTCCCAGCTTTCTAGATTACGTATCGGGCTTCGTTTCTAAATAAATAAAGTTTCCTATAGCCTGCTACTCCTATTGTATCGTAACATTATGTCTTTCGATGCGCTGTTAGCAAATTACGTCATGCATCGACCAGTTGGTGGAAGGTAAACAAAAGCAAAAATATTTTTAAATTTATTTGTGGAATTTTGTTGTTCTTTTAATGCATATTATTCTTCTGAATAAACTAAGATTCGATCAAATTAGTTGTTCTGAAAGAAGTGGTACGCTTTCACAATACGGGATGCCCAAGTGGTACGAGATCGCAAAAAAGTTGGGAACCCTTGACTTAGTGCAACATAATATACGTTTTAGCAAGAGAAAAAAGCACTGGCTGGCCGGGTTTGAGTGGGGTATGGTTGATTTTGATTCAAAATGTAAGTGACACATGAGTCACAAGATGTGGTTTTCAATGAATAGTGGCTCATTGGTCCCGCCTAATGTATCAGATATACAGGCGCTTGAGAAAAAGTCATGGTTGTTATATTTTGTAACTCTATTATTTATTTCGTAGTATTTTTTTCGCAAAGGTCTTTAGCTGCTGGCATAAATGTAGGGAAAAAGCTGCGTAAATCTCAAGTAGGTGGTTTCCAACCCCAGATCCAAAATGCAACTGGGCTACTTCAGCATTTTCCGTGGATTAAGCCTACTCCATCAAACATTGTGGCTGGTTTTAAAACAAAGAAAATATTCCCTTATGATAAACGTAATTTTCAGATGACGTTTGTCCGTCACGAAACGTGACCGAACTTCCTAACACTCTTGCAGAAAAGGAATTTGGTCGGGATGCTGAAGAAAATTTTTACGCAAACTCTGCAAATATAGCATCCACCGGCTATCATATACAGTAACTCTTCAAGAAATACAAACATATCCCAAAAGTCAGGGTATCACAAAAATACGAACCAGGAATAAGCAGAAGTTTTCCATTATCACCGACTCACCTTGTTAAAGCAAAAGCTCGAAAAATGTTTCTGCGTTCACGAAAAAATTACATATAAAGGTAAACCTTCTGAAGTAGTAGCGCAGCAACGAATTTTATTCAGAAGGGGCAGTCAATGACACCGTCAGTCACTGAGGTCATCTTGGGTCCAACTGTTCCATCCGTTTAGTTTGTAATAGTTGAAAATTGATATAAAACCACCTGTAAAATCTTAGAATCTTAGCAAGTTTGTTTCGGATGGGCCAATGGCTTCTTCGGCCTCATTCTGGCTGCACTACTATTCTGAAGCCTCGCCTGAATCAGACCTAGGGTCTCCAGAACTTATAATAGTAGCAGCACATAAGTCCGTGAATCGTCTCATGAAGACAGCGCTGCTGTAGTAGAACCAAAAAATAGAGCTATGTGCTTCTGTGATACGTTTGCAAATAGAAAAATTTTTTTTATATATTGGGCAGGTGCTGAAATGAAAGGATGAAGAAAGCCATTGAGAGAAAATATTTCTCAAAAAGCACCTCAGCAGGGTTGGATATAGTTTTATTGAGCCGAACACAGAATATATTTATGTGGTCCCATATTCCTCCTTTTGTCACATCAAATTTAACCAAAAGAGGTTTGGCATTAAAAAGTTTACTGTGAACTTTCACTAGATATATACATAGATGATATATTTCCCTTGGACAAAAGAAAATATCTTGTTACGTTATTGTTTAATTTTCGGGACTAATCTTTGAAATAACGTTTCGTTTTTACCTCCAAAAATTTTAAACCGGAGATCCAGTTTTCGTAAATTGGTAATACCCAGTGATAACAAATCCATTAATGTGTTTCAGTTAGCTGCTAGAACTTTTATTATTTCGAATTTTTTATGACACCAATGGTAAATATAAATCTTGCAGCAACGAACCAATAGTTCGCACCTTTTTACGTATGGTTCATTGGTTCCTAAACCTGGTTCATGGGTCCCAACGCATGGGGATCCTTGATCCACTTGAGTGACGAATGAAACAATTCATGTAATTTTTGAGGTTCCAGTTATTTTGCTCCGTAATTTCCCACAAAACATGTCACAACCCCAAGACACAAACTGCAAAAATTTGAACAAAAAAATACCGCACCGTGTTGTACATAGGCTCAGTATAATAGAAAGTGTCTCGTAGGTGCCGACTTTCGCCTATGCAAAACCATGCAAATGAGTTTTGTTTTCGTTCTAAAAATGTTTCAAGACAACTGTAATCGCGATTGTAATCGTGATTACTTTTAATGTAATCGTAATCGATTACAATGTGATTTTGTTTATTCGTTATCGTAGTCATAATCGAGCACGTAGCAAGGAATCGTAATCGATTACATTTATAATGTAATCGCTCCATGTCTGCTAGTAACCTTATTGAGAACCCCTGTTTAGCCACACAGCCCTAGTAAGTCACACATCACTGAAATACAGGTCAGTATGCGACTATATTACGTCGTAACAATATCTTTTTACAATTTATTACGTTACAATAACCCTGCGACCATAAAGCATGCGTTTGTGTTTGAACTTTGTTGCAAATACAAACTCTGTAATTCAGTTGCAAGCAAGGTTGGTAGAAAGATTTGTATTGTGGAAGTAACAATTAGTCAAGTGTAGCGTTAACAAACATGAGTGTCAAAATAAAAGTGTCAGAGAAAAAACTTTGTATGCAGTACCGAAATCGGCGTGAAAATTTTTGACCAACTTAAGCCCGAACCCGGCCCGACGTTAAAAGTCCAGCCTGATTTACAATTCTGGTTTGCCCCTCCGGTCCATCACCAACACTCACGTTATACCGCAACGCTCTCATTCTACGCACGCAACAGCGCTTCCATGGAAGGAATCGACCAGAAACATACCGAGAATGCGCGTGGTGTATTGCAGTTATCTGCATCGCCGTAAACTACAGTACAGTAATTAGGCAAGCACAAGAGAAAGGTGGTAATTAGGGACATCACGCTAACAGGAAAGCAATCAGCAGCAGTAGAGTTCACCCGACGAGATCACTCTAGTTATAATAGGTTTTTGGAAAACACGGATAAGGGTAAAAGCACATGTGCTGTTTTTCTCGATCTAAGCAAAGCATTTGATACCGTTGACCACAAAATATTGCTACGTAAATTGATGTATTAT
>JGI24159J19872_10011280_pt1 | contig 11713 bp, 6 predicted proteins | sample Ectturendosymbi4_FD_19872 | JGI IMG/M metagenome (IMG submission 19872) | reverse complement strand
AAATAATGAATGAGATAATACGTGTCGTAGTGCCTGTTTCGGCAAGATTTTTTCTGTTATCAGTATAGTCCAGTGGTTCCCAAACCTGTTCGAGCCGTTACCCAAATCAAGGTAGTGATTATGTCTTAATTACCCTCAATATTTCGCAGTGACCCTCAATATTTGCAGATTTACTGCCAGTTTGGGACCCATTGGTGTAGTCATTTTGTACCATATTATTAGGTGGTGTTTTCCTGTGTGTACTGGCATAAATACTACAAGAGTTGGAAAGTTCTCTTTGAGGTGATGTTATCATGCTAAAATTGACAAACTGATCGATGAGATCCTACCCATTTTTAAGCCTGAAAACTTAGATGTTTTGGGTCAGGTGCGCTGGTAAATTACTAAACTGCTATTGAAATACTTGACAAGATTTGAATCTATAGCATTGCATGTGTTATAAGAAACTCAATATAACTTATGATGCAACAATTCTAACCCCTTAGTTAATATCAAACTTCTCAATTACAATTATGCAATTATTTTAAGTACCATTTTTGTCAGCTGCCCTTGATTGTAAGTCGTGCAAAATGGTGTTAAAAAAATTAATGTATGTTGCACTTAATTTTAAGCTTCATTTGAACATGGGTTACCTAAGCCTCAAACAATTTCGCACACTTGCACGTTTTGCATTTAATTGGCAACCCTGGTAATGATACTTACTCCACTACAACTCCCTTCTGTTCATCATAATCCCTCCTGTGATGGATGTGCACATGATGCCAAAGAGAATATAATGTGAAAAGAGAGTTTGGTCAAAAAAATGTAGCCAAGGAAAAATGGAAAGTCATATACCTTTTGTTGAGTGAAGATAGAAAATGTAAGCTGCCCTTGATTATATGCCGCGCAAAATGATGAAAAAAAACTTGGTAAGCTGCGACTTACAATTGAATAATTGTGGTCCGTCCAACTTTTGTCCAAGGATGTATATACAGTATACATGTTATGTATATACAGTGTACATGGAAAGTAATTCCAATTGCATATAATTCGGAAAATATAGAAACTAACACTACTGCCTTTCTACCACTGTTAAGGACCAGCCTTGATGGCTGTTTGCAACTTCTGCATATAAGTAGTTTAGTCAGATTTTGGTGTCAATCAGGCACCTAACCAGGCAGGACATTTAGGTCATTTGCCCCTCCCTGAAATTTTCAAAGTATTGCATAGCAATTTTGACATTTGCAAAAACTTTCAAAGAATAAAGATGAAATTTGGTATTATAATCACGTAGAAAGAAAGTCTTATCCTACTGGTTAGTTGTTTCCTTACAAGATTTATCCTGAGTCAGGCCATTTGATCTAAAGTTTCATAAATGATTGGTAGTTAACCACAAATATGCTGGAATTGTCAAAACTTGGGAGAACATGTTAGTACAGTATTTCTAAGGCATTTTTTATCCTTTTGTTCATGTATCACTGTGAAAATTTTCAGAAATGCAGTGTGTGTACGCTTTAATTTTGTCTCTTGCCTATCTTCTGAGGAAGAGAGTTTGCATACACTCTCGAAACGTCAACAGTAAATACTGCATTGTTATCACACCAGTGGAGCAAAATTTGCAGCCAGTAGGCTATGCCTGGTTACTGAAACAGCATACTATGTTCACCTTGTGTTGGCCTTTTCGTTTGCCTGTGGTTACTGTAGGCTACTATTTAAGAATTTTAGTATTTTATGTTCAGTGCTTGAACGTGGCTGGGGTTAAAATTTTTAGCATTTTATGTTCAGTGCTTAACCGTGGCTGGGGTTTCACAGTCAGGCTCTAACGTTTCACGGGAAATTGGCATTTCACAAGGGCCTCAAAGTTATCAGGTGTTGTTTGGGTAGTCCTGGCAGAAGTGGCAACATCTGGTGCCGAGCCTGGCCCAATTATTCGTAATAAAGTTCAAGTTGCATCCCTGCTTGCATTCCTTTAAGAGTGTGTCAATTGGCAAACGAAGTCTCTTATCTATGATTGAAACAATTGCATCAGTGATTAAATATATCCTAACGTTCATACCAGTCTCTTGCTGTTTTTTTCGCCGAAATGTTTCGGTCATATTTTGCTGAGACATTTTCGATACCGAAACATTTCGGTCATTTGCCTCATAGTTCTATTAAAGCTCGCCGTAACAGTGCTGCTTAGCCTATATTTTCAAACATTCTGACCCAAATGACTAAAATTTTTTCGATCATTTCAAAATCATTTCGTTCTATGACCGAAAAAAACAGTGGTGTACTCTAACTTGGGTAACGAAGATTCTGATGCGGACCATATCAAATGTTCACGCGGGCCGCAGGTTCCCCGCTCCTGGTCTAGATAATAATGGATTTGATGAAAACAAGGCGAAAAGTTAAGCAGGTTTGCTAGTAGCCTATACATCTGCCGCACTAAAGCCATGACTGCACTGGTTGAGTACGGAAACAGTTGTTTGTATAAGGCTACTAATTTCACTCTTTCCTCATCGTTTGGTCTGCATCTTGATTAAAACTGAAAAGTTGTCATTTTAGGAAATGCTGCGAAGAGATCCTTATCTGTGACCATTTGCGAAAAAGTTGTACCACGGTTGTATAAGCACGATGACACCATCGAATGAAATTTCATAAACTGTTCCCCCCGGAATAAACAGCTGGTTGCACCCCTGGTGCCAATCGTATTTGCTTCGTACTCAAATTCTATTAGAGCATTTGTAGCATTTAAGATTTTGTTTGATTTCCAAACCAGTGCAAAGTGCAGTGTGTGTGTTTTAGATCTGCATGCGTAACATATGTCGTTAAAGTGCTGTTTGCCCAAATACAGTTTTATATTTTGATTGCAGATAAAAATAGCACTCAGTGTGCACCCCGTGTATTTAATTATTCTGGCTTTTGGTTTTGCAATCGTTTGCTATGCCACCCAAAAGTGCCAAGTTTTTTGATGGGGAGAGGGTTCTATGTTTTCACGGCCCACTGTTGTATGAAGCGAAGTGCATGAAGCCTGAGCTGCGGGACAACGGAAAAAATCATTTCTATCTGATTCATTACAACGGATGGAACAAACACTGGGACGAATGGGTCCCAGAAACGCGAGTGTTGAAATACAACGAGGCGAACTTGCAGCGTCAAAAGGACTTGCTGAAGCAGCACGGCAAAGACAAGACGAAACGAGGAAAGATGTCGAAGTTCCTGAAACCCGAAAGAGAAAAAGGCGGCGGATCTGAACAATTGAAAAAAGCGGAACCGTCGCCAACAGCAACAACAGAACCGAAAAAGAAGAAGTCGCGCGTCGATCCAACCGTTGAACCTGAAGATGCCTATGTGGCCAAAGTTGAAGTCTGTATAAAGATACCTGATGAATTGAAACCCATTCTGGTTGACGACTGGGATCTCGTTACAAGACAGAAGCAAGTTTTTCATTTACCAGCGAAAGTGCCTGTGTCGTCAATCTTGGACAGTTACGTCAACAAACAGACTGAAGCGGCCGAGAAGAAAAGCATACTGCACGAGCTGACGTCGGGAATAATGGAGTATTTCAATACAATGCTTGGTTCGCAACTTCTTTATAAATTTGAACGTCCTCAGTATAGCGATATTGTTGAACAGCTAACTGATAAAAGCCCTTCGCAAATTTACGGCTTGCCTCATTTATTGCGGCTTTTTGTGCGACTCGGCCCTATGTTGTCCTACACGAGCCTTGGTGAGAAGAACATGGGCGCACTTGTTGAGCATTTGCAGGATTTCTTGCTTTACATCAGTGAAAATGTCACATCGTTTTTCGATAGCAATCAGTATGAGGCAGTCCCAGCAGATTATCACAGAAAGTCATAGAACTTGACCTGTGCATGTCACATTTTGATTACTTCAAACCATGTGATGTATTTCCGAAAATTTGAACGATTTTTTCTTGAAATATGGGACATTTGGTTTTGTGTTCAGGGCTCCTACGGAGTCTGCAAAATTTTTTTGGTCTGTTAGCATGGAAAAAGAAAATGATTTTCCAGATTTGATCTGAAGTCTGGAAAAAGTCTGGAAATTTATATTCAATATTGCGTAGGAGTCCTGTATGTTTGTTAAAAGTTAGGCAATTTTGTAGTATCGATCTTCTGCGCACAACTTTTTTTTATCCTGGATGAGTTGTTAGAAAATGGGACTTTGTAACCTTTAAAAATTTTAGTTGGTTTGTTTTGGAGTATTTTTCTCCTGAAACATGGTATATTTAAAAAATAACACTTCGTGAAGTGTTTCATTTTAGGCAATTTTATGTGACCGTACTCAAAATTGCAACAATGAATTTGACAAACCAAGCATAAATTTCCGTGTCTTTTCGTCACATTCTTTCGCGGACCTCGCGGTCACTGGGTGTTTTCGTAATCGAATACATGTACTTTGGCTGTTTTATCGTTTTCTTCTTGCATTGAATTGCCGTAATGGAACGTGAAGGTTGCGTAATGGTTTTAGTTCTGACTGGTCTTCGCTGCATTGCCACTGTTCAAGAAAAGTTGTGTGACAGGACCCGGAACCGATGTAAAATATGAAATTGCTGCCAGTTTTCTTAGTTTTATATTATTGTTGTTTATAAACCATGCTTTTGATTGCCCTCCACATTAGGTCCACTTTCGAGGTTATCCCGACAGCACCAATCATGACTTAGGTCAGTATCATGACTGATTTTGCATTTGGTTGTTCAACTGTCAGGCAGTCTTGTTACCACCTGTCCTCCGTGCAACGTATTGATTTGAAGTGTGTCATGATTAATTATCACAATTTGAAATGACCGCACGCAGTCCTTACNGCTAAGGTGCCGAGCAAGTATGTGCCACTGGGACCNTTACAGATACATCGTCGTGGTGGGACTGTTCAAAGACTGGCCACCCAAATATGCACGTCCAGCCCTCTGATTTGCCAAGTCAGTATTTTTAAGTTCTCATTAAACCTTTGTATGTAAAAAAAGTATCGTTTTGAAATCTCCTTCGTGTTGTTAAAGCTCCACCACTGACCTGAACTAGCTGCGGAGTTGCATCGAGAGTCGTTGCTGTTAAAGCTCCTGCTTTGATCGATATGATCGTTTGAAAGGACAGAACGCAGTCCGATGTGAACTGCTATTATTATCTATTTTTAGTTCGGGCCTCTAACTCCGGCAGAAAGTTTCGTTCAAATGCGGCAGTCGCATGAGTCCAAACATTTTTCGTCAAACGTTGAAGCTGCAAGGAGGCCACAGCTGCTGAAATCAGTCACATCATTTCTCTTAAACCGGTTGGACTGAACCCAATGGCCAAACTTGTCTGAGTTGAAGATTCCCAACGGTTTTGCGTTCAAAACAAGTTGCAGTTAAAAACCCCATCAAAGCTCAGTCGTATGTTTCCCGGTTGTCCATCCCGTCGCAAGTGAACATCGGACGCCTTCAGTTGCTTTTAGGTTTTTGCAATCCTTCACTTGCAGTTGTAATATTTCCTAAAAACTTCGGTGGTTGTTGCCAAGGAAGTTCTTGCTAATTGATTGGACAAACGCCACGTATCATCTACATGGCATAGGAATATGCATCATGCAGCGATAAAATTTTTCAAACTCATGCAGTGCATTAAGTCGCACGTTTACTTTTTTCGTTGTTCTTTTTTCTAATATTTGCCACGAACTGATTTGCAGTTACGACAGAGCTTAGATTTTAAAACTTGCCGTTATGGCAGTGGCGAAAGCGGAAGCGTTCGAAATAGCAGACGTCGACTTCATTCCCGAAAAGAAAGATCATGTGGGCCATCAACTGCAAGAGAGAAACCGCGCCCGGCTCACCGACATCCATCAAAAGAAATTCAACAAGGAAAGCCTGGCCGTCGAGGAAGAAACGACCGGCTTTTTCACCCAGAACTTCAAAAAGGAGTGCGACGCGATTTTGACACTGTTGGAGTGCTCTGGCGTGGATGCGAACGATCGTTTGGCCCTCAGCGAGCATTTCGACTCGGTCAGTGTCCGATGGCAACGTCTGCAGAAATTCTTCAACGACTCGGTCGCGCTGCTCCCGGCGTTCGAGTCGCGTAAAGCGCGCGCTCAGCTCGAGTCGCTGCAGCAGCGGATCGCGCAGAGAAGGAACGCTCTGATGCCGAAGAAGAAGTTCGCTTTCAAATCCAAACTTAAAAAGACGGAAAATGTGCAAACCAACGGTACGCTTAAACTTGCTTGTTTTGGTCAAGTTTTCGATCTGCTGATGCGTCGCGTAATGTTATCGTTACTTGACATGCGCCCAAGACGTCTTAGCCGAGTTTTATTAAGTTACATTTTTGATATGCTTTTCATTTGTCTGGTAATTGACACAATAAATATCCAATTCCTATCAACAAACGTTCACGCAAAGAACACAAATGCACTTTGCTATATGTCGTTGCCGCTTGCGTTAACAGCAAAAAGGTTTGTCGTCATTTGAAAAAAACTATGATCAACAGCCGTAAATTCCTTTTCGAATCGAACCAAGTCCGGTAAAATAAAACACAGCATCATTCCCATTTCGTAGCGAACGTTTACTTTTTGACAGGCAATGCCAGTCGACCTTCAGCCGCACAGAAGTTTGCACAGAAAGCAGCGAAGTACCAGCAAGGTTGTGAGGTGTCCGGACAGAGCGACGTCACGATCACTCTGAGAAATGACCAAGTCGACCGCAAGGACGTGTCGTTGTCCGACCTGGTCAACTGCAAGGTCTACCTGCTGGGCTTTCCGAGCACTGTCCATGTGAGCAATGTGGAAAAATGCACCATTGTTGTTGGACCAGTGGGCAGCTCTGTGTTTGTTGACAGGTTCGTATTGGTTAAGATGGGTCTGGTTGCCATGCGTTCGCATTGAAATTGAACTTTTAGTTGCAAGCTGCGCGCCACAGTCTTTTTCTTCCAGTCACGTTTTTCGTTTCTGCCTCAATATCCTGATTGTGTATTAAATGAACGTTCACTTGTTTTTTGTCAAAAACTGGTCAAAATAGCTTCGTGCTCATCGAGCTCACTGTCTTGTCTTGCTTATGTTACTGATTGTTTTGGTCGTAGACCGATTCTTTTGAATAACCGAAAAAAATTAAGTGAATTCGGTCATAAAGTCCGGAAACGCAGACAAGTGAATATTGTTACAGCGATTTTTAATACTATTATGGTACAAATGACCGAAAGGCCTCAACGAAACAAAACAGACATGTTAGTGCAATTGTTACTATTGTCTTGCAGTTATTAGTGGAAAAGACTTCATTAACTCAGCACTGGAATCCTGTTTTATTCCACATAAACTACAGGCACTGTGCTTCATAAACAGCTTCATTGTCTCAGCGCCTCTGCGAAGTGCTTGTTCAAGTCTGTTTAATTTTGTTTCCAGCCCCGATCCGCACGAACATTTCTTCATGTTTTGTTTCAAGTTATTTTTCATCAAATAGGGTTTTGCTAGTCACCTCGACCTTGAAGCGAATACCTGATTAAGAAACAAAGCGTCTCTCGCCGTCAGTCCATTTGTATTATATGGTTTGTTTTTTCGCTCTTGTTGAAATCAACCATCCCAGTCATCAACTCAATGCTTTCCAACACGAGGATCTTAGGAAAAAGTGTTGAACCGCCCTTTTGTTGCGCTTATGCAATATATGTTCAAAACCGTATAAGCGTTTCGTTTTTTATGTGCTTCTTGTGCAGCGTTGCACATATTGTGGTCCTGGGTTTTTGCATTGCGGGCGCTGATTAAAAGCAACCAAGCATCACTCCCGATCTCAAAAGTGAAGCCTTCAACGGGTTTCACCTTGAAAAATGTATCTTTGTGCGCTTCAGGTGTACAGCGTCGGAAATTGTGGCTGGCTGTCAACAGCTGCGCGTGCACCACACCACCAACACCGACTTCTACTTGCACGTGACGAGTCGTGCGATCATCGAGGATACGAGCAAAGTTCGCTTCGCTCCGTACAATTACACCTATCCCGACTTGCAAGAACACTTCGAGCTGTCTGGTCTGAATCAGAAGACCAACAATTGGGACCAGGTGGACGACTTCAACTGGCTGGCCATGGACACGCAATCGCCCAACTGGCAAGTGCTCGAAGTCGAAAACCGAAAGAGTCAATGGTAGAGCGATTGCGTCAGCGAATGCTGTCTGGGCTGCAGGGTCGCAATGTGTGTTGCTGCTGTGCATGTTTATTTGGTTTAAAGCAAGTGTTTGTTAGATTTGTTGATGTCTGTTTTTAAAACCATGGCGGGCTATGATGAGTTAACGCCACTTGTAAAAGCCCCATGCTTGTAAAAGCCCCAGGAAGACCACGCTTCTGCTGTGCATATAAACTAACAAGATGTTTTTTTCTGTTGCATCTGTTACTGACAAAACCGATTGAGCTGAAACGAGAAAAGTTTGAGTTGTTGTATGTTTTTGTTCGAAATTCGTTGCTGTGGCAACTACCCGCGTATTGTCGCTCGCACCAAGCATTCCACTCTACAGCCCAGACCGAGGCAAGATCAATGAATCCTGCTTTCTGTACTTATCGCATTGTTTGTTGAACGTGCCAGCTTTGTCTCGACTTCTCGCCAAACAGTTGTTGACCGATTTTCGTGTATATCGGTGCTATTAATTTATATAAATATGAATCACCTGCTTGTACATTTATCGTCCAATGTGAATTGCGCCACTGTGTATGTTGAAGCGTGTTATGTTTCTTACTGTTGTTAGCAAACTCAACTTGTAATTTTAAGTTTCTATTGATCTCGAAGTTCAAAGTGACGGCTGCATTTTGTGATTGTCTCTTATGCAATTTCTTTTTTCCCAAATAGCTTTCTGCGCCATACAACTAACGTTTCCTATTGACAAAAATCGTCGTTATCATTCAGCGGCTTTAACGTCACTGAGCTTGTCCCTTTTCTTCACGTGTCCTCACAAGTTGGGCATCCGAACCGCATGGCTAGCTTTGCTGCTCAACCAAAATAGGATTTCAGAGGTGAATGCGGTGGGTTCCGTATATCCTTTCTTCATTTTGCTGCTGGACTTCGTAGAAAAGTGTATCTTCTTTCCAGAGATCCCTAGTGTTCTTGTTGGCATGGCTTTGCGTGACAATTTCGAATTTTTTCAGACCTTCGCAACTCCAGAATCAAGCATAGTGACACGTTGCATAGCAACTGCGAGTACAAACTCCGTGTGCAAACGCTAAGTTCAGGGTTTTTTTAAGGCGTTTCATGGACCCGATTCGAGTCCCTAGAATTTCAAATCGGGTCTCTAGAATCAGAGAAAATCATCATCGGGCCCCTAGAGTCAGAGAATATCGGGTCCCTACAGATCCATACCGGATTTTCCTTAAAAAAAAACTTGGCTAAATCTTGCGTCACACATGGGCAACAGGCGATTTTATCACCTACATATCTTCTGTTCAGCAATCAAAATGCTCCTGAGTTACGCTTTGCGCAACAAAAATTCTTAACCAATAAGTAGTTAAAGTTCCTGTTGAAGAATTGAACGTTGGATTTTTACCAAGCTCAGGATTCCATCACGATTTCTTAGATCCTGCTATTTATCGCCACCATGCGGTAACGTTCAAACCTATTTTGTTTTCTGTCAAAGTGAAACGAAATCCTTTCATAGATTGCGGCAACGATGAACTGAATCCTACTCTGGAACGCCAAACATCGTTTCGTTTTGTGAATATGTGCTCTTGTCATAAGACGCTGTCAATTAAAGTCGTCAAGTGTCTGCAGTGATGACAATTGTGCTTATCCAAAACTTGTTTTTTTTTTCTTTTCCCAAAGCTTTAAAACCAGCGCAGCTAGTGTTGTTCACTCACATGCCCTACTTATTTGTACTCTTGGTAATGTTTAACTCGATTTTCATGCTTTTCCGTGCATTTGGGTTGCTATGCCGTCGAATACTTGGACAGGGTGTTACTGGTCCGAGCCTCGTATTTCTGAGACAGGTATTCTCTCGTTCTGCTCAACGCAACCGGTTGCTATGGTGACGCCTTTGTCAAAAAACTTGCGTTGTAAATTTTTTCGACGCCGCGCTCGTGCCAGTGGCAGCTCAAAGCCAACGTTGTCGCTTTAACCTATCCATGTTACGAAACACCCGGTGTTAATCGTCGTTGCGTACAAAGTGTTACGGAAGCGGCCTTGCGTTGCCGTCCACCCCCCCCTTGCGAACAGGCGTACGGGCCTGCTGGTTTCCAGGGCAACTGTGCGTTTGGTGCGGGGCGAAATCGTCCAACAAAGCTCGTTTGTTTCCATTGTGCGGCTGTTCTTTTCGCTTGTTGTGAACAACATCTTTGTGCCGCGACACGAAACAGCGCAGATTTGGGAAATTGTAAGTGCGCAAGAAAAAAACAGAGTTTTTAATGTTTTGCTTGGAGTTGTTCACAAAAGCGCCGGCGGTGATCGGCGATTGTTATGATTTCAACAGAAAATCGCGCGTTGCTGTCGTTTCGAATTGTCTTCCGTGCCGCTTGCAAAACGTGTGTTAGTAACTTACTAACTCGGCTAATCGATTCATTTCGAGCCTGTTTTACAGTCGTACAGCTTCCAACTAAGAACTACTAAGTTCTAAGTTTGCCAACTAAGAAAACAACGCCTGGAGACAGTTTACTTCGATTGCTCGGGCATGGCTGCGCCGTTGGCGACCGCGTCCGTTTTGGCGGAAACGCAACGAAAAAGTTCCCAGCTTTATCTTCCCCCCCGACCCCGACGGCTAAAATAACCCTGAGCTGCGGCTGTGGTTGGATCGTTTCATTTTCGACAACCTTATGATTCGACCCATTTTGTCCGATGCGAGAAAATTAACATTTTTTGAAGTTTTTCTCCAATACCTGCACTGAAAGCGAAACAGTGTTATCTTCTAAAACACTGAGTGCGACCCGAAGAACGCTGTGGCCGAGCATCTGTAGCTGCGACGCGTGGTTTCAAATTTAATGTCGGGGCACATTGTTTGTCCTGATGGTTAAGCTTCCCGCCTGTCGATACACGACAAACACATGCTTCGTCATCGCACGTCGCAGAGCATTTCAACGGGATGGGACATTCCTGCTCATGATCTTGTGTGGAAATGTTACCGGTTTGCCGGTGAGTATACTTCGATCAGTTTGGTCGCTTCCTTGATCGGTAAGGCATTAGTTGTCGTCATCGGCTCACAAAGTTTTTTTTTTCTGACGTGACGCCTTATATTTTGAGCCGCCAATAATTTTCCGGTCAAACCTGGTGTTTGTTTATCACTTTTCTGCTCAAACTGGCAAAGTTAACATTCACGACGTAGCGGCACCACAAGAAAGTGTGAGTGTAGAACTAAACGTGCCCGTTTTCTGAATATTTCACGAAGAAACCGACAAAGAGTGGATGTCGTCGAGTATTGTCTTTTGCAGCAGTTTCGGGTGCCAGCGCCAAAGGAAATGTTGTTTTACTCTTGAAGAAGCTGAACCGTTTCTCTTGACTTTGATGCAATTTGGCGGGTGGTTTATGAGTGTTCACTACGAAGAAAATCGCATACACCGACCTTTTTTTACTCATCCTTCGCAGCTTGAGCAGTGATCCCCATAAGAAGATTTTACACTGAGCAAATGTTGAATTTGACGCGCATGTCATTGCGCAACCATGCAGACACAAAATTAGCGAAGGGTTACAAGGGCTATGCGATCTATATACGATATTAAATTTGGAATATTGCAAGTACGCGAGAATAAGATAACATTGCACAGATGGTCTGGTGGCGCTGCGCATTTGTCCACCTTAAGAGCACTGAGCTTGAACCCCCC
>JGI24159J19872_10011277_pt1 | contig 11718 bp, 6 predicted proteins | sample Ectturendosymbi4_FD_19872 | JGI IMG/M metagenome (IMG submission 19872) | reverse complement strand
GTGACGTAACACTGAAAGCGGTTTCTGCCATGGATGGCTGTTGTGCGGAAATCGCTGCATATTTTTAGCATGCAAAATTGTTCAACGCTTGTTTTAGCAGTGACAAATAAATCCAATGCTGCCATGACTGAGACGTTGACAATTCCATCAAGAAGAAAATCAAACTTCTTTTGGCGCAGCACGGTCGACACTTACGTGGTCAATCCTTTTTTTTAATTTCTCAACGACAGACCTGCACTACATACGGTCCACGGGCCGCATGTGGCCTGCGAAAGCCCTTCTTGCGGCCCGCGAGAACTTTCTCAATTGTAGAAAGTGTTGCAAAAGCTCAACCTCGAGTAAGTAATTGTCGTTCCAGAATTTGTTCCAGGCTACAACGAAATCTCCACATCGAAATGAAATGGACTTTTGCGGCCGCGGCAAATTTATGTTGATAATTTGGCCTTTCGAGCTTTCTAAGTTGTGCAGGACTTCTCAACGGCAGGACATGCCAAGTATCCTGACTACGATCAGGAACGTCATCTTCAACACAGCGTTCACGCACTTCTATTTTAAGGTTACCGCTCGATGAAACGCTTGAGGATGGAAGGAATTTGAAAGACGGCGATCGCGCACACTCACCTGCAAGCTTCCAGAACAAGCACCAGCCAGGTCAGATGAAGCAGGGCGACAACCACAAGCAGCGCTGTGCTGAGGTACTGCCGGTTGGTGTAACCTGTGGGCATTAGTCATCGCGTCAAATAACGCCCATCGTTTCATTTGTGAGCACAAGCTCGAATCAGGCCAAACTCTGGGTCATTTATTAAAAGAAAGCTTTCGTGCGATTTGGGGTCCACGCAGCCTCTCGTATTGGGTGTTTCGATACACAGCCGTTGCGTTGCAAATTTCACCGTAAGAAAGCGGCAGAAAATGTACAACGTTTACCAAACACAAGTTTTGTCAAAATAGTAGTTGTTGCGCTCGAGAAAGGAAGTTCGAAAAGTTCAGTGCTCTTTGCGAGATTTACTTTTGTCACTCGATTTGACAAATTCACTCGATTTGCGTCAAAAACAGTTACTTTGACTTGAGACGAACCCGGTAATACTCGAGGCTTCATTTGAACCAACTCGAAGTGTTGGTAAGAGTCATACATTTTATACCAGCTATGTCCAACCGAAATTTCTTACTGAACCTAAAATTCTACCACGATCTTAACCAGGGCCGCATACTGAATGACTTACTTTGATATTAGCAATTAAATTTAACTTAGGCCTTCAGCTAATGTACTGAAAGCGTTTGAATCCTAACTGCAGTGGCAAAGACTGTTTGGCACCTTTTAACCACTCCTTAAGTGTGATTTCATAGGCAAGTTTAGTGCCAATGGAACAAAGGTAGAAATCATAAAACCAGTAAAAGGTGTTGTACCAAGGTTTCAGTGGACACATGGAATGGAAATTTCCCAGCACGCAATACAGACGTGAAGTATGTGGTATTGAGGACCACCTGGATCAAGAATGTCAAATTTAAGATTGTCAATATAAGGACAGGTTGTCAGTTTGTAAACTACTTCTACTACAGCGAAAATCTAAACCGGGCCGCACGAAACCTTTGGCAGGGCCGCATGCGGCCCGCGGATTGCACATCGCTGTTTTATAAGAACCTCACAAGTTGGGTATAATATTGCACTAAAAATGGCAAAACACACGGGCGAATTATATTTTTTCCGTGAAAGACAGATTGAGATCAAAGTTTTTATTTTAAGGGACCTAAAATGCGGACACAATAATCAGCTCAAGCAACCTTTCCCCCAAACGAAAGTAACTCGTCAACTGCCATTGCTTCTAAACATCAAATTTTCAAAAACAACAACGTTCCAAATCTCGAAAAAAGTCCGCATACCAACTATACTTTTATCGGCGAGCAGAGACTCGAACGTGGGCGGCCGGGGTCGACTCGAAGTGACGGAGTTGGTGAGTTCGATCAACCGCGAAAGCGGACAAGCGTGGTCACAGCCCAGCAACTTGATCGGAATGGGAGGACCGGTTGTATTCCTGCAAATGTTGATCGGAAGCTGAGCAGCGCAGGAAAACCCGAAGCTGTGTGCGTTCGTCGCAGTCGGGGAATTGAAGAACTGAAATCTCGGTTTAAAAGAATTTGCCAAGAAGCAAGTCCGGCACTTGGTGTGTCAGCATGAAACTCCACTGCACGCACTAGCTTTACGTGCGTGGCCTTAAAAGCGTACGTAGCGAACGCATTAACAGCACGTGACAACTCAGCCACGCCAGCAGCGTACGAGACGATTTGCTCTGGAAGCAAAAAGGTAGTTTCAGGGAGTGATTGCGACGTTGGGAGATTTTCACATCATTTGTGAATGCGCTCTCTAACTTCCGCGCGAATAGATCGAGCTGCTCTGTACAGAAGTGTCAGTTTACCCCGAAAATGCAACGTCGTCAGGCAGGCAGCAGATGGCATGGTCAAAAATATCTCCGTTGCATTCCGGGGACGCAGCACAGATGCATTCACGACAGGCGGTAGTCGAACATTAACTTTGCACTGGTGTCGTATCCTGACGGCGAAAACTTAGCCACACGTCAAAGTTCATCTCGAGACGAATGCCACGTCAACAGAAATGGCATGGCATGCGCCTGCAGCGCATCGGCAAAATTGTTCGGTGACAATTGGAAAACTGCTAAAATAATGCATCGCGTGAACCACTGTCGCAAATGTCACGTCACAATCGGCAAATGACCTACTTGTAATAGGCTTTGACGTGATACAGATCAACGTCATCCGACGGCGCTGACGTTGTCTTGTGCAGTTCGAATAAAAGACTTGACGCGAATGGAGGAGCAATCCAGTTGTACGCTTGCAGAGCAACCAAAACAGCTGCAATAGTCCGGTCATGCTAAAAAGAAGTGGCATTTAGGCTGTAAATAAGCCAACCAACGAAGTGTTTACTGTGTTCTAAAAACAGCTTGCGCTACGAGGTGATAAGACGTTTTGCAACATATTTTAATGACATGCATGTTGGCGGATCAAAAAATAGCACTGCCATCAAATACCCCAGAGCTTTGTTACTCAGCCATGTTGTTTTCACAACTTTTGCTACAATCTTTCGAGTCTGTATTATAAAAATAATGCAAACTCAACCCTCTCAGATGGAAATGCACTTTTGTTGTGGCATTATCTAAACCATTTGCAAAACCAACCACCACCAATCATTGCAGTCAAAATCAGTGATGCATTTGCAACTTTTGATGTCATCATCTTGATAAGTCAGCGCACATTGCAGATCACACAGCATTTCTTTTCTGTAACTGACTGCGCTAATGGGATCACAGGAGTAAAGAAATAGTTGCTAAAACAAATTGCTAGCCAACAGATTAAGATAGTTCAGCCAATCACACGAAGATGGACAGTAAGCGACAATAACTTTAAACGCAGATGGACTGTAAGGGCAGTGGTCAGATCTATTTTAACTATCAATAGTAACCTGCATATATTACGACATTTTGCCCACACTGGGCAGCTGCAAGAATTAACTTCATACGAAGTAAAACTTGTGAAAGCGCAAGCACATACTAATTTCTAGAATTCTTTTACACAGACCTATAGGGTATGTTTTGACTTCAAATGTTTTTCTTCATATGAGTTACCTAGTTACGAGCTCCAATACCGAGTGTAAACTAAGCACGACTTCGTCAATGCACCGATCAATTCTAACCGTTCCTAATAATGCACCAGTCGCAAAACAAATTGAAAAGGGGTGCAGAAATAATCGCAACCAAAAATGCAAGCCAAACGAAAGAAACAGAAAAGCAAAAATGGTCATATGAGCGCGTGCATTGGTCACTTACTCCCGAATAAGCAAAATACTTGTACGTCGTTTTGCGCTCAATTCGATCCTTCATGTTCTGAATGATTTGTTTAATCAGGGGACCTCGAAAACAGAAACGAAAGGAGGTATCGACATAACTTTCAAGAACCTCTTTCAAAAACTAAACCGATTTGACCGGATCATCTGCTCATCCACCACCGCATGTTAGTTGATTGTTATCAGGAGAATGCATTTATAGTACTTTCAATGGCTACCCGTTCATTCAAATTCAAAACACCACTCTGCATCAATTTTGCTGAATTAGAAGTTAAAGGTGTTTTTAGATAATTCATGGTCGCTGATTCCAAACCTCCAATCAGTTTTCGTCCGTCGCCTTGCGTTCAGTGACAACCGAACTATCTTTGATCAGCTAGTTTTACACATTGCATAGCCACATAGTTCTTTTGTCATTTCCACTGGTAACTTCGGTTCAATTCAATTTGCAGATGGTTAAAACATTTTTATAAATACAAAAAAGTCAACCCCAGTTGTTGTATTCTGTTGTACTCCACTGCACGCTGTTGTATGAGACATTTCAATTGCAGTTATGACCATTACTCATCTTCAGATCAAAAAAGTTACGAAGACTAATCAAGTAACGTTTTTAAAACGAATTAAAAGACTAATCAACTAGCGTTTTCTAAATGAATTAGTGCGCGTTCTGAAATTAACAAAAGATTCTGCAGAACTTTTAGGATCCAGGCTACACCAGAACAATCTGTCAGTTCCAGGAACGACATTTTCTGCACTTCAGTACGGATGATAGATTTGTGTTTTGCCATGACGTAGAGGGCCTATTGCATGCCATGGATTATGTACGAGGTATACGATCAAAGAAATGGTGCCTCATCATTGATAACTGCAAGGCTAGCTTAAAGTATGTACTGTTGAACAATGTAAACAATTATGCTTCTGCACTAACTTGCCATTCTGTGCAAAGAAATATATGAAAATTTTAATAACTAAATGCAAATACTCTGAGCACAACTGGCTAAAATGCGGTTACTTCAAAGTGTTGTGCATGTTGCTTGACCAACTGATCGGCTATACTAAGTATCCCTGCTTTTTGTGCCCGAGGGATAGCAGAGCCAAAACAAAGCACTGGAAATATGAACCATGGCCCGAGATAGAATGAATTTACATCTGGGGAACAAACAACTGCAATCGCGCATTGGTAGATCCAAGCAATGTATTACTACAGCTTCACATTAAGCTGGGCACTCATGAAGCAATACGTGAAAAGAATGGGTAAGGGTAGTGCATGCCTTAGGTATGCAGTATATGCCAAATAATTACCAGCCTTGAGCAATAATAGTTAAAAGCAGGAATATCTGATGGGCAGCGTTGTCGAAAACTTTTCATTCGTAGTAATAGTAAGCCACATGCTGTAGTAATAATCAATCAGTCTTATCAAAAACAAGTGAAAACAGTGACACTTGTCACTTCTAACGCTGCATGGCATATGGCACATACGCTACACCTTGTGTATATAAAAAAGCACGTATCTTTTTTTTTGATTATTCCGATAGTGCGGCTCGTCGCTCGACTTTTATATCTCACATCATTGCGTTGGCAGATGTTTCAAAAACGTTTCACGCGGATGGATAATACCTGCTGCGTAAGGCGCTAACTCTGTCCTGTACTGGTAGTCGATTCCACCGAACGATATTCCCATGTGCAATCCGACGATGGCGCGCAATTCTTCAACGACGCTATTGGTCGCCCAGTTTGGCAAAGTCAAGTTGGCCGACTTCTGCTTAATGAAAACGGAAGGTCAAGAATACACCGTCAGCGTGCTGTCGTAAGCGAAGCCGCACAAAACAGCAGTCAAATTCAACGCAGGTTTGATTAAAAACAGCGCTTTTGAAAATGGAAATAACCTCGCACTAGGCGACATTCCTCAACGATTATTATATTACATACAAGCGAGGATGTTTCAGGCGGTACTATAGGCAGGTCTGACTTACGAGATTCATGACTTGTTGAAACAAATGGTTTTGCGTTGCCACAACACTAAGATTTTACCCACACAAGAGTTAGCAAATTTCACCATCTCAGCATGGATTTCTCCAAAAACTACTGGAAAAATAAGCGTTGCAAAACTAGTGAAATAGCTATCGCGCCACCGCCTGCACGCACTTACCGCAGCGAGAAGGACGTCTTCGACATTCCTCGCTCCAAGCAGAGTAAGTGGCTCAACAAGTCCCATACAGGTGGTGAGCTTGGTCAAAAATGGCTAAAAAATAAAAATAGCCATAAAGCTTTTTGCAACGCACAGCAAAACACACTTGGCGCGGCAACCCCGCAACAAACCTCATAACTGCTTTGCAATGCCTTGTACTCGTGCGACGATCGAATCTTCGCTGCGATTTCTCGAAGCTCGGGTTGAGTCGAGTTCATCCACAGCATCTTGAAAAAAAGTAATGCGAACGAGTAGAAATAACTGACTGACCGCCTTCAAACAACGCACAGAGCTAGAAAGAAAAAATTACGATGAAGGTCGGGGTTTGTAATTGCTGTCCCAAGGAGTGGATGAATCCTGCTCTCATCATCGGCACTACTGTGACGCTGTGTCTACTGCGTATCGGTACGAACCTGATTACTGCATACGAACCGTTGTCGCTGTTCGGGTCAAATGAGGTCAATTTAGTTGCAATCTGGATTAATGCGAAAGCGAGCGAAAACATGAAGACATAAATGATTTGGGAAAAATCCGAGACCTACCGGTCGATACTGAGAGTGGCACCCTACCGTAGTATTTTACTTTGTTCAAGTGGTTTATGATGTCATGTATTTGTTACGTAACGGATTTCGCACGCGCGGAAAAATTGCAAATTTGGCGCCTACGCACATACGTTTCACGAGCGAACCACATTCATGCATACGCGAAACAAACAATTCTAAAGAAATTAACGCATAAAAGTATTTTAAAAAGTCAGAAAAACTTTAATTTTCTTACATTCTCGTCGCGCACACAGTAGATCGGAACAGGTTGCCAGTTAGTATCACTGCCATTCCACTTTTGCCAGCTTCTCGGTGGATAAAAACCAGCCATGTTACACTCAGCACTCATGAGAGTTCGAGAAAATACTGAGCTTTCTACGCGCGTCTGCACAAAAGGTTTGTCGACTGAAGAAGGACAGCCGCGATGACAACTGACTCAAACAAATGTTTAAGTCTTTTCTGGTATTGAAAAGTGGAACAACTCAGGAGCAAGTTTAATTTTGGTAAAATCTAACGAAAGTTCACCAAGTTCACGAAAGAAGCACGCACACAGATGGCATGCACGTACGTAATGATTGTTCTCAAGGTTCAACAAATTCGTTTGTGATGGCAAATTTGACAGAGTGAGGCTACATAAAAACTATTAAATTTTGCCAGCAGCGCTGTCTTCAGATGAAATTGTTCTGGAGCTAGGGTGCACAACCTGCGGCCTTCGATAAAAATTTATGCGGCCGTGCATATGTTATTTTTTATATGAGTTACTGCGACCGTGCATTAATACTCTTTGACTACTGTACTCGCATACTTAGCCGCTGTTTTTTTTCGCTGAGACTCTCGGTTATTTGTCCCATAAAACTAAAACTCGCCTAACAGTATTCACTAGTCTATATTTTTGGACATTATGACCGAATTGACTTAAATTTCTTCGGTTATTTAAATGAATTTCCAACAAAATATCAAGCTCAGCAGGAAGACGGCCAAGCACAGACGTTTGGAAGCAGGATCGGCTCAGTGCGTGGAAACAGAACAGAAGCACTGCAACAAACTAAAACTATCTTGAACTCACTGGCGGTTGTAATTCATAAAAATAAACGCAATGCGGCAATAGCAAAAAGGTTCTGCACCACTGCTCTGGAGTAAACAATCTTTAATAAAAATTATTTTAATTGCTGTCTTTATTGACCAGTTAGTTTTCAGTTACAGTTATACTTGCACGTGAAGTTGGTACAACATATGTTCGAGGTAACACAGGTGAACAAACAAATTACGTTGGGCATTTTAATTTTTTGTAAGCGACGAGTGACCATCTCCAGCGGGGACTGCGTCATCACGCCGCGTAAACAGTGCGGCATTCCTGACGGACAAGAACAAAGTTCAAAATTCCGCTCTCTTGCACTAGTTAAACTTTCAGTTGTAAGGGCGGTAACGCTTTCTACGAGAATTGAAACCAACTCCCGGAAACTGTTACGATCTCTATGCAAGTAGTGCAAGGTAAACGGCAAAATACATGTGTCAAACCGAATCAACCTTTCTTCCGTTGTCATGCTTGCAGTTGCCAACGACACCGCGCATTTCACGTGGCAGTGCAAAGCTTTCACGGCATCGGAACACGATTGTACCATTAGTTAAGCTTTCAGACANAGACAGTTTTCCGAAAACGTTGTTGAAACCTGATGCTTATCGTAAGGTAAGAATAGCAGCAAAACTACACCAGCCATCTAAAACTTTTCTTGCTTTATCACATAAATTACATCCTTTGGGAACCTGGACATTTTGCAAAATGCCATCTGTTGGTGAAAGTACCTAATGTTATAAAAGAAACCACAGGCGAACTAAGTCGAGCAGGAGAAACAGCAGCTATGCCTTACGCGTCCTAAAATACACTCCTACAAACACTTCCAACAAGACAATTTAACACTTTCAAACATATTAAATAATGTAAAAGCAAATGAAGTTTACCGCAAACTGCAATTGCTCGAATACAGGCACATCATTTCAATACTAACAGGTTAATTGGAACACACGTAAAAATTGTTGTATGTTTGAAACAGAGTGTTTGCAAAATATCACAAGACATACCTCATTGTCAAGATAATATTCGCTGATAAGATTAGTGTATCTGTTTCGCAAAAACCGTCCCAGTTCATACTGTTGCTTCATGCCAACCTGCGAACAGCAAGTAAACGCCTTGGCTTTAGCACACAATGCTTGACCTTAAAATGCATACTCATGATGTATTGCCCACAAATTAAGGTAAGTACCTGAGTAAGTTGGCCGCGGCCAGCTGGCCAAATCTTTCGGGCTTCATACGGATCGCTAGGAAATGTGACCAATGGCGACCTAGCTCCATGTCTCCATATCTGCAACATACAATAGAGAATGAGCTTGCATGTAAGCATACAATTTGCACATGGTGAATCAAAAGTAAAAGATATAATTTAGAGGCTGCAAGTGTTGTTAAAAGCACGGCTGACATTTCACAATGATGATGATGTTGAAACTGTATTAAGGTATTACATTTTATTTGCAGTGCACTACATATTTTTTCTCACTTTTCCTCTCTGCACGGCACCTTTCTATGGCTGCAATTGATTTCTGATTGAATCAAATGAACTTTAGGTCATTGTTGATAAACCATAGCTATTCTTGACTTATTTATGTTCGAGTTGGCAGCAAAATTTGCATGAAGCTTTCCAAATGTTATCACAATACAAATCACAATGTCAACTTTTCCTACAGTGCAAAATTTGATCTTAAGAGAAACAATGCCAACAGTGTTCAAATTCAAGTGTTGAAATAAAAACCCTTTTTTAAATTTAGCTTTAGTAAAAATGTAGTTTCATAAATAAAAACCTGTTTTTAAACTTTAGTTTTAGAGAATTTAGTTTGTTGATATACTGTAAAAGTAAGTCATTCAATGTGTGGCCCTCATTAAGAAACCAACGTGATTTTTGGCTCAGTAAGAAAATTTGTTTGGACATAGGTGATCAAAATACAGCCTAGAACAAACTCAAGTAATCAGCATGTTTTAAGTCATTTTTCACTAGATAGACCATTCTATGGTGAAAACATAAGTGCAGAACACTGGATGGTGAATTGGGGAAAAAAATGGCAGCCACGTCACAAAACAACAGCATAACTGCAAAACTTGATGCTGAACCCAGTTGAAGGGTATTTTTACCAATGGGTAAATGCTTCATCAACATCAAATTTTTCACACAGTAAGCTTGGACACTTATGTATTTTTATTCATTGAGGAACTACACTGGTTCGTGTTTCTGATACAAACTTTACAACAGTATTGACAATATACCTACAAACATGTTGGAGAATGAACAAATATGGGTATAGAGATATCAACACCAGCAAAATGCAAACACACTTATTGACTAAAAAAGTGCCTGCAAATTCATGTAAAATGCAAAAAAGTAAACATCTGCTTACCACAGTCACAAACACAAGCTCAGAGGCATGAGAAATAGAGTTGACTTCAACAAGGAAACAAAATATTATGGCAAATAAACACTGCCATGAACAAGTCATAATAAATCTTAACATTCCTAACTGTCAGTGGTTCAAACGTTTTATCCATAAAAATGAAAAAAAAGCAATAAAAACAAGGTGAAATAAAAAGACGATTTAATTAACTCAGCTGATGAACAAAAACAATTAGCCCTGCTTTCATTTCTGGAAAAAGTAAAACAAGATTTTTACAAAATAAAAACTTATTTGTCTTTAACACACACAAATAAGTTTTTAACATATATTAGTAACTGTCAGCCAATCTTGAACAATGGAAATCCACCATCTTCCATTAATTGTGTGCAATACATGTTTATCTGGTTATACAATTCAAGATACTGTGCTCAATGGGAGAACTCTTAGTAGAGGTTTCAAAAACTTGGCATGATCTTCTGTTTTTGGCTTTACTAAAATTTTATCTACTTTTATCAAAATTTGGCCCTTTACAGTGCACACTACACAATACCACTTACATGCCAGCCCACACTGCTCTACGCAACCTGCAGACCAATGTAATAGTCTTTGACTGAAAACCTACCAGTCGAAATTCAAGGCAGATCAGGGCAACTACCTAAACTGATAGCTTAAAGCAAATTTTGGTGAAAGCAGAAATGCAAAAGTGCAACTTTTAAACTCGAGACAGTCTGCAAGTGGCAAACATTTACTAAGACACAATCTTCTAGTACAGTAGTTACAAAAAGTTTGCATTGTCAGTGAACTCACAAAAAGCAAGTAACAATAAAAGCATTTAATCATCATGATGTATCAAACCCAAAAAACAATTACAAGCTATATTGAAAAGGTCAGATGAAGGTATCAACAATCCATATTTTATGAAAATAAAATGTTAAGGTCCATTACATAAATGAACTTGACACATTGCTTTGAAAAAACTTATTCCAAAGCTGTTTTCAACTTTTATCATTCCTTGAACACATAATGATTTCTGTGCCAGTATATTTGAGTTACTTGTTAAGCCTTGTTTCCAACAAGAACCAGAGCAAAAAATTGGCAATCATATCGCAAACTATACACTGTTTTTTATATCCTTGTATTTATATCTTGTGAAAGTGAAGGTTTTCAATTTAACACATTCGCTATTGGTGTACGACAAGTACAAATATATCATCAGGGTTTTTCTTAAGGAAAATGTCCGATTTCTCTGATTCTAGGGACCCAATTTTCTCTGATTCTAGGGATCCAATGATAATTTTCTCTGATTCTAGGGACCTGATTTTCAATTCTAGGGACCCGAATCGGGTCTCTAGGACGCCTTAAAAAAAACCCTGATATCATACATAAAAATCAGCTTAAATAAAGCAGTTTTCATGTGTCTTAGCAACTGCATAACTCACCAGGTGATTGTGTTAGAGAGCTGTTCAAACCCTCAAAAGACTCAGCAAGTCTTTGAGTCTGCAACGAAAAAAATTTTTTTGGTCTAGGTCAGTGGTTCCCAACCGGGGTGCCGCAGCACCCTGGGGTGCCATTTGCAATACCCAGGGGTGCCGCGAGCTAATACGTTTTTTATAATATCATTGAAAAGATATTTTCAAAATGTCGCCAAAACTCAATCCAAATTGCTATGGGTTCGCCACTAGGTGCCGGAAATTATATTT
>JGI24159J19872_10011276_pt1 | contig 11718 bp, 11 predicted proteins | sample Ectturendosymbi4_FD_19872 | JGI IMG/M metagenome (IMG submission 19872) | reverse complement strand
TCTTGTACAGGAACCAGCCTGGGTGGTGGAACGTTTCTCGGCCTGTGTTGTCTTCTGACCGGATGCAAGACGTTCGAGGAGGCTATCGAGCTGGCCACGCACGGCGAGAGTACGAAAGTCGACAAACTCGTGTCCGACATTTACGGCAAGGCCGGTTACGCGAAGTTCGGCTTACCGGGCTCCGTCGTCGCCTCCAGGTAACCTGGCCATCGTTCACACGTAATCCATTTAGTTGCTTTCACGTGCGTAGATTTGTGCGTCGCACGTATGTACGTTAGTGATCAAACGTGTTACGATGTAAATCCGCTGTTTGTATTTTCCAAACGTACGCAAGAACCCAAAGAAGTGAAATAAAGCGAAAACCGCATTAGACGGATGATGGATACTTTGAAATATTTCCCCAGTGTCAGTTGAACGTTGCCTTCGAACCCAAATGCGGTTATTACAAAAGATCTAATCATTGATAAATAATCACCTCTGTGATAAATCGACTGTCAGAAAAGATCTACTCAGTGATTAAGGATCTTTTCAATGCGAGAGATGGCCTTGAGCTACAGCGAGAGTAAGACACCCGGCGAAAGCCAGAATACGTACTGTACATGCAACGAAAGTAAAAATATGCTGAAGGACTTGCTTGGTTTGTTTACGTGTTTCGGAGTCAAAGAACGTTTCGCTTGTCGCTGCAACTATTTGCGGCTTCTACTTGTTTGTCATGTTGAAGTCAGACATCTATTAACGTTTCTTGAAGTGGCGACACAAGTGAGTTTCATATCAGACTGATTACGCCTAGTGCCTGCGTTCAGCGGTGACAATTCGGAATAGAGAACCCGTATCTTAAAATCAAATTAAAATCCGGTTCTAATCCAAATGAAACCGGGTAAGACGATTCAGTTTTTATCTTTCATACGGGCATTAGTATTGAATGGCCCTGTATGTGCAGTACGTGACGTGTATGTGCAGCACGTGACCAGCACCAGGCAGCAATGGCTCAGTGGTGGTGTCCGCTTCTCGCGGGGGACGGGGTTGTTGGATCCTCAGCCACTGACTGCATCGGCAAGAAGCAGGCTTGCCAGCATCCGTATCAAATCATACAAATGCTGCAATATCATGCTTGTTCTGTTCATAACATTGCGAACGGCAACGAATGATCAAGAAAAAAGACGAACGTAATGCCGCGTTATTCTCGCTCTTTTCATCTTTCGTTCCTCGTCACGCGTTCGCGCTGCATGTTATGTGTCATCGAAGAATATAGAAATTGCAAGCTGTCTCAAATTAAAAGTTCAATCAAACAACGCTGACACGCTGAGCTGGTGGCGCAACAATGCTGAGCCGTTGCCTTTTTTAAAAAAAACGACTTTGAAAGATCTCTGCCTACCTACCAGGTCAACTTCTCCAGAGTTCATTTCCCAGTACAGAGTTGATCACTATCAAGATGCGATATCGTTTAACTGGCGGAACATTAGAAAGACTTAATATATTGCACCGCAATAATTGTGACTTTGTTCTTGTGAACAAAAATTGTGTTCATGCCGGTTTTGCTGCATTGCTGGAAGCAAAAAAAATGCAAAGTACAAGTCTGTGACTCAGCAATTTAGTTGCTCATCCGTCCCTACCTTCTTGCAACATCAAACGTTCACGTCAGTCTTGAGTGATTCGCTCGAAAACAAAGAAAATATGTCACAAATAATGTTGCAGTGGCCGCGATTGTGACGTACAATTACACTCCGGGTTCATCAGAGCTGGAAAGTTTACAGCAGTTCAGATATTTTGCTCCGAATATTGAATAAGATTGTTTCGCGTACGTGAGAATACGAATGCAACTAACTGTAAACTGTGGAACAAAATGTTATAACTTCCTTTTTCCAAGCATATGCTCGGATGGACCCACTTTCCATTAGTGCGTCTTAGATGCAGCTTATTTACGTCTTTTTTGTACAGTTTTGTTTAGAGAAGTAGAGAAAATTGAAACCTGTTTTTATCGCCTTTCCCGGGACACTTAAAATTTTTAAGGTGTTCGCCCAGATGCCTCCCGTAGTAACGAGTGACGTACACTCGAACACGCCCTGCTTTCCTCTCAATGTCGCCGCTTGTTTCGATGCTCGACACTTTACTTCGTTCCTTGAGATCAGCTGACAATGAAAACAGCTCGGGTCGGCTTTTAGCAAATATTGATTTGAATGGATTTCGCGCTGTTGTTTATCATACAACTCTCCTGCAGGAATTTTCTTCTGTTTCAAATAACGAAGACGCAGTTGTGTTTTTGCAACTTCGCACAGAATGTCATTAAATCCGTACTTTTCGCGTTGTTGTCCTTGGTACAACTTTGCAACGAGATTTACCCTGTTCCCCATTGTTCATAAAAAATTTTAACCTTGGCTTGTGTCGTGTCAAGTCTGTTCGTAAAGGTTGGTTTGGTTATGGTTAGAGCTCGACCGACAAATCGGTTGAAGTAACGATGATGCCGATGTATCATATTGGCAAAATTCCATCGATAAATATCGGCGATGTTTGCTCATAAGAGACATTAAGCTGTGCTTCTTGAGCAATATTATTTATTATTTAATATGAAATCAAAATTTTTCGCAAAAATACAAACGCTCTATGCATTTTTACATTTATGAGTGTTGGCCATTTTTTGTGGGTTGGTTTACTACCCGTTGCAGCGCCTTTTGACTGTGATTTGAGCAACGCAAAACTATTGGTTATCGGCGATGAGAAATAAAAAGATATCGCTACCAGCTCAAAAAGTCGTATCGATCGAGCTCTGGTCGTCAACAGTGCTTGGTTGTTTTGTTGAAGATTTTTTCGCGTTTCCAGCGATGGTTTCACAACGATTGCTGTGTCGGTCCCGAGTCTTTTCGACGCACACCTTCTGTTGCGAAAGATGCCAAGAAATCCTTGGCGTTGTCGTTTTTTGTTGCAGAGCAGCTTCGAGCATTCTCGCTTTTGCATCTGCAGCGTTGCGCGCCGCAAATTGTTAACTTGCAAGCATAAAATGCTGTATCATGATGACGTGTTGCGCAGTTTCGGAAAGATGAACCTGGAAGATTGCCGCGCGGAGGCGACCAGGGAGGACCTCGCCAAGGCGACCCTCGTTACCATCACCAACAACATCGGCAGCATCGCCATGAATTGGGCCGCTCGTGAGGTTCGTTCTCGATGCTGACGTCAGCGAGCATCCGAGCTTTGTTTCTGACGTGATAACAACGCGTTGTGTTTCCACCAGCCAATCACGAAGCTGCAAAGAGGTCGTGCTTTTAGTTGTTTAGGCACTTGGCGATTGAGTGACCTTGCCGATGCTGGTAATACGCCGCTTTTGCCAATAACATCGGCAAACGAGTAAATATTTGCATGCATGGCTGTCGTGTGAGCGATTTTCGTGTTTAACCTTCCCCAGGTGTGTACAGTTATCGCTTCGGTGCGATAAGCGGTTGCAGCGCGCGGTTTTCTTTTCGAAGTGGTTTGCGTCCGCAAGCATTACTGTATTCCCAAGGTCCTTATCGCTGTGCACGTCCACTTGATGGTGACGCCCGATTTGGGTCACTTGGCTCAGTCAAAATCATTTTACGAAGTAGATTCATCCTCTCTGTACAGCATATGCTGTGTTTTTAAAGGTGTTGTTACATCTGATGCTGTTAGTCTGACAAGGGTTTAAGGTTTTGTCATCGGTCAAATAAAGGTTTTTCATCGGTCATCTTACAACAGTGGTCGGCAAACTGTCGACCTCGGCCCAATTGTGAGCTATTTAGCACTTTTTAACGGTCCGCGCAACACTGTCTGTTGTTGACGGCGTGGTTCGTAAGAACTACACTCCTTCGCCGGTTGTGTGGGCTAAAACATAAGCCACTGCAACAACTATGGAACATTGATTGTTTGACGTTCACAAAGCATTGTTTTTGTCACTATACAGTTTATAATATTAAGGTAGCATTTTTGTGTAACAGTTGACCGAATACAGCATACTGCAAGTTTGAAATAGGGCCTTGAAAAATTTGCTTGGATCTGTAATTACNCCTTGAAGGGCGGTTTGGGCCATCATAACGAAAGTCTACCGATCACTGTCTTCAAACAAAACAGTTTTGTTTAATAAATAAGGCTTTCCTCCTNAAGCGAACAATTGAGGAATAACATCTTTGCCGGTTGTTAAAAGCGCGGCTCACTAAATCATGTATTGCAAGGGTTATGTTTGTCCTGTTTAACATTCAATAACTACCTTTGAAAGCAAAGTCTTTCTGATAGCCTAATTCTAACAGCCGGTCCACTCGGTCAAAAGCACGATAGTCAGTGAAGTAGTCTTAGGAGACAGCAGGCTTACTCAGTTTTTGGATCGTCTGACAGACAACCGCCTGTGCAATGCGCCCAAAACTAAGGACCGCTCCCAACGACGTTCATTTTTCAAGTTTTTTTCAAAATCACGCGGCTTCGCATGACTTCACCTGTTACACCAGCTGAAAACATGGGAAGCATTGGTAGAACTTGGGCCACGAATTGGGTTGAAAGGTTCATAAACTAAGTCGCTGTTAGTCGGGGTAAGTGAAAACCCTTTAGGTTGCTTTCGTGACCAACACGCCACTGAACCAACCCGCCAACTGTAAACAAATGCTCAGATATGATAAGTTAGGACTGCTGTGCAGGGAAATGCTGCTTCTGGTATTATTCCAAAAAGTTAGCAGCAAAAACACGGTTCTGACCTGACGTTTCCTGGCGCATGAGCGTCCCGTGATCTCCTGTTTTCCTGCTGCAACGAATCCTTTTGTTGTCGTAATAAGTCATCGCGATCGTGATAAAACAAAGTGGTATTGTCACGAGTGCTGGTCGCTGTTGGGTCATATCGAACAGTGTCTTGGATTTTAAATTGTTGCTGATGTCTCCGATTGTCATTGACCATGTGTTCAAAACAGTGGGCGAAAATCTTGTTCAAAAACGCCAAAAAAATAATGGATCTGAGTCGGGATGGGCAATTAGGCGGCCCGCGGGCCACATGTGACCCGCGAAAGCGCTCCGAAAAAGATCTTCAAATCTGAAACTTCCTCAAACTTAGTGCTGAGGCTAACTTGTCAGAGACTTGCTTCCATTTCCATTGATTACATGGCACCGCCCTCCGCTAAACGCGGCCTTCCAAAAGTAGCCCACGAACCAATCAATTGCCCACCCCGATCTAAGCGAAAACATATTGGGAAAATTCCTGCTACCAACGTAAGAAAAATTAGATAAGCGAAGCAGTCATCGCCAGTCGTTTTTGTAAATTCTGTAACATTTGCTTGTCTTGCGGTCCCTTAGCGAAGTAGCTCCCGATTGCTAAAAACTGGCCTACCTATGAAACAAAACTTGATATGCACAACATTATGCAGGTTTCACTTAGTCTGGGTGGGAATGAGAATCAAAGTCGGCTTAAGCGTTTTTGTTGACAGCATTCATTTTTTATAGATCTGCAGCATTTTTTCTGTGTCGAAAATCTGTTTGGTCCAGGTGGCATTACTTCTGCTCAGTAACTTATTAAAGTGCCGTCCTGCTGGCCATTCAAGTTTTCCTCTGTTTCAATGAACTACAGCGTATTTCGTTCGAAGTTTCAACTTGCTGCTCTAAAACCTAGTCCAGCATGGAGCATGCAAAAGCAAAAGGTTTCGGCCTATTTTCATTCTTGTTTAAAAATATCGAATATTTTTTTGCGTCGAAACGAGCCACTGCGACCCATCCTGGGATCTCAAGGAATCAATGTGCAACCTGTTGTGTTTATCTAATGCGAATACTTCTTGTTCGCTGCCCCCTGTAGCGCCTTCTACTGAGTTCGTTTTGCACTTTTTCTCAATTGCAATCATGACCTTGGGACGGCGATAGCTCAGTGGCAGAGATCCCGATTCTGAATTGGAAGGTTTGGTGTTCGATCTACGACCACTGAGTGAATCACCGTAGCGCTCCATGGGTAAGAGCGTTCATCTCAACCGTCCCGGTGGGAAGCGGGTTCCAAGCTTCGGTCTGCCGCCAACTGCCGTCACCAAAAAGGTCAAATCAGCACATTTCCAATTTTTTTTAAACTCTTTTCCCAGAATGTCGATAAAGTGGTCTTCGTCGGCAATTTTCTCCGTGTCAATCCTATCTCCATGCGTCTGCTCGCCTACGCCATGGAGTACTGGTCAGACGGCGCCATGAAAGCCTTTTTTCTCGAGCACGAGGGCTACTTCGGCGCCGTGGGGGCCCTGATCGGGTCAGTCTCTTCCTCGTGGGGGCCCTGATCGGGTCAGTCTCTTCCTCGTGATTCCAATCTTGATGGAAACGATTGAGAGCTTCCCGAAGGCGCAACAAGCAGCAAGTGCAGCGCCCGGAGAAGTAACCGGTGCGACGCAAAGAATTGATTGAAAAATGTTTGAACGCATGCGTTTTATTCGTAGCTTCTGCAGCTGGCCGGCCGAACGCCAGACGCTTTTTATCAGTGTAGCACAATCGTTCCAATTGTTGCTGTTAATTGTTTTAACGTTCGTTTCACTTGCGCGGTAGAAAATCTGTCATTGCGCCGACGTTTCAAAGTGTAGCAAATCACTGTTTCGTAAGATATATATAGAGAGAGGGCCATGTTTCCTTCCTTACGTGCAAACAAGATTTACCTCAAGTTTCGTGCGATTGTTCTAAGGGCAGTTGTGGCTCCTCCCATTGTCCACTCGTGCTTTCTCCCGATGTGCAAAGGGCGACATCAGTCGCGCAATCTTGCTGCTCTTTACGACGTAACAATTAGCGCAAAACCTTCGCCTCTGCTTAACTATGGAGTCGGATTAAGTGCTTTAGTTACCTTCGTTTTTTTTCAAACGACCTGCTACTTCATCGTATTGTGAAAGCTCAACTAGTTGTAGTTGAAGCTGATTCTTGTCATGATTCTCAACGAGGCGATTCGTGACGTGAATTCAACACTGTGACTAATCCATTGATTCCGCACTAATTTTTATGTGACTAAAAATGCGGGTCCTGCATTGGAAGAAAACGTATTTTGTAGATAATGTTGCCTATGTGCGTGCGCAAGTTCGGAAAACCTGCACGTGCCAGCTTGATTGCGCAAAGCATTCTCTTCTCGTATTGAATTCAAGCAAATGCCGTCTTGGTTATTGTCGTATTGGCGAGAGCGAGATCGCGCCATATGATAGCTTTCCTAAAATTGCTCGGTGATCGCTCTGTCTGATGGAGTTCGCCCCAAGAAAGCATCCAAATGTTTTCCTGAAAGAGGGGCTTTTGGTCATGTGTCTCCCCGAGGAAGAAATACCTCCCTTAATGTGTGAACCTTATGCAGGGGTCTCCAAACTACGGTCCGCGGGACAAAATCCGGCCCGCGATTCGATTCCATCCGACCTTCAAAGCCGTTTCACCCGGCCGAAAAGACATTTGGTCAATAATGAAAGACTGATATTTTTACGAAAAACTTGTTGGTTTGGTGGAATGCAACATGTCCCGAAACAATCACATTACGTTAATGTCCGGCCCTCGAACCGTTTTGTAACAGCTCTTGTGGCCCTTGGGCTAAAAAGTGTGGAGATGCCTGGTCTAATACATATGCGCAGCGGCATGTTGAAAACCAGTCTTTGAAAAGCCTGTTGACTTCAGTACTTATTGAAAATCTTGGTCAGAATCTCATCTTCACTCACTCCATGCAGCTGCTTCGTTTTATTTGAAGCCAAATTGCTGATGAGAAATTTTTAGTTAACGCCTAACGTTGTAACCAGTGCACAAAGATTGCTTAAAACATTTTGACACATCAACAACAAAAAAAGAGAAAATTGTAGTAACGCCGCTGCTTTCATTAAGTACCACCGGCGAAGTGTTGCAATGGCACAATGCCATTGGCTGACTAAACCTGTCACGCCTTTTTTCTTTGCGCGCAAGAACAAATAAGATTCATCGCCGCTCTTCCCGGTTGTTACTAGCAACCGTACTTCATAAGGTTGAGTTATTGTTCGATTTGTCTATGCACGAAGCTATTGTTACTCTCGCACCGCATCATAATGGAGCATGCGCCTGAGGCTCGCTGCCCTGTTGTGTAGTGTGGCGAAGCTTATGAGACGTTCGCCAGAGCTCTAAACGTGCATGTCTTGCGTGAACGCTGGTGGTTTGCCGGAACGTGCGACCGAGGGTTTCAAGCAGGTCCTTTTTGGTCGGAAGAAATTGCGTGCATGATACAGTCGCACGTTGTGTTTCGACATTTCTGCGCTTGCTCGCCTATGTATGCGAGCGTCACCCGCTTGAGTGCGATTTTCTTTGACCCGTATCGTATTTAGGATCGTCCAACTCATGACTGTAAACGTTTATAGACAGCATTGTGGCGTTTTAGTCACTCCAGGCCGCCTCCGTTGTAACGTTAAAATCGTTCTTTACGGTGTGTGTACGAGATGAACATGCCGCGAGAAGCGACAAGAGTGTAAATAGCCCCCCTCTGCCAAAAATTCCTTCACCGAGTGCATTCATACACTGAAAAGTTTTGGTTAATTTTTTCAACTTCACGGCTGGCCGCTCATGCATCCAACCATTCCTCCTCCCAAATAAGGTCAGCAAAAGTCTCGTGCGCAAATGATCGCGCATGAAATATTAACGTGGGGATTTCCTTCACGGATATCGAACTTTTCGTCGCGGATCGATGAAAACGAATACTCGGGATTGTGATTGGAAGCCGCCGCAACCAGTTTTCGGGGTGGGTCAAACTGGTTTGTACCTTACAACCAAAAACTTACCCCTGGTTTCGCGACGTTTTTGAAAATTTCGGTGGGCCAATTCCCTGGTTGCCCCCCTTTGGTTTTGGACCTGGTCCATCCCTTCGTCACGCGCCCTGTTACTCCTCCGCACCAACTTTTCGATCAGTCAGTCGCACGTGATCGCGATCTGTTCCAAAACGACAAGGTTCTCGTCATATCGACATCCTCCTCAGAGAAACGAGCGCGACGCTCAGCACGCATTTAGCGACAGTGCTTTTTCGGTCGAAAGTGTGTCACGTTTTTCCCGTTTGTTTTTGAAAGTACTCGTCGAACTGGGTCTTGACGGTTACGGCGCAGCGCCCGAGTTTTCTCCATGAGATCGAACTTTTCTGGCTCGAGCAGTTGTTGCGTCACTGCTCGTCAGCTTGACCGGAAACACGTAACGGATTGGCGATCCGCCGCTTCGCTTCTGCAAAGGACACGCAGCATTGTCGTGGTTTAAGTGTGACACGCGTGATATTTTAAGCGTGACAACGCGAGACACGCATCATTTCAGGCCGTTCAGTTCAGTGGCGTAGTCAGCCCAAAATTGTGGAGGTCCAAAAAAAAACTCGGGGGGCAAAATGTTTGATTTTAGGCGAGCAACAATTATTTTGTTTGTGATACCGTCTCTCAAAGCACAAAATCACCAGATATGCTGATAATGTGGAGGGCATGGCTCTCTGGACCCCCCCCTTGGCTACGCCTACGTATCAGTTGGTTATTGCCATCGCGTTTGGCTTCGGCGACGAGTTGCTTGGCAACAAGGACGATGTTCGTCGCCGATTTCGAAAGGTTAAAGTAAATCTTACCGGTGAATACACGCGGTGGCGTGTGCCGCGTAAGGTTCACGCATTGTTTAAATTTAACAAAAGTTGTTTCCCACCTTGGATCGAACGCGCCGCAATCTCCATCAGCTCGGCTGCCTGTCGCTTCGTCGCACGAATCCTTTTGCTCTTTGCTCCGTGACCTTGCGCTCTGTGGCGCCGCATAGTGCCACGCTTCCCGAAGATCATACGTGCTAATTTTTTCGAACAAATATCATCTCGGGCGTGATATGCGGTACAGTCGTTATACGGCGTTCGAATGCAATCGTCGGCGTATGACTGTTGATTTATGTCAACCTCGTGTGCATAACTTTGATTGCGTGCGTTACCTTACACCGTCCTATCCCTGTGCAGTGCAAGTCGTGTGAACCTTGTGCTGAACGCTGGATAATGTTCAATGCAAAAAGCGTGGAGTTTAATATGCACTATATTCGTGGTCCGCGATGCTAATTAAGATGTCTCTAATACACTCGTTTTCAGCATGTTGTCGTGGTAGCCTTGCTTGTTTGTTTTTCTTAAATCTAGCGGTTGTCGTCGTTGCCTCCTTTTGCTTTTGCACCTTGCTCAGCGTGTTTCATGTGACGGCAAGAAAAATTACCAGGGTCATCTTTTGTAATGCAAGAAAATCAAACTGGCTGACAGGAAACAATTTATTTGGCGCTATCACAGCGCAGAAGTCATCAGACATGCGATGATGCGTCACGTGAAACGTATCGTATTTTTCGAAAACAGAGCAACAGGCTATCGTCGCAAAGGGTTGGGTCATCTGCACGGCTAATAATTGTAGTTATACCCTGTTCGCAAGCGCTTCGGTCAGTGGATCTCAGCCGGGGGCGCACGTCTCTCCATGCGGGCGTCAGTCAATTTCCAGAGGGCAGCGAACCCTTACCCGCTCTACAAATTGGAAAGTTTGATAAATTAATTCACCAATAAGTACAATTGCTTTTCACAACATACTTAAAGTCAGCGGACTTGAAAAGGACAATCACAGGGAGGCCTGGTAGAGAAAAGGTTACGCACCACTGGCTTACGTATCGTCGCTAAGGCCTTATTGCAGTTATCATATGCTGTTTGTAAGCGCTGCGGTCATCTGTTCGGCTAGTTCGGAGGAAGGGTATTGAGACGATATCACAACACAACCCGTTGCCTGTAGTAGTTTCCTCAGTAGTGAACTAATACAGGAGTAGTGAAACTGAACTTGAATTTTTATGTATTTAAGACTCATTGTCCGCATCACACGTTTCAGTCAAAGAACACAAACACAAGAATCAATTTGAATAAGGACTGAGGATGCATAATTTTACTTAAATCGATTACCTGTCAAAAATTTGCTCATCCATTCCTTGCTTACCTCCATTGTAGAAAGTACGTATACTTGCATGTGCACAAAAATGCTGAGTTATATTATATCACATGGCAGCTATTAGTTGGTGCACGCAGTACTGAAAAGGAAAGCACCGAAACAACGTACTAGCTACTGGGCGATCGTCCCCCTAAAACCTACTAAAGTAACTTTATTCACCATGATTTTGTACAATTCCGAAAAAAGCATTCGCGATATAAGGCCATTTTGCAATCCATTGTTTTGTCGCAACAGTGTTGTGAAGTATACTTTCACCTCTTACAGTAGTAAACCCGCGAGTGAGACGTGACCACCAAATATTACTGAAATCTCCCCCACTAAACTTACTGGCTGGATACGCCCTTGGCTGCGTTCGCCCATCGTGCTACGTAGTGGGACGCAAATGCAGGCTTGCAAAAAGTTATCCATTTGAGTGCACGGATGAAAAAGCTAAATGGAAAGTCACAACCTTGAACAAAAATAGATTAATTTTCCCGACAAAGGCACCAAATGTCTTGACGAAATACCTATCTTGATTAAGCACTTACCAGTGATGGAGTCTCCAGACCCATTTTTGCGAGTCTCGGTCTCGAAGGTTTCAGGTCTCGAGACTTTGAATATTGCAAAGAAATGGTTTAGTAAAACTGCTGTAATTCAACGATTTTTTGTTTGTTGTATTTGCAGGTAACAAACAACTAAAACATGTCGCACAAATATCAGAAATTTTAACAAAATTCATCTCAGAGGTGATAACATTTCTTTTTTATTTCGGCAAAATGCACAAATGTTGAAGTCTCGAGTGCCGGTATCGAATTTCAATTCTCGAGTCTCGGAGTTTTTG
>JGI24159J19872_10011272_pt1 | contig 11720 bp, 9 predicted proteins | sample Ectturendosymbi4_FD_19872 | JGI IMG/M metagenome (IMG submission 19872) | reverse complement strand
TTGCTGATCGATTCCTTGCTTACACCCATCGTGGAAAGTACATACTTGAACATTGAAGGGTAGTTGCTGCAGCGCTGCATGGGATATGCGCTAAGAGCGATGAAGGAAAAGCACAGTGGCCAGTGTCAAGGGACTATGAGTCAACCAACGGAGCTTTGGGTAGTAATCACAGTCTTAACTAANGCNTGGCAACCAATACGAAACATGTAAGACGGAGAAGTGGTCGCAAAAGTTTATATGCAGCGTAAAAGTTGCGAAATACGTCTGTTTTGGACTCGAAGAACACCAATATTTGGTGCGCACTAGGACTTTGGATATTAACACATATTGAATATTTACCACATAATCCTTTGCATGTTTGAACACATCAAAGCTTTTCAACTTCGGATTGCAACACTTACCGAAAGCCTCTCAACAGCGNTTCGTATAGCTTGCACTCCCACTTCACTCATGCCACATTTAAACACCTGCAGGTCGATAATTTTGTCCAAGCACTGAGCGATGGCGAAAGCACCCTCGTCCTTCACGGCTTTGTTGTTGTTCAAACTCAGCCATTGAATCTATGAACAGGAAATATATCGACTGTGAACCTTCATGCTACGATTGACAGCAACAATAGGTGCAGATAAGTGTCTGTGCCGTTGATATGCAGGTTTACTTTATATCAGTGTCATTGACAGCACGCCTGGATGCCAGCCTTCGACCAACATGTGTTTATCAATCCAAATAATCAGCTATAGGCTTGTATTTATGCTCCATGAATTTCTTATCGTCATACAATACGCCATGGGATGAGAAAGTTAGCCTTTCAGTCGCATGGGTCCTTAGAAGTGGTAATATTATGGCAACAAGACGGCTAATGCTTTTTCAAATTGGTCATGGCATCTTCGGCACATCGAAACCACTTTAGCTTTCGTATCTCATGTGATTTTTGAAACGAGAAATATTTTAGATACAAGTATACAAATTACCTTACCATAGGATATATATGAATTACTTCAACAAAGTTTTGCATACTTAAGTATTGCGTTACTGCATGGGAACCAGGTAACACTTTGCAATTAAGATCAATCAAGGTAAAACAAAACAACATCATGCAAGACGTGACCTTTAGTACTAATGACGCTTACGTAAGCCCCATTCACAAAATACAAAGTTTTCTAAAGCTACAGGATAGCAGTGATATGGAGAATTCATCTGAAATACAAACATATACCTTTCTACTTATTTGCAAAAGCTACGTGTAGAGCATTGCTGTCGCGGTTCGTCACTCCTATTAAGAAGAGGCTAGTTTTCAACAGAATATTGTTGTCAACATTTTCCACCTGAGCATTTTTTATGCCTTTGTGAATTTTGCTTGTGCTTTTTGTTTGTTTATTTTCTTGCTTTCCTTATTCTGTGTGTTTATCTGCGTGCTTCTTTCAGATCAGGGGTTGGGAACCTTTTTGGCTAAAGGAGCTATGAAACCGACATATTTTCAATTGCATTTTCGTGAGAGCCATATAATATTTTCAAAACTTAATGCAACCAACTTACGTAACTAACGTGTGCATTTTTAAGCAAAATCAACAGTTTTAAACAATGGTAAATGTCTGAATTTTCTCTTTAATAACATGCTTCTCACGGCCAATGCGACTTCTGGTGCTGCATAGTGCTGCTGATGGCTTTGAAGGAAAATTACAGAAAAAGTTTCATCCGTAACAACCGTGTTAAGAAAATATCAAGCGAGCGAGATGCCGCCATCAAAAGAGCCACATCTGGCTCGCGAGCCATAGGTTCCCGACCCCTGTTTTAGATAGATGAATGTGGATATTATGAAGGGAATGTATATATACGTATATTTTGCTTCGCACAAGTACGAAGTAGCAAATGGAATTTAAAACAGGAGAGCTTCTCTAGAAGCAAAATGGAGCTAATCTGGATATAAACTTGCGATGACCTTGCAACGACGCTTGCGATAACCTTGCAACTTGCGATGANACGNNGTCAAAACGACGCACCAGTACGTCGCGACGTCTCATTTGGGANCCTATGTTGTAAATGAATGGTGTATCTTGAATGTAGCTGATGGAATAAACCCACTNAAACAAACTGCTNTACCTCAGAGTGTTGTGCTATGTAGCATTTATTTACAATTGGTAATCAACCCCTTCTCCTAACTCACCAATTTGGGCATCGGCTGGGCGGCCTAAATGNGAATTTGANCTTCCAACTGCGAGCTTTTGGGAATACATTCAACTTTGTACAGAGAGCAGTTGTTTATAATGTTCCGAACCCCACTCTNTACTGTAAAGAATGCAATNCAGTGCTGTTTAGGGAGGATCAAGTTTTCAGTAAATTTTCAAATAGCAGCATTTCTTAATTGGAAAGTGTTTGAACCGGACGATTAATTATTTGGTGAATTTAAAAAATAATTATTTGGTGAATTTAAAAAAAAATAAGCTGAACTCAGAACCGACGCCAGAAAATATTTACGTTTGTGCAGGGGCTTGACATTCTGAAAATTTGCATTTACGTCTACGGTAGTTAAGTGGACGTTGTTTATCAGGTGAAATGGAGTGTAGCACTACTGGTATTAACGTTTTAGTACAAAAGTATTTTCCTCTTAGTTTCGAGTTGGTAAGATGAAAATTAACCACTGTTACCCAACTGCAAGAAAAAATATTTTTTTGCCCACCTCCTGGAAAATCCATCATTGCGCCCCTGGAAAAATCTTTCTGACGCCCATGTTCATGAACTTTGTGAAGTAATAAGACCAAATGTTTGCGCGGGATTTCTTTATGGACTTGTTTCACGTATATTTCAGAAAATAAGATACTTTTAAAAGTTTCGCTTGAAACAGAGGAAGTTTGCGTTGTGCTGTGAAACCTCTCTTTAAAAATAATCTTTCTAATTGTCTTGAAATTCACTGACAAGATCTTTCTCAACAGGAAACTGCATTAAGTTGGCTTTGCTATAATGAAGCATGCTCTGCTTGTGGTCCGAAAAAAAAACATTTTTGACTGTTGAGAACGATTTCTCGCATGTCGCTGTAGATCAGTGGTTCTCAACCTTTTTTGGCCCATGGGCAATTTTTAAAAATATCCGATGGCCACTGTGTTATGCTGACACCTCGCGAAGAACTAGTCGAAACTGTATTGCATATAGGTAAGTGATCAACGGCATCTTCAAAGTCCTTAATAAAAAATCAAGGATTTATGGAACTTTTGGTGGACCACTAGAAAATTCAAGTGAACACTGGTGTTCCATCTGGCCAAGGCTGAGAATCAATGCTGTGGGTTGTGGAAAGGTCGCTGGAAGTTTAAAAGCTGTAGCAACGTCTGGCATTGCTTCAAGACTTTCGCAGAACGTTTTTCAAATTTATTCTGTCGTTCAATTTTCGTGTTGACAAGAACTGGATGGGTCCATTAACTGCTTCAGTAGAAATTATCGACCACAGTAAACTTCTCAACTACAACTATTCCACACAACTGTAACATGTGGAGCAATTTTTGCAGGTATGCGAAACACGTCCTTATTTTTTGATTTCAAGTCCGACAGCACGCACATAACATCACTGTTGCAATCAGTAAAGCGAGCTTTAATTTCATTCATCACAAAATCATTAACATCGTGAAATAACCGTTTTAGTTCAGCTTTTATCGTCTGGTTCTCACTTCCCATGCATCTCACACACAAAATATATCAGTTGACTGTATACAGCTGAGCGCTTCTTATTTGAGTGGCTGTTACGTTTTGCACATTGTGTGTAGCAAATGTTCCACAATGTAAAAAGATCTTCATCGTTGCGCATATCTTTCACACTTATGCTGGCACTATCCATTAAATCAAATGTTGTAGAGCAGGGGTGCACAACCTTTTCGCTACTGCCGGCCGCATTGCGTTTATTTTTGTGAATTACGCCCTCCAGTGATTCTAATTTTTTCAAAAATTATTTTGCATTGCTTCTGGTATGCTTCCACACACTGGGCCTAGCCTGTTTCCACACGCTTCTGTCTGGCCGTCTTTCTACTAAGCACCATAATACAGTAGATAAAGAGTTTATATTAATGCACGACCGCGTAAATTTTCATCGAAGACCGCAGGTTTTGCATCCCTGGAGTGGAGTCTACATCGTATATCAAGTTTTTCCCATCTCTTTCGCGATTTCTTCAGTAACCACACTGCTTATGATGGCTAGAATTTTACTTTGAATTTGGGACTGACATATCGGCTAACTTCACGTTCTGCACTCTTAGCAGTGAATGCTGACGCTTTGCGCTCAAGCCCCAAATACGTTTATTACATCACAAACGTATCGAAAACGATTAGGCGATGTTATTCTAGGTAACAGCGGCAATTACTCCTCTGCCCTTAACCTACAGGAAAGAATAGAATGCGGATTGATAAAAAATCCACTGATTTCTAACGTTTCACGTTTCATTGTGGAGGCCTTGGAGATTTATTTGGGGGGTAAGCCCACAAATCAACCCCTGTGGTGGCGGGACTGACTGAACGCTCTTTAGGCCGCCAGACGATACTATGGCTAAGAAACCTGAAGCAACAACGTAGGCGAGGCCAGGGGGCTATGCCCCCAAAATTTAAGCATATCTGGTCATTTTGTGCTTTNAGAAGCGGCGTCCCAAACAAAAATACTGTTGTTCGCCTAAAGTCAAGCATTTTGGCCCCCCATAAATTTTTCCCCCGAAATAATTTTAGGCTGGCTACCCCCCTGAACGACACTTGCGTCGATTGCTTTGTCAACGATCGTATCGGGTTCTTTTATTGTTTAGTTCAAAAGGCAGACCTGTGAAATTCGAAATTTCACGTCAATATTTTCCAGCAGTCTTACCGGTGATGACATTGACTTGATTTTCTGCGCAAGGATCGAAACATCTGCTCCAGAAATGTTGCAATGAGCGATGTCCAGAGCTCGAAGATTGTGCAAACATTTGCAAAGTTGCTGCACTCCCTCACTACCCAATGGATTTCGATTAAGAACGAGTGCTTTCATCTACAAGACATAAACAATATCTTAATCAACATGTTTTCGCATCAAATTCATTTTTATTGTAGTCAAACGTTCAGTTAAAACATCGTCAAAGGTATAGCACTGTTATGGTTAGTTTTTTACATCTGGATTACAGTCAACACGCGAAGGACACTGTTTTTGCTTTTTTGGCCTGAACGCACAGTGCAGAGAATATGATCCTAGAGATAGATCTGGTAAAGCAACGTAAGCGACTTTATTTAACTTTGTAGTTATTCCTTTTGTGCTTCGTCAGTTTTTAATTCTACTATAGCATACATCCCTTTCGTATTTCAACATTTTTTTATTTTCATTTTTACCGGGGTAAGGCGCTTTCCTACGGCCTCAACAAAGAGTTCCAAATCGCTGCCGAGGATCTTACAGTCGTGAAGCTGTAGCTCCTGTATCTTGTCAATACAATGTGACATGTAATCCAATCCCAGCTTGCCAATGGCGTTTTCTTTCAAATGCACCAGTTTGATCTGCATGAACGACATAGTCTTGCTTCAGCTTTGAGGAAATGACCCACACCATTTTATAATATTTGGCTTTGCGCAATTTGCAAACGTAAAATCTATTTTTGATTGTTTTGTAAGATAAACAGTAGTAGTGCATTGTTTTTTTGGCGAATAATGGTCCACACAGTCAATGGATCATACAGCACTGCATAGAATATAATGCAGAAGCTATAGCATATTTGAGAGCAAAGTTGTACACAAGCAACAACATTTATTGGTTCCTTTGTCACAAAGGAATGGTGAAGGACAATGAGGTCACCCAGTCCACCAACCCTGCACTACTTTTAGTAGTCTACTATCATTAAGGTGATAAAAATAAACACACAAATGATATCGATACATACAAATGAGTGCATGCCTATTGACATACTGTTATCATGATGGGATATTTAATTTCATAGGTGTAGAGAGAACAAATCAGTGAAATTTGCATGAATTATGCAAGTGATAATACGAGATAAAAAAAACAAGTTGGAAAAATATCAGATGACAGACAGAGAGATGAAGAAGACTAGACGCCATTAGAAAAGGAACATTTACAGTGCCTTTGAGCATAAAATACATTGGAAAACATAATGGAAATAATCGCATGGTACGTAAGCACAAAAGCACTTTAGCGTAAAATCACTGCAAAATTTAATATGAAAAAACACCTCAGCATCATTGTTTAATTGCAGTTGCGACGCTTAAGAGCATACCGGACTGTTCAGTAATTTAATTTCATCCGCCAGTGGTTGGAGATGATTTGCTGAGAATGAACATTTCCAAAGCCAAAGAACGTCGGTTTTCGAAACACATTTTGCCAGTGGCTCCATAGTTTGAAGGTCAATACAGTTCTCACTCACGTCCAGCCACTCCATCTGCGTTGTAAACAAAAACATGTTTCGATTTTAGTGTGTAAATTGTAAGTTAGTCAACTTGAACAGTTTAGCAAACTTGAAATTTGGGACTGCGCTTTAATAAACGACGATCATATTTTGTATAACCATGACAAGTTTATACTGATGCCACTGTTGTCATGAAGCTGGGTGATATACGCTGGTTTTATGTTTTATTGTTAGTTACCTATAGTTTCTTGGGTGATCTCAGTGAGTTCGATGTCTTGGTTTATTGGAATGGTTGCTGATATAATCGTTTCATAAGATTGTGGAATCAATGCCTGACGCAAAAACTTGGTGAGGTGCTTGGGACGTATTTGATCATTCGCACGATACTCTTGCGCGATTGTCAGAACTGCCAGAACATGGTGCTCATGGTCGTCACAATTTGTAATGGCCTTTCTTAGTTGCATGCTTTGCCACTGATAGCATTTATTGTTTCATTTCTCTTTGTGCAAATACGGGACTTAGAGTTGATCAGAACCAGAACACTTTGGTCATTGTTAAAACAGGTTTATAGCAATTCGATCAACTAAAATGGAGCAACATGTCGGGGTCTTTCCAAATGTGCCTACTTACGCGCACTTGGAAACAGCACTTATGCCCACGAAGGCGCACTTGGAAAGACTACTTCGCCTACGTCTATTTATAATCACTCCGGTTCAGGTAGGTAGTTCACTTCACGTTCAGAGCTAAAGAACTGCATTCTACGTCTTCCACGACCACGCATGAAGAGTGAGCATGCTACAACTTGTCATCCATTTGGAAAAAATCCCATATGGAGCATTATAGCGGGAGAATAATAAGTATGCGCTTCAAATCGCGCGAAAGGCCTGTAGAATCTTTAGTAGTTTGGTGCTCAATGCGTTGCATGCCACACTGTCGTTGTCGCACACTACCACTATCTGATTACCAGCAGGACACATGTGGGATTAATACGACGGTCAGCAAATGGCGTTTGTGGTTGTCGCAGTTTATATATGACCTTTGCAATAATTTTGTTGGTTTTTCTATTTGTTTGTGCAAATAAGAGATTTTGGGTCGGTTAGAACCAGAGCATTTGGTCAAGTGTATAAGACGTTTATGGCAAATCAATTAGCTGGAGCAGAAAGTGGCAAGTTGGAGCAGCAAGTGGAGGTCTTTCCAAGTGCGCTTATGCCACTGAAACCGAGATAGTTGGAGACAAAATCCGATAGTTTCGCTTGAGCGAAATGGTTGTAGCGCTGGAGAAAACCTATCAGAAATACGTAGCTGTTTACGAGGCCTCGGGCGTGAGGATCGACAAACTGCAGATATGCACAAATTTGATGTTTTATAAGATCTGCTGCATGAGCATATTGATGAATGCGAATCTTTTCAGGAAGCCATTAACGTTCTTGACAACGCATTTATCAAGAAATGGTAACCCCGTTTTTAACAGGTGTTCTGTCGCAACTGACCAAGAACAGTCAGGACAAAGCTTGGATGATTATCCACAAGAGCTTCGAACATTGAGCTATGACTGTAATTTTCGAGCTGTCACAAAAACGGTGCACTGCGATTGCTTCATACTACAGGTGCGTTAATTCTCTCGTTCAAATCGCCAGCGCCTTTTAAATAAAAGAATATCATCGATTGATGCTACGATAGAAGAAAACGTGCCTTGAATGTTGCACAAATGAACTCACGGTTGTACGCGCAAAAGTATTCAAAACTAAAATACCAGCAGCATAGGCTCTTTGCGCTTATTTAAAAAATCAGCTGGATTTATTATCACTAGTCTAGATGAACGTGTGCTTCTGTGGAAGTGAGAGTCATCGTCGCCAGACGAAATGCCCTGCGCTTTTAGGAGGATGTTACCAATGCTAGAAGTCCGGACATGACGTGCGCATTAATATGCAATGGGCCGACAGCTCCAACTTACGCGTTTGCTTGCTCAGCTCGCTTGCTTTACACACCACGCAACGAGCTCATATAGTGCTTGCTCTTCGAGGTTGCGGACGAGTTTATGTGAAAAAAACTCCTACCCGCTCTGATCAACCATGGAAGTTTGGTGTGTTTCGCAAATGAAAATGAGCAAAAAATTGCACCTGCCTGTACACCCATCCTCTTCCAATGTTTCCATGGCGGCGGTTAGTTGAAAGGGCTTGTTCGCGGCCCCTGCTCTACGGGAATGACTCTCACAAAATTGTTCTATTAAATGTGATTAGAAGTGTGTGTTGTGGTATCTGGCTGGGACCAGAGTTTCAGAACCAACGCCTGCGCGTGCGTGTCTACATACGATTGCAGCAGGCCAGAGTTCGTGACTTTGCTTCCGCGTGAGTCACTGTCGCAGCAGGAACAGTAGAAAGCCCCTCGTTTTTCGACAGCGTTAAACATGGATTGTCATCATCCAATGTCAGCGCAATCTCGCAAATACTTTGCAAACGACCCGGAATTCATGGAATCAGTAGTTTCAAAAAATGCGAATCAATGCAAATCCCACTGGGTCGAGAAACAGGTGGTTGTTACTAATCACGAGACCAACACAAAAGCTTTTGTCAACTATTCCAAGACAACGTGTATACTCTTCTCGAAACCTATCCGCCAACGAGGATCGAAAATATAGTGCATAAGTTGGTGATCTACATCCATTGTTCGATCTTAAAATCGCGAATCATCAATTGGAGGAGCGTGAAAATGAAAAATCTTTCGCAGCCGCTGATCGCCATTGGGTTGATTAATTGATTTATTGTTTCATACGACTCAGTATTCTGCATTCTGCATCCGCGGTCCAGGCGGACAAATCGCTAGGTCTTGAGGCTTACTCTCAACAAATCGCAGTGGAAAGACTGCTCTAGTGATTACGACGCTCCGATCTTCAACTAGGTCGTTTGCGAATGATTTAGCACCCCGCCTTTCGAGCAGGAGGATGCACCAACTATGGAGCGGCCCTTGCCGTCCTCGCCTAAGTTGGGAGTAAAATAGACTACCTTTTGCCTTTAGGATAGGGGTCCCATTATTCCGAAGAACTAAGGGCGCACTTGTTTAATCTAACTGCTATTTTCCCTTAACTCATCAACGTAAAAGTTCGAGGCAAGACGAAAGAGGTAAAGAAATGGCAACAATTCTTGGCAGCTAGCCATTCCACGTTGGTCACGCACTAACAATCCTTCTCATTTTTGTTAACTGCAAGCAGACAAAAGTATAAAGAACATTGAAACTGAACAGAGTTGGCGTTGTTCTCTTACGACAATAGCTATCGTCCTGGAAGAAAAAACAATGGTCACAACGCGCGCATTCTGCTCTGTAGTGTCAACTTACAACTTGGACATGGTACACGGGAATTTTGCTGTCCACGCGCAACACGATTTCTTCACTTGGTGCTGTCAAAGAACCGCCTTTCTCAACCGAGAACGGTAAGATTGTGTTTCTCTTGTGGCATTTTTGCTGCACTAAAACGGCAGTGTTATTGTCCTAACATTAAAAGCATTTTATTCAACGCCTCCATGGTTTTCCAGCGTCTAGTATCAGACTTGGAAGGCCAACTGCCATCTCAGAACTCAAAACACTTAGATTCTGGTTGTTTTAAATTTAGACAAGCATTTTGTTTTCAGTCTTGTTTTCCTGTCCGAACAAGTTGTCATCAACTGTTATTATGGGTTTACTAGAAAACCAGATCAAATGTTCGCCATGTGCGCATTACGTTCACTCCGGTTCGGTTCGATCGTCCACTTCACATGCATCTAAAAGACTACCTTACGACGTGGCGAGTGAACACTCCACACCTTGGTTCATCCATTCGGAACCGCCCAAGGCAAACGAGATTGGAATGCTGCGGAAAGCGAGCAAACGTCCCAATGCGTTGCATACAGTATCATGCGATCACACTGTGCACTGCTACTGATGCCGTGAAGCCTGAATTGTTCTTGGTATTCTTGATTCTCTAACAATAAATCTCTATCAGCTTAGTTGATGCCATCAGGTCTTGTGTTATTACCCAAACACGTGCATACCAATGAAAAATGACAACGTGGTCAAAGCAGTTGAACTATTAGAAGCCAATCCAATGTATGCTGAAGTACGTCATGAAGATGGTAAAGAGTGAAAAGTTTCAAAGAGATAACCGCCTGTCCTGGAATACCAGTACCCAGTGAAACATTACCCGACATTAAAGCAACAATTAAGCACCTTCCCATCCATGAGATATGATATTGGTGATGGTTGAAAAATCTGGACAACGTACTGCAGAACTCTATCTCAGGTAGTGCAATTTCAGAGTCTGTGGAAAAGAACTTTAACATGGGCAAAACAGCAAAATTACGGCGCTCTACTCGGAACTCAGGGGGCATACCATCGGATTGTATGAGTGTGGCAAGGTGCAGACAGCACACAACATCCTGCAAGACTGCACCAAATACCTCCGTGTCACGTCTATGAGGTGGACAGTTATCCCCCTTTAGAATATAGAATATCTTGTTAAATCAAACGTTCTGATCAACGTGTACTCATGTTCAGCCTATACGAAAGAAGAACCGCCACAAAGCTACGGACAGCCAATTTTTTAATGATCTAGAGGGGTTAAATGCTTTGGCGTCCGGCCGCTTTTGGGGATTTCCGAAAAAAACACCGAAACGCACGTCGGAGATGAGCGGACTGTCTAATTTTGCAATCCAGATCCAGTCCTGAATTTTAAAAACTCAGTCCAAGTCCAACCATAGTCCAAAAACTATAAGAAATTTAAAATCCAAGTCCAAACAAAGTTTAAAAACGTAATAAAAACAGCTTTTTAATGACAAAAATTACGCAGTTCTTTTCCATTAACTCAGTCCAAATCCGGTCCTGATCCTAACTTTATGAAACGTTTTACACTCCGGATCCAATCCAAAATCAACAAAATTCGTCATAGTCCGGATCCAGTCCAATCCAAGTCCAGTCCAATGCTCATCTCTGACGCACGTGGCTTTGGGCGGGAATTTCTCCCGTTCGGTAAGTGCTGCGGACCTGGTCGAAGTGTCAAGACGCGGTAAGTCTTTTAGTCTGCACTCGAAAAAAATTTTTTGTTGGGGGCTGCGGATTTTTTGTGAATGACGTCATAAGTGGAGGACTTTTAGGCCACCTTAGCCAACTTTACCTGGCCCTGGGCGCCAACCGTTAGATGGTAGTATTTTGCTGAAGTTTTTATTGGAAACTAGGCTACAATCCGAGTCTTTTCATACTTTGGATGACTTGCTGGGGTTTCGGGTTCAAAAGTTATGATCTAAACTAATAAAAATATTTGACTAATTAGCTAATTAGATAATTAATTTGTTTGTTTTAGATCATAACTTTTGAACCAGAAACGCTAGAAAGTCGATC
>JGI24159J19872_10011269_pt1 | contig 11721 bp, 7 predicted proteins | sample Ectturendosymbi4_FD_19872 | JGI IMG/M metagenome (IMG submission 19872) | reverse complement strand
GGCACGCCCAAGTTAACAATTAAGAAACTTAGACCCGCCGGTTTCGCTCGACACGCTCAGTTTATCACAACAAGATTGTACTCACTCATGGTTTTATCAGTAGAACTTTAAGCACTGCGATATCTATCACAACAGGGGTTTATAATATACTTCAACATGCATAAGCATTATTACAGGTGACAGGGGTTTGATTCGCATTTTATTCTTTTATTGGAGTGAGCCCGAATTGTTAGTAGCATCATACCCACTAAATCGTAAATCTCCTCTGGGTAATCTGGCCTATTCCAATTTGGTAAGCCCACTACTGGCTTAGGTGTTGAGACTGGTAAGCCCACGACATCAACTGATGATGGACCTAGTAATACCACTCTTTATATGCACCCAACGTATGACACCACGGTCAAGTGACAAATTTCGTGTAGTACACAGTGGAATAGCGACACAAGTGGTCAATTGTAAATTGCGAAAATTTCGAATCAGTATTTGATTACAATATTTGTATGCGTTTTCATTATCAATTCTATTTATCATTCGAAGTGGATTTTTAATATAATAATGGGTACTCTTTTCTGGGTGTGGCTTACAGTAAATGTGCAAGGTACAATTTTACAATACAACAGATAGATGCACATGGCAATGTTCTACAAGCGTTAATGTCCTTATTCGTCGCCTAGTTTCCATCTTCGTCTCGTGCGACTTGTCGTGAATCCATCGGAAAACTCCCATATTGCTTTCTTCACCATAATCGAAGTCTTCTTTCGTTGTTGTTTCAGGATCACCAGACGTTCTATGTTGAGGAGCCAAGACGAACTCAACATTCCTCTCCGCTCCATTTGATTGAAGACGTCGGGTGTCTTTGTGGAACAGTTGAATGTCTGAAGTAAATGAAGACACTGAGAAAATCGGAAGTCCTTCCTTGATAAATCCATTGTTTAGATGTTCTCTTTGCGGAGGGTATTCCTCAAAGAGAGATGATAATGTTGATATCCCTCGTCATGAATGAAGGATAAATCAGATCGAACTCTTGATCACTTGATTGGCGGGGACCTCATAACAAAAGGTCCTCTGCTGATCGTCTAATGTCATGTGAGAATTCCTTCATGAGTGCATACAGAAATCAATATTGTCTTTTATAAAAAACGTTGTCTAACTCACATTGACATATGAAACAAAAGAAACTGATTAAAAGATCTTGTGCAAGTTGTAAGTCTTTATAAAAATTATCCTTTGGGGATGTTTCTCGTGATTCATTTTCTGAGAAATGACATCTTGTAAATAAAAATTTTTAGAACGTCGGTATTTTGAATACAAGGTAAAGTCTTCTGAGAAACTTTCAAAATTCACGCTAGATGCATCGATCTCGATAGATTTGTCTTTCGTGTATGTCAAAAATGTAAAACAATATCTCCTACATAAAACGAAAATCATTTTGGTCTGGATAAATATCTGATATCATTTGAGAGTTTCTTAGTGTCTAATGCATAATGATTCTAGTCAATTATGATGGTAATATCGTTTGTTGCATAATACTGATCCCACATTTATAAATGTGGAATGAAGTAAGAGCACGTTAAACCCAAAAAGTTGCAGAATAATCTTATAGGAATATTCTTTTAGAACTCGGGGATAGTTCATCAAAGCGTATGCTCAGGCAACTTCACGACACGTAATATTTGCTAACAAAATACGCTTCTTTTCACAACGTTTCTAAACCGTATATTATGTTCAATTTTTATCAAACAATTTTTCCTCAACACCGTCTAAGTGTTGTGAGGCATTCTGTTGGTTCAGTAGCCACACTAATGATTTTGTTTGGCTACATTCTTTTCATGAAGTTTATAAAACAGAAATTTTCATCACTTTTCGCTTAATCAAACCTTCTCAGCTGGGGTAATTTCTGTGTCAACATTTGATAGAGGCATCTTCCCAAAATTTAAGAACATAGTAAGTTTAATTCTATAATTACTTTGTTCTTTGAAACTTTTGTTCTATCTGGTGAGGCAATCTATGTTGCTAAAATGCAAACCTCGATAGTTATTGTCAGGCATGGTATTTTGTCCACTTTTTCTCTAACAATTTTAAAATGCCTGATGGTTTCTAATATGACTATTATAAAACTGGATATTTAACTTAATAAATTTCCTCACATTTCAATTTATGGTACCACTATCTGTGAAGGGATTTCTCTCAAAATTCAAAATTCGTAGTTTTTCATATCAGACACAACTTCCTTTTCCACATTTCGTAAGTGGAATGCTTAGTCATCCCGAATATGGTCACTGATAGAATCTTATTTTTCAACATTGTCTTTAAGATACCTATTGAAAATTGCAGCCATAAAGATGGCCTCTCGAATTCTCTACACCAAGAATTCGAGGAGAATTCTACTAAATTTTGGATCGTTCAAATCGAACGTGATCTGATGACAATGTTTATTTTTCAAAGTCTTCCAGAGAGGATTTTGCATCGCAATTCTTTTGACAGTCTTAACGGACTTCCCTATTGGACCGTCTTTATCAGTGCCTTCGAGTAAACATCTAATAATTCAACAGATCTTTCTTTTTTTATTGTATAACATTTTAACTACGCCTGGGGACCATGTCCAGGTTACTTTCAATCTTGGTTGCTGTAACCTTTTACAGGGTATTACTATTAAATTTAATATTGCTATTGAGGTGGTAAATTCATAAAGAAAATCCATTTTGCTATTTATTTAGAGAAAAACAAGGGAAATATAGTTTTTTCGAACTTGTCCATAATAAATTATCTCACATCCTGTGTCTTAACCAGCAGGGCTGCGTAAGACTCGTGGTTAGTGCTTATGAGGTTTATATACAGTCTCTCTTGACTTCAAACGGGATTATTTGTGGTTATAACAACCTTATAACAAGGAATCGAAGTATGAGCTGTTTACGTAAAAACTGATACTCAATAAATCAAACTATTCTACTTTTTTGAAACTATAAACTATGATATACACATTAATTGATGAGAGTATCGTTCCTGGAGTTGGGCAATAGCATATAAATTTTCCAGGATCGTTCTTTTAGGTATTATAACTTGTTCTAGGATTGCCTTTTTAGTAAAATAAAGGGTCAATCCATTACTAGTTTCAATGTGAAATATACGGAACATTTCTGCCCATTGTAAGGTGGGTTGAAAAAGGAACAAGATCCCGTTTTGTTCCAAAATTGTTATTCTGTCCTATAATATCGTTTCTTGGCTTCGATAGTAGTTAACCAATTTTGTCTGACGTCTTAGTTTTATCGGTTTTCACGACGGGTTGAATGTCGTTAAGTGTAAAGCTATTACTAATTTTTATTACTAATAACCCCATAACTTGGTGAATTTCCTAAGAAGTTAGATAGGGTGATTTATCAAACTGTTTCCTTAAAATAGCGAATATCTAATCATAACATTCTTAATTTATTCCGATGATTTTCGTTTACTTGATCTAACTAAGGGGTCTCTCTTGACGGTTCCCCGATCTTTTAGCAAGAAGATCTCTAAGCATCGCCAAAGAAATCTCCCCGCCTGGTCCCACGGTAGTGGCGAGTGACGAGTTCGCCAATACCGCCAGACCATTTGTAGATCGGAAGGTTTTTCTAATATTTTTAGGGTCTAACCTTCGTTGGTCAATTATATCTTAATTGAAAAGCGTGTACATATTACCGATGTTCCAGTCACATTCCCTATATAGTTATTTACTAAATTTTTACTGAAGTGTTAGATTGAAAAATCGTCAGTCACCATGGAGCGAGTGTTTGTCTTATTTCACTAATACAAAAACAGTAATAAGGTGCTTAATGAAGATGAAGATAACGTGGTCAGCAGAACATAGAAGAATCGAGAACACAATTTGCACGGCGCCTGTACAAGATTGCGAGAAGTCCGAAAATCCTGAGGACTACCTTTACTTTCAGCATCCTAGGTATGACATCCACAGACGTCATAGGAATCGGCAGGTTATCGTAATCAATACGTTAGAATTTAGAACAATAGTCCTTCACTGCCACAGGACATCATTGTCGTACATCGGACTAAAGAGTCTATCACTTCTTCTCATTCAACCGCTCAACGTCGTCCTCATCCTATTCACTCTTTCATCATAGCAAAGTGGGACCTCTTTTCATCCCTACAAAATATCATAAGTCAAGGTGGGAACTCTTTTCATCCCTACAAACAGTCGTAATTAATAATGCACTATAGTGTCTAGGAGTGAATATGAAAATCATAAGTCTCCACTTGGCTATAGGAATCAGATCCTCACTCCTTCCTATGGCCTGGTTCCGATGAAGGTAGGAATCGTAAGGGACAAACCCACTGTAAATTACAAGCACAGGGTAAGTTTTAACTCTTTCTCCTACTTGAGATCGAGAATCTAACGAGCAAGATACTCGTTTTGCATCATTGCAAGCGATGGAAATTTCCAAAGCCAGAGGAGCGTGAGCTTATTATAAACAATGCACCTAGCGCACCTTACCTAATACTCGTCCAAAAACACAGATAAATTTACTTCGTAATGTCATGGGACAGACACCGCTCCAGGAACTTTCATGAATGTCATGGTGACTTATTCTTCCCAAAGATAATTATTAGTGAGTGACTGGATCATATTATTAACATTTTTTCGTAAATCGTAAATAAACTTCTGGTTACTTTAACATTCAATTACTCTATTTCTTACATTTACTCTTATTGTGAAATGTGAATACATTTCCTTTTCTCTCTATGTCAATGAGGACATAATTTCGACGGATGTGATAAGCGTTTTAGAAATGGGTTTTTCGAAATGAAAAATGGGTTGGCCGATATGTGCGATAGGCCAACTGAAAGGGGGAACCCTAGACAAGACAGTGTCTAGCATCGTGTAAAAATTTGTTATGATAACGGTTTCACATTGTGCATTCAGTCATAAAGATCGCCAGATCAGATACACATTACACTGCCACAACGGCTTAGTCTATATCTCTAAAACCAAAGTCGACTTGATTTTCCCCAAGATATCCTGTAACATAAAAACAAAGATAATTATAAAGACAAACATGTAATAAGCAATCTTGGTCCTGATCAAAGTTTTCATAGACAGGGTTTCAGAAATGCTAAGTAATAATTGTCAGGATATAATAAGCTCTCTGAGAATAAATTCATGGCAAAAATATGAATATTTATGTTTCAACTGGTATCGACAAGTTATCTGTGGTATGTCGAGGCAGATGAAATTTGAAACTAGTCTTAGCTAAAATAAAATTGAACAACAATTTGTGTATTTCAGTCCAGTTCCTGACCAAGGCTGTTGGCCTTGACTAATTGCAGTTGTGAAGGAATGATCACAAAGGAACCAAAACAATTCTAAGTTAATACAACTCGAAAGTCTAGGCGAGCGTTACGGAAAATATAACAACTATAAAGTAGAATATGCTTAAAGAAATTCTAAAAGGCATGTGTACGCTAGAGAATTGCCCAGAGAAACGATAGCAAAATAACATTTTCCAAGGTTGCAAAAGTCTACACTTCTCGAAACTGACATTGGTACAACGTTTTGACGGGAAGATTTGCTCTTCAAACAATCTTAAAATAAAAATTATACATAGTCCATTTTCACTATGCAATGCGTGCCGTGCTTCAGCGTATTTACGTCTCACTAAAATACTAATTAATTCAAAAGCTAATACTAGGAAATTCAACAAATGAAAGTTTGAGGTCCATACGTACAAATGATTATGATTAAAGGTTGCAGGAATCCAAAACAGAGCTCCTTAAAAAGCGAGGAGTATACCAGAAATGCTTGATTAATTCCTTCCGAGGTAGGTGTGTGTTTCTTTTCCTTTGTCCCGAAAAGTTTTTCAAGAGCAGCTTTCTTCTCATTGTTAGTTTTACTCATTGTGCCTCTATTTGATTACTACGATTTTACGGTAAATCCTATTAGAATAGTTCCTAAAAGAAAACATAGGTTAAAATATTACGAAAGCAAACAAAGACGCTTCTACGTTTTAAACATAAACACAAAATAAATTGCTTCAGGAGTTATAGGAACGACATTACTATTTATAGTAGTATTAGAAGATGTACATATCTGATAAACTCCATAAACTGTAGTCGAGCCAATGGCCACTAAAGTATTCACGATGCTTGAAAGTATAGGTGTAAAACTTCCTGTATTCCTTTCAGATTCCCATGTATCTAGTTAATTTACTTTTTCCCAATCAATTTCAGGTTGAGGGGTAGCAGGATCAACAATCCTAAACTTAGGAGAACTAATGATTTTTCCCAATACGAAATTGGTGTTGATAAATGATATTTCGATGCAAATCAGTAATTGTGTCCAAAGTCGACAGGAATTGCTGAATGGTTGTTAGGACATAGTAACGTTCCAAGTTACTTCTTAATGTCTGAACATGACGTTTCATGATAGTTCTTATCCATAACTGACTCCTTTCCGCGGCACTAGCTTTGTTACTTAATGCCGTCATTGTTTGAAACAGAGGTGTGCGATCATTTTCGTCAGTAATTGATTCCAATTGGTCCATTAAACGTAAGAGTAACGAATCAAATTATCGTATTTGCATTTGATAATGATCATAATTCTTCACCATTTCCATGGTAAAGTTATTCTGTTGGTCAAATTGCAACAATATCTGCTGCATTTGATCTTTCAGATTAGAGAGGTTGGTGTGTGTCAGCGTGTGAGTGACATTCCAATTAGTTAAATGTGTGGAATGCAGAGAGAATCATTTGATATTAAAGAGGTCAGAAAATCGACTTGCCTGAATAAGTTTCTGAAATTATCGGAATATGTCATGTCTAGGCTCTAACTCTTGAAAATATGCTTTGCAAAATGGCTCATATTGTAATTGATCTTCCCAATTCGTGATGTCCGTGGGTGATTGTAATAATACTTTTTCTAATCTGCCCAAAGTGGGGGTGCAATAAGCGTGGTGTTCATCGTCTGAACATAAAGTTAGGTTAATATGGTAAGGCCAACATTGAGTTGAAGTCCTTGGTTCTAGAGTGACGGTACTTCCCAAGTGACGTCCTCCCGGTATTCGTTCTGTCCACTGATTGTTTCCACAATGTTGATGTCTATGCCAATATGAGAATATGGAGTTCTTTGTTCATAAGGATGGTGGTATAAAGTAGTATTTATTATAAGTTATAAGGGTACTGGCTGGGTCAAGTATCAGTCCAATACCATTAAAAATATAAACGATCATGATAATGATTTTCATTCTGTAGATATGGCTTTACGTCCTGAATTGGTCCAGCTGGGAGCCGAATTTGAACTTCTGAATCTGATAGAGTGATGATTTGTTCTTTCTTTCGAAAGTTACATTCTTCTAAGGTAGATCCGTTTATATCACTACCAATGTTATGGTTTACTTCTATAGATCGAATAGGAGGCATGTCTTAATAATATGTAGCAGGGATCAGTCTCTTGTCTAGGATAGGATCTATCATCAAAGAAAATTTTCCGTGAAATCCATTGATATTTTTCAAAGAAAGAGGTTAAGATGTAAGGAAATAACATAAGTATGTCTATAAAATGGTGAGGATCCATAACTTGAGTTTCTCGTTTAGATGGGTCTATGTGTGAGATATGAAATAACTGATGACGTAGCCATAGTAAATTTATCATTTCATAACCTTGGATACTTTGTTGTTGCTTTTGTTCCACTAGCATTGACCAATTGTCAGGACGCCATTTTTGGCTTTTGACAAAGTTACAACCACATGATTGATCAGTGTGAAAACGTGTTACTTGTAAATTTTTTGCAGATATTCTTTCATGATGATGGACCTGTGCCACTAAACCTTTTCTGTATTGATGTAAATCACACAGTTCTACATCAAAGTGAGGGGTTTCATGTTCCAAGGATATCTGATCTTTCTCTGGTATTACCACAGCTTTCTTTCCTTGATTAAAAACAAGGTTAAGCAAAGGTTCCAATTCATTGCTACAATTTCTTGTTTGATGTAAACTGTCAAATTTTGTCAATTGTATATGTAAGAGAAAATATACACATAACAATTTGAACATCGCTAAGTAATCCTAAATGTTTGTCTAGGTGTCACTGAAAATACAATATAAAGGCGTTAGTGTATTCCTTATTTGTCTGTAAGTTTGTTGATAGCAAATGTTCTGCAACACAAGAATAATGTTAAAAGTTTCAATTATTAGAGTGATGATCAAGGAAACTTATGAAAGGGTTATTGTAAAAAATTCATTAGGGACAGAAATTGCATTTGCTTCCTGTTTGTCTAGTTGTTTTTCAAGCTACTTGCAACCGTCAGAATTCTAGAATTCAAAAGTCTAAAGTAGGATACTCCCTTTTTGTATTCTAAATCTGAAGCGACGCTTTCCATTAATAAGAGGTGATGCAATATTGCATCATCCGGGGAGTTCCACCCGTGTTAACTATATAAGCAGGGCCTTCAGAGCTGATCGTCATTCGAAATTCTACATTAACGAACTACAATTTAACTGCGAAATCATGTATCGATCATCTATGTTAAATACAGAAGAAATCTTCCAAAATGAGACAGTCCTGGCTCTCAGTCGCCATGGGTAGGGTCGACGGCTTGACCCTGTTTCCGCCTTGCATCAAGTAGAAGATGTCTTTAATGATAGTGGAGCTTTACGTCCACTTACCAACGCGATGTTCCAGCTGGTATGGTTTATGGGAAGAGACCGGTGGTATTTTCATCAGTTCTACATCCAGTTCGAATACCCAGTTCCGGATCTACTTCGTGATCAAGTTGCATGGGACCGATCATTGCTATTGGAGGATCTGGAGCTGTCTGAGGGTCGGTTCATTGAAACCGAGCCGTCCATTGTGAAATTATGGGACAGTTAATTTTAAATTCTTCTTGCTTTTTGTGTTTTTCCTTTCCTTTTTCGATTTCCTATTCTTATTCCTTTATATCAATTAAATTTCGTTATCACTAAAATGTCTGCTTAACTTCTGTCTTCTTAAGCAAATAAGTTAGACCTCGTGTTTCAGAGTATAAATTCATTAACAAAGGAAATATTTAAAAACTAGAAGATTTTTAGACTTTTAATCTTCCTGAAAAGCTTCTGATACAATAAAATTTCCACTGTTGACGACCTCAGTGTACATCTTTATCATATTATTGCTATTCAGCTTTCAGCTGGCTGTCTCCACAGACAGAATCAAAACCACAAGGTTTCATGTTTGTTTTGTACACGAGTATAATTTTCATGCATTTTATAACACGGAAAGTGCACATATAAAGTAAAAAGATAAACAGAAAGGAAACTCACGATATTAGTGAACATGACGTTTTGCTAATATCGCATGAAAGAGTCTCGCCGATAGCAGGAATGTAATTGACACTTGAAAACAATAGCACTTTTCTAGTTAAGTACCTTGAAACATAGCAATGCTTAAAGAATCTTTGGTATCAGGGTAAATACCTTGAGCATCATCAAACACCTCTTCCAGCATGCTGCAAATCCAAAGATGAGTATATTTTAATTCAGATGGGGCTGGTCATTTAAATATCACAAAAGTTTGACATGGTCCCATTATACCCTTCTGAAGAAACCAGATAATTCGAAACGAAGTATATCTAGGCCGTTCTTGTATTTGATTGAGTTGATAAATCGCCAGAGCATTCTGGGCTGCAACGAGCGGATTCGGCATTAGACCGGTTGCTAATACCGTCGTTCCATGTCTTCGTCAGGAAATCGTGCAGCCATTTTTATATTTAATTTTTAATTAAAAATTTCCTGGAATACAGCAATGTTATTATAGTAATATTGCTCGGAGTGGTCATAGAACATTTTATTCGTATTCGATACTAGCAAAGATAAGCAATTATTCATCTCGTATCGTTCACAATTCTTTTACTATTTTCGAGACTTCGTTTCAACGAACAGATCATTATACCAAAATGGACGAAAGGTTACTTGAAACATTACGTCTCTTAAGAGTATCTCAAGTGGATCACATTTTTACAATATCATACATCAGCAACCTATTAGTCTGCATCATTGATTCTTCCCTTATCGATAATAGTCTGTCGGGGGTAATTGGGGTAAATTAATTAGTGTCTCTATCATCGCATAGCGGTCTTCTTGAATAGGTCTGTTGAAAAGGATCTCCCAAATTATGTTAACTTAGCACCGTCAATGTCTTTGGTTTATTAGATTCAGTAATGGTTGGTATTTTCTGAGCTTCCTACGAAACTCTCCGTACAATCTCTGCTTAAGTGTACGAAACAGTATTGGATCTTCTTCAAAAACGGTCCATTCTAGTCCTAAACTATGTTGATGATTCTGCAAGATCGTAATTGGGCTTTGACACCAGGTATAATTCGTTGATTTAAGCATAAAGAGCGCCTTATCCATTCGTATTTCTCTTTCTATGACTTCTTCTATATCCGATATCTGTTCGTCAATAGGTTGTTGTTCTTCTTCTACACTCATTCTAGTATGAGTCGTCACCAATCGTATTATGGTTATAGTGTTTTCTAAGTTTCCTGAAACAAGATACATCATTTACAGCAGAAGCCCATCATTTGAAGGGTTCAATCCATGTACCTTTTATAATTAGAGATTTACTCCATTTCGAATTTTTGCATCAGGTTAGTCCAAATTGCAGTATTTTTATAATTCTATCATGGTATAAATATCCTCGTAAGTTTCGATCGTTATTGGGATATTTATCAAATATTCCCAAAACCAAGTTACTTGCCGTCGATAAAATATAATATTCACAAGATCGAGCAGTGGTCGTTGTGATTGAACAGAATCGCAAAATGTATTATACAATTTTCATTTAAACACGGAAAACAACACTGGGTTATCGTCCAGGATTTCTAATCCTAAATTCTTCTCCTGCAGATGATCTTCCAGCACTTTTATAGGGCACTTGTCCCAATCAAATTTCACACTTCTAATCACTTGTAAGGCATAGGCTAGTCTGCCAGTCAGTGATCGTTCTTGCTCAAGACTTGCTACAACTGTCTGAGCTTCAAATTTCGTGTGACCAATATCTTGCCAAAAGTTTATAAACAGCGTCTTTAGGCTTGAGTCAGCTGAATAGTGTTCAACAACTTGGTAAATTCGATCCATATGATCACTAGATAATAGCACAGGTGCCAACACAATGGCTGGAGTCATTTCCAAGATTCCGGAGGCCTTTGCTCTTTCAACTATCAACTTTTATATGCAATTTTCCGTGGCGTTAATTGTCATTTTTATTATATAAATGCTTAAATGATTTACAAAAAGGCATTTTATAGTTAATATCTACTCCAATACTTGTTTTATAACTAATAAATTGGAATGTACTTTACAATCAATTTACCCATTAATCAACATTTGCAACCACTCATAAGTGTTTTCATTGATTGGTGTATTTACCAGAAATTCCCAGAGACACATAACGTGCCATTGGAAATTATGTATGGTCACATACTGAAGAAGCGGACAGTACCAGAAAAGAAAGTTCTGAAATTCTCTGTACAGCTTCTGCTTAAACATCTCGAAAAATACGTCTGTCTTTAAATTCTTGGCCTGCAATTGATTCTGTAGTCTTAATATAGGACAGGGGTCGGCAACCTTTTGCTAGTCACGGGCCAAATGTCGAGTGTCCAACTCTTTGGCGGGCTGGAATTTTCATTAATACTATAATTCACACTCACTTCAGTATATTACGCTACATTGCTACAATCTCAATCATACCAATCACAAAA
>JGI24159J19872_10011268_pt1 | contig 11723 bp, 8 predicted proteins | sample Ectturendosymbi4_FD_19872 | JGI IMG/M metagenome (IMG submission 19872) | reverse complement strand
CCTTGAAGCAAAATTGTATGGGTTCGCCACTGGGTGCCGCAAAATATAATTCTCTTCTGCAAGGTGCCGCAAGCCTAGACAGGTTGGGAACCACTGGGGTAGATTGTTAATTTTTGCCAGATACACCTTGCGCTTGAGAGTTCAGTAGAAACGCCATATAAATTTCATTGTTAACAAAGAACGCTCTTGTCAGAACTAGCAAATTTCCTCTTGAATGTTAGCAAACGTGCTCAATTCTCATGTTAGTGCTGCACTGTATATCTGCGCTCTGCCATGATTGTAACACGGTTGACTGAACACGATGACATCATAAAATCACTGCTTAGAGGAGTCCCGCGCCTTGGTCTTGTATTGGGCCCTGCACCCAAGTCCCTGCATTGGGCCCCCATCTGCTAGGGCTAGCCCTGCCTGTTAGAACTTGTGTTATGTTGGTCCTCTGTGAAAGATAGATATCTGTTAGTAGCTTCTAGCTTGTAAGTAAATATCTAGTGGAAGATAAATATTTTGATGTGAGCAATGATACATACCACAACAGTAGCAAAAATAATTTTATTACACAAAATATTTTGACAATTTTATAAGCGACTACAATTTTGAATTTGACAATTTTTGCAAATTTCAACTTCACAGCACTTTTAACCTTTGTTAAATGGTTAGAAGCATTGTAAAGCTCAATTACCCATTCCAAGGAATATAATGTTAAGTCAACATGAAAGATTATTTATATGATTATATTTTTTAATTTGTTTACTATACAACACTATTTTGCACACTCTGGTCATGTCATTTATGAATCCATTTGCAACATGGATACCTCTTTTATGAATATGAGATGGTTGCATGTTTTGAAACAGCTATGTCCAACCTGCCACACAAACGTCTTGTGCAGCCCAGTTAAAGGTATTTATTGTTGTGTATATGCAATATAATGACAACCTGTCCTAATTTTAATAATTTCAAGTTTGACGTTTTTGGTGCCATGTTCCTCAGTCTTTGCATGGCCATGTTGTGAAGCAATATTTTCTAAGAGCAGTGCCCACGAGATGGTGCTTGACTTCTAGGCTGTTGCAGACAATGAGATTGTATCAATTTGATTTGCATGTTGTATTATGTACTATGTAGTGTGAGTGAAAATCCAGATGGTTGGGATAATGTCACGCTAATGGTGGTCAGTGGATATGACTGATGGCTAACAAAAGCATGAATGTGTTTTTCATTATGGCATATGAAGACATTTTCAGTGAAATGCATGTATTCTTTAGAGTGTTGCAAAATGATATGCTGGACATCATATTTTATTGTTTGCAAATTTGTGGCACAAATGGGTTTGTGGAATGACAGAGACAGGAAATTGACAGTTTCTGTGAGTGATTTAAACAGAAATGCACCATATTTGGCTTGATAGATTGCGTCCGAAGTTACTAGTCAATCAAAGATGAAAGAAACAAACCTTATTAAGTGCATGTTGATTGCTTTTTTTTTAGTCTGTTCTGTATAGATCAACAGGTTTGAATTTGCATATGTTTATAATCTGTTTAAAAACGAAATGTCAAAAGTTTGAAAAAATGCAAAATGAAAATCAACTGATGTTTGTACACATTTTTGTTTTACGAAGAATTGATGCAATTTTTTGAACTGCTTTCCTGAGATGAATTGAGTAGAAAAAAAATACTTCAACTTTTTTCTTTTAATTACATTTTAACAAGATACTGTTTCTGTTTTGCAAATAGGTCTCCACTTGTTGATTTCTTCATGGCCTTAATTAATGTGATTTGCTAAAAACATGACTGAGATTCTGTGTAGCTGGTTAAACGAAGAGGTCAAGCTTTCCAAGCCAGTTGGTAAGTTGTAGCATCATCTCAGAATGATTTTATTGTAGCATTAACAATGAAAGCAGTCAAGGTAAACTAGTGATGGGCAAAGTGTGGCTGGTGCAACGAAAATTGATGGCAGTCAAAGGTTTTTTGAAAATCACCCACATTCACAAAATATAGCCCACATTCACAAAAATGACCTACAAAACCAAAAGCAATGGCACTTGTATGGCAAAAAAACTTGTGCGGTAAAATGAAAGTGAATGAGCTGCAGTGACTATGCAGCAAAGAAAAGCATTAGGCACATACTTCAAATAACGTTGAATTTACTAAAAATTTAGGTGAAGTTTCTTTGCTTAGACATTTCTTCCCTATCAGAAAAGATTGTAAAAAAGTTTAAGAAAATATCTTCTAATTATGCAGGTTGCAGTAATGGTAACAGTTGTCTTCAAGCACTTTCATAGGTCATAAAATTGGTTTGAAAAGACATCAGTTTGTCCATCACTAAAATAAGCCACATGATGTTTTTAATGCTGTAATTTTGTTGCTGAGGTAGAATATACTTATAAATGTATGCATATTTAATTGCAACATGTCACACTTGCATGTGTGCGTTCATTAAGGTTTTGGTAAGCTAATGATGAGCTAGAATTGTTGTTTTATATAATTCATTACCTGTCAGTTTCTTCCTGAGCTGAATNGTTAGCGGCTACATGAATATGTATAAATAACCACTTCAAGCAAGGTTGATAATACTTGTGATGCTGTCATTGTGTCTGCTTTGTATCAAGTTTTCATGCTTTAATTATATATTGAACTTATTACAATTATTTTGGAAATGCAAGTATGATGAATATATTCATCAGAAGCAATTTATTTTACCTTTTTGCTGAAAATATTGAATTATGATTTACTGCAAATGTTTGCTGTCAATATTCTTCAACTGCTTTATTCATGTCATTTAGAAAAATTATGTCAAAATTTTGTTGCAGCTTAGAACAGCATATTTTGAATTGATTTATGCAACTGAGTCAAAACCATTACAATAATGCAACAGTTATCTCATTCTAATTGCCATGTGCATGTAATGTTGGCATTTGTTTTCTTTGTGTAGCATAAAAATTGAAGACTGACACCATCATTTGAATGAGTAGAAATGTACAATTTTCCTACTGAAATACAAAACCATAGAGTTTAGTTTTCTGAGACAATAAACAGCAGTTTTTACATCAAAAAGTTAAACAAAACAGTCATCAAATCAGTTTTTATCATGAAGCATACAGACTGGTTAAAGAAAAATCTACCCAAAATTTAGTCTGTTATTATTTTAGTCTATGCACATCATAGTGGTCATGCACATCATAGTGCACATCATAGTGGCCATGCACATCATATAGTGGTCATGCACATCACACTATGCACATCATAGTGGTCATGTTTTTTGTTAACTGATAACTTTTGATGCAACTTAAACTTTAACGTCATAACTATGAAGTCAATTCAATTAAAATGTTTTTATCGTTTACGTATGTGCTTTGATGGCAAGACAAGTTCTGGTGGACCCACCAGAAAATCCCTCACAGGTTGACTACAAACAAGGTGGTGTGATTATGTCTCTTAGCTGCCCTCATTGCATGTGGTTGTGGAGTAAGCAGCACTCTTAGAAGTTGCTGAGAACTAGGGTTGAGAAAAATCCGTTTTTTTTCAAAAAAAACAACCCACCTGTTTTTTTTTGGTTTTTTGAAAACCCGTTTTTGTTTTTTTTAAAAGAAACAAGATGTTGTTCTTTTTTTTAGGAAAACGAAAAAAAACATTCTGCATTGTCTTTATTCCATCATGCAGTATCACTGTTTTCAGAATTACACAATAATAACTTGTTATACCTATTATGGCATTCAAAATTGATGGTGAAGAAATGTACCCCATATTTGTTTTCGCAAAGTGTTGTTGGTCAATTCACTCCTAAGTGGTAAGACTTGGCAACCATTTTGTTGCTGTTCGTTTTGTTTGATTAAAAAAAATTACAGTTAACTGTACAAGAGTCCTGCTTATTTTATTTTTTACATCTTAGTAGATTTTTCAAAGGAAAAGTAAAGAGTGTTTTTTTGGTGGGTTCTGTTGTTTTTATTCAAGTGGGCTTTTGAAAAAACGGGTGTTTTTTTTTTACAACAACCGTGCAGAGAACTGTGAAGTATTTTGAAACCTACAATTGCTACTGCTCTCGCAGTCGCCCATAGAGGAAACTTGCATTTGATAATAATAGATCAAGATTTTGACTCAAACAAAGTAGTGAAACTACTGGATGCTTCTGCAGATAAATTGTCATTGGCAGAAGATTTTGCATCAGGATATTACTTTGGAGAAGTTTTACACAAATTCCAACTCCAAGATGATTTTGCAAAGTTTTCCAAATCAAACACAGCTGATTCAAAGCTCAATAACTTCACTCGACTGGAACCAACCCTTCACTTGCTTGAGGTAATTGTATGCAATCTATTGTTCATACTATTCACCAGTATTTTATTAGTAGCTGAACATGCAGTTTATATTTTATTCATTTTTAAAAATGATTAATGCAAGTAGATGCATCAAATTCTGAAACATGGTTGAAATTAATGAGTAAACAAACAGGAAAGAAGCCGATTTAATTGCATGAATACACAGAGTTTGTGATAGGCAAACTTGAGAAAATCACACATCTCTTACTAGTGTCAAGTCATGCAGGCTACCTGTTAACAATGGGTGTTTGTGAAATGAAAATGATTGATTTTTTTTCAATTATAATCATGTAAAAATTAACTAATGCTGAAGAATTTTTTACTGTCTTGGCACAGTTTCTGATAAAAAACATGTTTGAGATATGAAAATCTATATTAAAGATGGTGAAGATTTCAGACTTATATTGACTGTTTATTACAGCATTAGTCCTATTGCTTTTCAAAGGTGGAGACCTTTAAAGTTAAAAACTGTACCTTGGGCGTTGGTGTGTCAGGCTTGTTTGACAATCACATGTATTTTCAGATACCATTTGACACGAATATTGCTTACAGCATCATGATGAAAAAACATGGAATTGCAACAAGATTACTCTATCAAGTAAACGTTTTTTCCCAATACTGTTTTTCTCAAAATCGTTCGGCCAACAAGCAGCACTGGCGTATATACTCGCTTGTTAGCCGCATCCGCAGATAAGCCGCAGCAGAAATTTTAGCCATATACCGAGAATCAAGGGTAATTCACGAAGAGGCTGCAGGTCATTTGACCTTTTCACCGGTGAAGACCCTGCGCGATCAATTAACCACAAAATATTGATATTTACAGGCAAATGTAATGAAAGTCAATTTTATTGTCCAAAACCTAAGAAATCTTCTTCGTCGGAAGAAGGAAATTCGTCTATAAGTACGGTAGATCGTCGTAGGTGTCATCTTCATCCTCTTCATCTGTGTCGTGGGTGTCGTCGCGAACGAACATGCGAAAACTTTGTCCCACTGGGTATGTTGCCGGTATAAGCCGCAGGCAAAATACAGGCCATATTCCAGGTAAAAAAGTGCGGCTAATAAGCGAGTATATACGGTAAATTATACTGCAGTATGCTTTTCGTTTCTCATCGTGACTCGAGTCGGTCACTGATTCGAGTCAAGCCACCCCATACCAAGGTGCAATTATATCCAGCTGACACAGAATGGCTTCTGCCATGGTCAGATGGTAATTGTTGAAAATGTCATTGGTTACGTCATCAGTCGCCGCAATAGATCTGCCATTATTGGAACAATGCACTATGCAGTATTACCAAAAAGAGCTAGCTCGGTGACTTTACCGTTCGTACGCGTGGTGTGCTGCATTGCATGTCAGTAGATTAGATCTGTGCTTAGTTTTGAGGTATCAACAAATTTGTTTAACCGCATATTTTTAAGCAGTGCATGTTTTTCTGCAGCTCTATGTAGCATTGCAAAAAAAGATGAAAAGTAACCTGACAGGAGTTGCCATGGAAACGATGAGAGCTGCTGCTCCGGTAAAACTTGAACAAATTGAGAGTGGACTATATAAAGAGGTGGGTGTTTGACAAGAAATCGAAGAACTTTTTTGAGCCTCCGTTTCAGTTAATTTTTTTGCCATGCAGAGACTGAAAACACTGGTTCCTCGCGAAGCGGATTTGACGTTAGAAAAAGTTTCAGCGAACTTTGAAGAAAAGCGTAAGGAAAATGAACGGAAAGCTTTGACGGAAAAGTAAGGTTTTAAGCATTAATTTCTGAATTCATTTGGAGAAAATGTTCTTTAAATTTTTTAAACGGTTTGAATGTTGATGTTTGTTATGTCATCTCGGCGTTACACCAATCGGAAGCGAAAGGTTTAATAAATCATCATCTAATGCAGTGGCTCTCAACCTTTTTTATCCCATGCACCCCATTTAACCGTTATTCACAGGTAAAATCCCTCCTTAGAAATTTAGTTTGTAAAAAACACTTTTACATCAGTACGCTAAGAAGATAAACTAAACTCTTCATAATTGATAAGCTAAGCTATATTACATTTTAAACGAAATCCTAAATACAAAATTCCCCCCTGGTGGGGATTTCCCCCCGGTTGAGAACCCTGATCTAATGTTTCATTTGTCGTCGGAGAAACAATCATGCGCCCACGTCTGCAGTTTATGTCGAAAGTTAAAGTTTTGTGTATGAATATCGTACGAAGGTATAAGCAACTTCGAATGTTCGAGAAAGTGAAACAGGAAGATCGCAGAATCGCTTTGGAAAGGTCGCGTATAATGAAGCAGAAGCAAACTGAACTGCTCGCCAAGATCCAAGCGGCAACCGTTCACATTCCGAAACCACCACCGTCTAAAACGCTCAAGGTTAGGTGATACTTGCATTTCCTAAACTCGCTCTGCGCATTTTCCCTCTAGTTTTTTTCACTTTTGCAATGTGCTATGATTTGCATTAGTTTTCGAAAGATCGTTAATCGCTAATTCTGCACTTTTGAAAGCACGATTTAACATAGATTTTGTGGCTTTGTGCTCTTGGTTGTGACAGAGATACAGGGTCCAACAAAATCTTGATGTACAGCTGGCGCAAAATGACTTAGGACCTAGTCCCAAAATTTTAAATATTGCAGCATGTATAAGCATTAGTCCATATGTAGACTATTACTTCCAATCAATTTACTGCGAACAACATGACATGTTCATCATTGGGTTATTATGAATGAAATGATACAATATTGGCATTGTTACGTCACAATTATCTAAAAATTGGAGGAATTTAAGTCTTCAGGAGACATCATTCAGGAAGGAGTATTTTGCTGCATAAGAGATAGTTCAGTATAGATCATCAGTGAGGTGTTTATTTTTGGAAGTACCATTTTAACATGAATGGAAAATGCAGTAATAATGACAAGAAAGCTCGTATTCTTGCCTGGAGTAAAGAAAATATACCAATAAAAATAATATGTAAACGTAAAGGAAGAGCAAGATCGACCATTATGAAGCTTTTGTCTTCAGCCAAAGGACTACCAAGCAATGCAGTTCCAAAGCATAAATTTGGAGCTGGAAGGAGAAGAAAGACTTCACACGCTGCAGACACGTTTTTGAGGATAGAAATCCAGCAGAAACCTCAGTTAACAGCACTGGATGTGAAAAATCTGCATCCAGAGCTGCTTCAAAACGTTTCATTCTGAACGATGCAGGGGAGCCTTCAGAAGGACTCAGGTTTTCTTTGCTGTGAAGCTGCCAAGAAACCACTCCTAACTGAAAGTACGAAGAAGCAGCGAATTGCGATTGCCAAGCAACATGTCCACTGGACCTCTGAACAGTGGAAGAAAGTTATTTTTTCTGATGAAAGCAACTTTCAAGTGTTTCGGATGGATCCTCCATCATTCGACACCCATCATCATCTGATCAATTTGATCTCAGGTGTAAAGTTCCAACTGTTAAACACCCAGATTTGGTCATGGTTTGGGGAGCTTTTTCTGGTGAAATAGGTAAGCCTAGGGCTGGCTTTTACTTCCTGTCCATAAAACAAAAAATGAACGGCGAAACATGAATAAAAAGTACTGGAGGAGCATGTGCTGGACTTATTTCATACCCATGGCTGTGAAGTATTTATGCAGGATAATGCTCCCTGCCATAAAGTCTAAAAAAGTGAAAAATTACCTCCAACAAAAGGAGATCAAAATACTTGAGTGGCCTGACAACTGTCCTGATTTAAACCGAATGGAAAATTGCTGGCAGAAAATTAAATATCTTTGAAACAAAAGAAAATCCCAAATCTGGACACCCTCAAAAATCAGTTGAAAAAGGTTTGGTGCCAGGAGGTGCGCTTGGATTATTTCAGAAGTTTAGTGTTTCCATGCTTAAACGCTTGCAAATGGTCATAAAAAATAAGGGCAATATGACAAAATATTAATGTGTGTTTTTGTTAAATTAAAGTTGATATTTAATACCAAACGTTTGTTTTTGAAGGAAAAATGAAGCAGGTCCTAAGTCATTTTGCGCCAGCTGTAGTTTTAAAACAAAAACATTAAGACAAGTAACCAAATAGTCCGATTATTCTGACCTCCGGCTAGGGTGCTGCAGCATAATTTTTAAGGTTTGGTTCTTGCGGTGTTTGAGCAGCGTGGGGTAAACTTTTAGCTGTTCGGTTCTGAAATGTTGAGGAAGTTATTAGAGACGAGCTGCTTTTTTAGCTGAGACATTTTGGTCACTGAAAAATTTTGGTCATTTGTGTCACAGTTGTATTAAAAGTCGCCATAGCAGTGTTGATTTTTAGCCTATATTTTCAGACATTCTGACCAAAATGACACAATTTTTTTTTTGGTCATTTCAAAAACATTTCGGTCCATGACCGAAAAAAAACCCAGGAGACTTGTGTCGACATAACGACTATTCTTTACTTCGCCATCAACTCAGCTAAAGTTTTGGTAAATTCGGTTTCAAAAAAGTTATTGGGAAGCACTACGAAATAGCAGCCTGCTTTTGTCGCCCAGCCTATTTTCTTGCATAGTAAAAAGGGTCATAGCTGACGTAGAAACACACTGGCTGTTTGCTTTGCAGCGCTGTTGATAAACACTCCCAAGCTTTGGAAACAGCGAGGGAAACGTTCTGCAGGAGACAACTTGCTTGCGCGTGTTTCTTTCTATATCTGCATATTTAGCGCAAGAACGATATGGCGCTTAAACGTATTGCGGGTAAACATTTAGAGCGCGGCCACGAGCTGGAACACATTCAACGATGTTGCGGTAAACAACGCGCGGGAGTGTTTTGGAAGGAGGGGCGTTCGAGAATATGTCTTCCTATGAACTTTGAATGCCCCGTCAGATTATGAAACATGTTTTGTTGGACAATCACGCGCCGTGGATCAGTGGCGTAGCGAGGCTACGTGCCGCCCGGGGCCGACCACAAAAGTGCCGCCCTTTCCACCCCTCAAATTTGCTTACAAAAATTTTAAATGAAACTTCATATTTTGTGCTTATTTAAAGATACAAGAATTAATAAAGCACCTTCAAAATCGCAATCAATCATTAACAAACTGAAATGTGTCTTGTTTATAATTGTCGATTATGATTCTTGCTTTTTCTGCTTGTCGCCACCTTTCTCATCATTGATTTTACTATTTTTTGCTTTCTTTGCATAGGCATATACGAACCCCACATGTTTCGTCAAACTTCCCTCCCTATTGGTTTTTAAATCTCCGGTAAGCTCACCGGATGACATTTGAATAGTTTTCTGATTCAAGCAGGGGATCAAACGGAAAAATTAAGGGATGTGATGGCGGCATACCTACTTTACAAATGTAAACATTTATGTATGTAAAAATTTCGTGTAGTATCCCTGTCTCTCACTAAAAATCGTATATATACTGCGTATAGCAGGCTATATAATCACTCGGATAATATGATCTCAGTGATGTAAAGAACGTTTCATTGTTCGCTTCACATTTCAATTGTGGTTTAATCCTCTTATAATATATAGCAGACTTCAAACGTAAACTCTGTGGGCACTTGCGCGGAGCCCTCTATAGGTGCAGGCACCCATTTTGATAAAATATTTTAAACAGGTTTGAAACAGGCTATGGTTGAGAAGCGCTTGCTTGCAGTCTTCATCGTGGCCTGCGCACTTGGTNTAGCTGTTGTGTTGGACCTCTTCCANTTACACGTGCATAGTGTTATTCCTTGCCTTTGTTCGTTACCAACAGAATCATCAACANAATGTCTTCAGCTGGAGACTGCGTTTGTGCAGGGGGACTGACATTCTAANATTTGACAAAAAATCCACTGATTTATAGTGTTTCATATTTCAATTTTGAGGATTTGTAGCTTTGTTGGGGGATAAGCCCGCCAAAGCCCCCGTGGCGACGGGACTGGTTACCAACAGACGTCTATTTCGAAAACTGTATTACCACACCATGCCAGCTGTGACATATGGGCCTTNTGGATGCTCAACAGTGATTACAACGTCTTACGTTCGACGNTNATTGCGATGAACAACTTCATTCAGTGCAACTATTGCCAAGCTGAGTGGCGTAGCCAGCCCAAAAATTTTGGGGGACCAAAACGTTTGATTTTAGGCGAATAACACTATTTTGTTTAGAAAAANGCCTCTCAAAGCACAAAATGACTATATTTTTTTTNAATTTAGGCGGGNATGGCCCCTTTGCCTCCCCCTGGCTACGCCTATGNCAAGCTGTACAACCATTTCGACTAACGCTCTTTTTAANAAAAGCCTTTACCACAATCATATCTAAACATATCGTTTACCCTTGCGTTAGGTTTTCAGACTAAGGTTCTTGCCTCAAATTCATCAAAATGAAAGCAACACCTTTTTTAAACATTCCTTGTTGAAAAAAACATTTTCTATGACTGCCAATGTTTAAAGTGTACCGTTGAATAAAGGCGACTTCGCGAAAACCACGTTGCCTATCGGCTGGCTCTTATTCACTCCACTTGCAGTTGAAACCTACAATCTGAGCTCAAAGTTACCCACGAAAATGCACCAAGTACACTACCCCGCTTCAAGAACGTCATTTTCCGGCACCATTACGTCATGCAGAAAACAGCTGTTGTATTAAAACTGAGAAAAGTTATCTTTGCAAAGCTCTTCACTTCAACCGCCAAAACTTGTTGATAGGTCCACCTAATGACTGGGCTACAGCTTGTGGCAGTTANTGAAAATATCCCAGTGAACATTAAAAATAGCATGAGATGTGCCAAGAAATGTTTTTTAAAAATAATTTTGGCGACGGCAATTAGCGGCATGCCAGCGCCTGAAATATGCTTCTTACCGGGGCAGTTGAGGCTACCGATCTTGCCCAAGGAGCACCACGGCGAGTCGCTCGGTGTCTGTGAATTGTTCACTCAACCTTCCAATTGAGAGGTGGACACTTTACCACCGGGCTATCGCCACCCCAGCAAAATCTTCGTCGCCAATGCCTAGGTGTCAGGAGAATGTTATGTGCAGTTGGGGCGTTACTGAGAAACCAACGATACGAGAAAAAGGATCAAGCTAGACTTGACTATCGACCGTGATTTCATGCAAATTTTTTTTATCATATTTTGAGAGGAGGAGCAATATAAGCCGAAAACAACTGGAGCCCTAACGTTTTTAGTCTGCGGTCGAATGTCATCTCTCTCCTTTGTGCAAAGGACTTTTGACTGAGATGGCTGAAATGGCTTTGCCTGGCCAGGAAGATGTAGGGACTGGGGCACAATTGGCCCCCAAGCAAGCATACCCGTAAATACTGGACGCAGGAAAATTTTTCGCCCTTTTTGGAAAAATGTTTTGGATGTAGTTTAAAACTATTGGACATAGTTTAAAAAATTTGGGTCCCTCTCAGGAAACTCTTCGCCCCCCAAACATTTTATCAATTCACTCACTCCAAAGCCACATGTCGTGTTCTTTTAGGCTAGCCTACCAGT
>JGI24159J19872_10011266_pt1 | contig 11723 bp, 5 predicted proteins | sample Ectturendosymbi4_FD_19872 | JGI IMG/M metagenome (IMG submission 19872) | reverse complement strand
TTTTGGGTTTAGGTTTTGGGTTTAGGTTTTGGGTTTAGGTTTTGGGTTTAGGTTTTGGGTTTAGGTTTTGGGTTTAGGTTTTGGGTTTAGGTTTTTATTTAGGATTTTAGGTCATGAAACGACGACCTTACGCTAATACAAGTGTATCGTCCTTGTCACTTGACCAATCCAAGCAATAGGATTCTCCTAATGGCAAAATAACACCAGAAGAGCTTTTCCCTCTTATGTCTAACAGACACAATTCCTTGTTAAATTTTGGAAAAGCCAAAAGGCTGTGTCTATTTTCCCTCATGAGGCAAAAGCACTGCTGGAAATATTTTGCGTTCAACCAATCGTATTTGGCTAAAGGCAAAATAGCTCCAGTAGTTCTTTTGCCTCATGGGGCAAAATAAAAATATATTTTACACTAGCGGGTCAGGACTGGATCCGACTGATGATTTTCATAAATTTTGCGGATCAGGACTGGATCGGTATCAATTTTGTTGGTCCAGGACTGGAGAGGGACTAAAATTTCACAGTCCGCTCACTTCTGCTGAGTGGCTGTCTGGCAGGCGGGAGTGCGACTGGGTCTGACCGGTCTTAGTTGACCTACAGTAGGTTAGTAGAATTAACAACAGCTGAGGTTCAACTCAACAACTAAGGTACGTAAACTGAAAAATAACAATGTAAAAACATTGCTAAACAGGTGGCTAGAGATTAACCTAGGCTAATCTATTATTATAACAGTAGGCCTAACCTGTTGGATATAAAAGAGATAGGCTGCTATTCATACATAGGCCTAGTAATTAATTTTCGCAAAGAATCTTTTCAGTCTATCACAAGGAATTTTTTCAGTTAACCGAATCGAATCAGACATTCAGATCTTAACAAAGTTGGTACATTCTACCTACTAGGTTGGGTAGGATCATGATCATTAGCTCTTATTGAAAGAACTGACAGACAGAGTATTCACACAGGTTACCGAAAAAAAAGGATAAACCACCAAAGAAAGAGTGATTGACATTGTGAGAAGTCCTCATTCAATCTCCTTGTTTTCACAACAAGTGAAGTTGTGGTGGAATGGCACAAAAACAAAAAAGGTGAACAAAAACCGGCTGAAAAAATTATATGATGCCCTGTAAAATAAAAGACGGCTCTGTCAGTAGCGGATCTTCCATCTTGGTTGGTTGCAGATATATAGCGTAACTGGAGTTAGGAAAACTGATTTTGTGGTGAGAAACTATATCACAATGGATGGGAAAATTAATATTTGTTGCTATCATTAGACATAATTTTAGCCTCACACAACGATTTAGATTATTCTATTCTTTTTGACAACAAAAAGCTCCAGTGGGACCCTAATCCCTAATTTTAATTTACGTTTGAGCAGTTGTGAAAATATAAAAGATTAAAACATTGCAATTTTTTAGTAGTATGTGTTTGTGGGATATTATAAATATGGCAGTGGCTACAATAGATATGCCTGTGGATCTTGAAATTTGAAAACTTTCTCAAATGCCATCTGTGATGTAATAGTAACACATGACGAGAGTGCAGTAGGCTTGGTAGAAATGAAGTAAATGTAAAAGATAAACCTTAACTCTAACTGTAGCCTTAACCTAACCCTACGCTAAGGATGATCTAAAGTTAACCTAACCTTTGAACCCTAAGATAATCCTAACCTAACACTAACCTGTAAAGGTAACATGTAAGCCTGATAAAAGGTGAAGAAAAAAAAGTTAAGTTGGCAAGGTAAGAGTCAATCCGAAAACCATTGGCATATCAGCCGTAACGCATAACATAACCCCTAGGCTACAAGATCCACACTGTTTGAAAGACAAACTGACCCTTTGTTTGAATTGCATTAGGCCAGGCGTATCCATATTCACTTCCAATATTAAATGCAATGATGAGGACTTTTATTTTCTCTTGCATCTTTACCTTTGTTCATTGTGTAACGAGGTACGATTTTACTCCAGTTACATCATCACATATCTGTTAACAATAGGCAGTGACTAGAGGTCTGCCTATGAACCTTCATAATTCAAACCTTATTTATCTGCCACCTGTAATGTGACAGCAACGCATGATGAAAGTGCAGCAGTGAGCAGGATTGGTAAAAACATACTAAACCTAAATCCTGAACCTAACCATAAACAGTAAACTTCAATCCTAAAAGTAAACATTAAAACGAAATCCCTAAACCTAATCCCTAAATTTAATCCTTAAACCTAACCCCTAAACCTCAGCCTGAAGCCTTAAATCTTACCCTAAATCTAACACCTTAACCTTACCCTTAAATCTTACCCTTCAACCTAAACTTTTAAACCTAACACCTAAACCCTAAATGCAAACCCTAGACCTAAACTATAAAAAACTATAAATCTAAAGAGAAAAGTTTGGAAACTTTTGAAAAAAGCAGTGGCTACAGGTCTGCCTGTGGACCTTCATACTTGAAACCTTATTCGTCTGCCAACTACAATGTGACAGTAACATGCAACGAGGGTGCAATAGGCTTGGTGGAACTGTACCAAATGTAAAACCTAACCCCTGAACTTAAACTTTTTAACCTTAAACCAAAATTAAAACCCTAAACATGAATTTTTAAACATAAACCTAACCTCTACACCTAAAGCTTAAACAAACTGTAAACCCAACTGTAAATCTGAAGAGAAAAGTTGGGAAACTTTTGAAGTAAATAAAGAAAAAAACTGGTCCCATGACTTCAAACATTGCAGCCACTACTACCAAAATGAAAGTTGCCAAAATGAGAGTCGAACTGAAAACCATTAGCACAGCAGATGTAAATGCATGTGCTATGCTATTATGACGGTGACGCGTGGGTAACAAACTCAGCGATTTTTTGAACCACGTCATGCACTTAAGACCCGTAGCCACTTCCTTAACGATATCTGCCCTGATGGACATCTGTTTTTCACATTGTACAGGGTGACACAAAAAAAAACGGTCATCACCAAAAATCGAATAACTTCCAAAATTTTATTTAGATTGACACAAAACTTTAGCTACATGAGGTCAAGCCTGTGTACCATACATCTCCAAAGTTTCAAGTCTATACTACAAAAACTGTGTTTCACTGGTGCTCAAAAAATGTGCTCCAAATGAGCTCCCCGGCGCTGCAGGGACATTTGGATACGGCGAGCAAAGTTCTTGATGACCCTCCCGCATTCCTCCCTTGGGATCGCTCTTATTGCTGCTGTGATTGCTGCCTTCAGGTCAGGGATAATCTGGGGGTTGTTGCCATACACCATGTTCTTAAAGTATCCCTACGTATAAAAATCTTGGGTATAAAAAAAGTCTGGTGAATGCGGCGACCACTGTGGGTCACACCTGTGGCTGATCAGTTGGTCAAGGAAATGCTGCTGTAGCCATGCCAATGATTTGTTTGAGGTGTGGGGGGTGGCACCATCCTGCTGGAACTACTGGAGGACCCTGACGACCGCTTTCCATCGACCAAGTGCTGTACAAAACATTGCCTGGTGTTGATTCCAAGCTCCTGACTTCGCCGATGCACAGACTTGCTTGGGCTGTGGACAGCGGAGTCTCTGACAGCAGCAACGTTGTGTGGTGTCCTTGATGATTTTGGTCGTCCAGAGTGTGATTGTCTGTTAGTGCCTTTACGATTGAGGTTATGCACAGTCCCATGGGTTCTGAACTTGTTGACCCATCTGTAGGTCATGGAGTGGACAAGAAATTCACGACATCCGAACCGTTCTTTGAATTGCAATTGAGCTGCATGGATAAACTTCTGCCAAAAATATGCCTCAACTATAAATATCTTTTGCTCAATAGTCCAGGCCATCTCAAAGGTCAAATTTGGTAGACTCTTAGAACATTAATTCTACTTGGTAAATCAGAAAAATAAAAAGAATTGAGTAATTATTTCAAAAGTTATTAAAGTTTAGGTGATGACTGTTATTTTTGTGTCACTCTGTACTTGAAAAAATAGCTGAAAAATGCAGGGAGGCTTATGGCTATGTATTTGTCATGACATACTGTACATTACAACAAACCTTAGATTTGTACTATTAAGGAGCACCATTGCCACATTATGAGGCTTTCAAAGTAAATGGAGTGATGTTCACCTCCAAGATCTCACGGACATTGACTTCAGTCTAATTCCTCCATTATGACTTACTTTTCTCACCTATGTGTATGACTCGCTTATACATCTGTATATCCCTCAACTCTTCATGCATTGGTAATTACTTGCCTACCATCATCTGTGTTATGAAAATGAATGTTGCGTATATGATTCAATGTTTGAGTGTCCATGCTTCCTTTTACTACATTTGTGTTGACTGTTCTGTTATCGTGTGGCTGTCTTTTTGAATATCTATGCTGGTTGCTGACACCGATAGCTCTTATTCAAATACTTTGCAGTTACATTTTTCGTAAGTTGGTGTTCCCAACTTGTGTAAAATATGAAAAATATTTCCCTTTTTGGATGTTTCTTTTTGATAAAATTCTTTTTAAAGTTTAACTTTATTTTTCTTTGTTTTTCTACTCTTTTTGTGCAAAAAGCTTTTTGTATTAGTTTTCCTATTTTTTTAAGGAACTGTTTCTTATTTCAATCTGGCATTATGGGCATATTCCAAAATTGAGCAAAGTAAGAAAATGGGATTTATAATCAATATAAGAAAATTATGTAACCGCATTCAGTTTTTCCTTTTATTTTTAAGGCAGTGTTTATTTTGCCATCAGAGGCAAAAGCACTGCTAGGGCTATTTTGCTACTAGGTGAACTTGATTGGTTGAATTAGTCATGTGACAAGGACAATATGCTTAGATTTAGCATAATGGCCCTTGTCACATGACCTAAAATCCTAAAGCTGAACAGTAAACGTAAACTTAAATCCTAAACCCAAAGCAACAGTGGTGAGAGACAAACTGACAACCACTTGCACAGCAGGCATAGATACTTTTCCTCGACTAAGTTCACTATACTGTTGGTGTCACGAACTCAGCGTTGTATGTGGACAAACAAGGCTTGAAAAAATGCAAATTTCTTTGTGAGCTTATCGAAATATCCGTGGGCTGCAAGTTGAAGACAATCGCCCTTTTATGACATCACAAAAAGAATGTTTTCTTGGAAACGCTGCACTCAAGAGTCTTAATTATCACAACATTCACATGGATTGATTTAAGCCTACTAGCATCGATTCACATTCAAGGTTTAAACAGTTGCATCGCCACAATCATCATGCTACTGCTCGGTGCCCAAAAATGAGATACTGAGGAACTTGCAAAACTGATGGAAGCGGCAAATGATAGTTAGTAGACCATTTAGAGACTTCTAGACACCAAACTAAAGATATCCATTGGATAATAAATTTTAATAATCACTAATGGAGCTGTTACGGCAAAATTGTACGTTACTCGCATAACTGGGATGAGCAGTTCCTACTCTCAAGTCTCAGAATCACAGCATGCCTGTGACTCCTGCACAGTATAAACCACCAGTGGTTCTCAACCTTTTCGTTGAAGGGAGCCAAATCCAGACCTTCAATTTTGTGAGAGAGTCGCACTACAAATATTTTGATGCAAGTCAATTCACACATTGTGTTTCATTGTAGAACAAAGTCTGTTACACAAAATATTAGAGGTTTTATTCATAGGCATAGCCAGGGGACCTACGAGGCCATGGAAACCGAAAATTTTTAGAACATGTAGTCGTTTTGCGCTTTGAAAGGCGGTATCCCAAAGAAAATAGTGTTTTTAACCAAAATCAAACATTTTCCCCCCTTAATTTTTGGGCTGGCTATGCTGCTGGTTTTATTGAAATATTGCTGAGAGCTGCACAAAAGGTGTTTGGGAGCCGCATGCAGCTCTCAGAAAAGTGGTTGAGAACCACAGGTATAAACGGTGTGGAATTTTGCTGGTGGTGCAGCATTTGAACTGATTCTGGCGTTGTGTTTCGTGTTTCCCAACATTGATTGTTGCATCCAGTTCGGTGGTGGCGAAACCAGTGTTTAACCAATCCGACCAGAACAATATTCAGATGGTGTTAAATATTTCTTTTGAGTGAGCTTTCTACACAATGTATTTTTTAGGTATGAGTGGACACTGGTTTGGGCATGATTTAGCATTTTTGCTATAAAGTTGATTGCATTGATTTTTTTGCATATTGTGTTACTTTCTGCAACAGAAGGTCTGCAGTATTGTGTTTAGCAAATACTGTAGCTCTAACCTGCACGTAAACAGTGACTGCATGGGATCACTATTGTTAGGTAGGCGTGACCCTTGCATTACAAGCCAGATATTGAGCCACTGTGACTCAGCGAGGAAATTTGAACAGTCTGTTTTGTGGTTTGCTTGCAATTCCTAATGTATTATTTGATTTTACTTGACTTGCAGCTGATTAATTTCCCTCGAGTATGTAGGATTTCCTGGGAAGCTCCTTCCCAATTTCCACGCTTTTATCAGCCATGTGAACAAAGTTGGATACGGTTCAGACAGCAAAATAGCCCCAGCAGAGCTTTTGCTGCTGGCAGCAAAATGGACACTACCTATTTTTTAAGAGGTGTAATAAGAAAAGTATCACTAAACACAAAGCAACGACACAAGATAGAAATGCAGAGCAAGCCCCACCTCCCAAAAACCAAATCATGAAGTCAACAGCCATGCATATAATGAAGATGATGGATGCCAACAATGTATGAAGTGAAATACATATATATATGAAGTGAGTCATGCACTGCACATAGGTGAGAAAAGTGAGGGACAATGGAGGTTATGCAATGAAAAGCCATGCAAGAAGCCACTATGGAATTCGACTGAAATCAATATCCATGAGATCCTGGAGGTTAACATCATTTTGTTTTGTCTCCAAAGCCTCATATTACAGCAAAGCTGCTCCTAATCCACCATAGCATTATAGTGGACACACATGACAGAGGCGAAAACCAATTTTTAACAACACAGACCATGAAGAAGCAACACAGTTACCTAATTTGCCATGAAGTGCCGCAGATACATGTATAATAGCCCTGAAGGTTTATAGCATACCTGGGGGTTGCAGATTTTTTTGAGTGACGTCATAAGTGAAATAGTTTTGGGGCTAATTTTGCTCATGTTACCTGGCCTAGGGCCCAACAGCTAGGCCAAAGTGTTTCGCTGAAGTTTTTATTGAAACTAAGCTCGAGTCCAAGTCTTTTGAGCCTTTGATTGACTTTCTAGCGTTTCTGGGTCAGAAGTTATGATCTAAAATAAACAAATTAGTTGATTATCTAATTAGCTTTTAAAACTTTTGACTGGGTTGATAGCGCTTATAGGACTGGAGAAATCCCTGCACAAAGCCATGAGCGTTTCGGTGTTTTTTTATTGAAAATTCCTGAAAGTGGCCGGACGCCAAAGTGTTAAGGGTTTATACAGCTCTTTAGCGCAATCAGCAGAAGATCTATGCTGTTGGTAAGCCAACTGAAAACTGTTGGTTTCAGGCCGATTTCAAAGCTTGAATATATCGTACCCTGGCAGCCAAGGTGTTAATATTAGTGTTTTTTCCCGAACCCTAAACCCGTTTTTTTTTGGTTATTTTCTATGACCCGAAACCTGTCCTTTTTCAAACTACCAAACCTGGGTATTTAAAAAAACCTGGAATTGCTGTTGCATTCAAATATTAGTAATTCTGATAACAATGAAGTTGCAGATTAGCGCATGTTGCGGCCAAATTAGCATGTTTGAACTTTGAACTATTATCACGAGGTACGGGTTTTGCTTGGTGACCATCATACGTTCGTTGTTGGTCCGTTTATGTTTTTATTCAGTTGACCTATTTAGACGAATCGTGATGTCATTTTGCACACAATAACTTTTTTGTTAACCTAAATAAGTAACTACCACGCGAGGTGGTTCTTCAAAGGTTTGCCATAGTTTCGTAGTTGCTAGTTAGTTCATTTATAATCTGTTATGTGTTATTTCATATACAAGTTGTGATTAATTGCAAAATCGATTCATTCCTTTTCAGTTTGCAATAACTTTCTACAAAATATTTGGTTTTCCTTCAGAAGTGACTTTAAGTTGATTTTTAAACATACACATTCAGTTTAAAAACATTATTAATCAAAGAAAATCCGAAGCTTTGTTATAAAAGAAGGCTCAAACAACACCAAGGTGCATGCTCCATTGGACAAACGCAGGTGGTTGAAGGACCAAAAGTTTAATCAACCATTTGAAACCAAAGCACAGAATCTATGTAATCCTTGAGAGTGAAGACCACAAAACTATTCTGGCACAGGAAGAGATCTGATCACAAATTATGAAAAAGGAAATGAGTCTTTTTGAGGGTATAAAGAAGAGGACAACTAACCTTGTAAAAACTGTCCTATGCCTTAACTCTTTGGCGACTGGGTGGTTTTGGCGATTTTTGCAAAAAAAACAGCAGTTCTCGGTTGCCTTACCAACGCCCTAGCTCCTCTGCCGATTGCACTAGAGAGCTGTTCAATGGCTCAAACGGATCGGCCAGTCTAGTAGATGGCACTTGAAAAAAATTTTTTGCCTGGGGGGGGCGTTTTTTTTGTGACTGACGTCATAGGTGAAGTAGTTAAGGCAACCGAAAATTGCTGTTTTTTAGGCCGAAATCGAAGTACGAATATACCATAGACCGGCTCTCAACGTGTTAATTACAATCACGCCCAAATTAATAGAACCAGAGAGAGCTTTTTCAGCCACGGGACTATTTGTCACAAAACTCGAACAGACTGAATGATGAAAGTGTGGTTTGATTTTCATAGATCAGTATTATAACATTATTGAAAAACTGTGCTTAACTTAATAATTTGCTAATAAATTGCACAGGGACCAACAGTAGCAATTTCCCAGTAATATTGAGTTTTATCGCTTGGGAAAACCCAGATTTTTTCAAATCTAGACTCATTCAAAAAAATGTGCTCTGGCCAGAAATGGTGTCGTGTTTCAAATGTTGATTGTTGCAGCCAGTTTGGTAGTGGCGAAATCATTTTTTAACCGATCCGACCTGTAGAACGACCTGATGAGTAGAATGATATTTAGATGGTATTAAAAATTTCTGTTGAGTGAGTGTTCTTGCATGCTATTTTTATATTTTTCTTGCATGCTATTAAAGCTTCCAGCTGATGCTAGCTCCACCGTCCACGCTGCTTTCTAACGCAATGAAGTTCGCTCCCATACACATGCGTAGTTTTATAATAGTGGTTCTCAAAGTGGCTGGAATCACCCCCATGTGGTCGAGTTTGAGGGGCAAGGGGGTGAAAAAAACAAAGGGGTGATGTGGGGGCAAAACAACACAAATCTCTCAAATCAAGAAAACCTAAGCACATCCATCACACTGAACCATGGTGTGCGTTGATTTCTTTAAATAATAGTCTTTAAAATACTACATTGTGTTTGCTGCATTATTGAAAAGGGAGCGATTGAACAAAAACATTTGAGAAACCCTGTTCAAAGGCGTGTAGGGCTCAGTGCTCTCTGACGACATGTGGCATCACCCTGCACACGACCAGTGACTGTGTGAGACCACTGATGTTAGGTAGGTGTAACTGTTGCGTCACAAGGCCAGAAATTGGGCCACCGTGACTAAGCGAGGAAATTCGTACAGTCCGTTTCATGGTTTGGCTTGCATGGTTTGGCTTGCGAGTATTATTTGATTTTACTAGACTTGCAGCTGGTTAATTTCCCGCTAGCATGTACTATTTCCCAGGAAGCTCCTTCATGATTTCCACACTTTTTTCAGCCCTGAGTGTGAGAGCTAGTATCATCATTTTCGAGACGTCTCAAGTTTTTTCTGTTTGAATGTTCTATTTGTATTTCAAGTTCATGCAAGTTGACAGCAAGAAATAAAGATTGTCATTCATGTGACATATAGTTTCAGTGTGAACAAGGATTATAAATACTAGACCCATTGAACGACACCACCATCCCTTACAAATACTTCCTTGAACCCTTCGACCACTACACTATTGCTGCATCTTTACAGAACAAAAGTATTTCTTGCCACAAGTTTTGAATGAGATGAACACACGAAAAGTTTTTACTTAATGTTTCATAAACTTCACCTATTTTTTGAAGAGCTTTGCTAATTTTTTTCAAGATTGATATACATAATTCCTTTTTATTTTATTACAAGTGGTTTCATCAATGTGTGATGACCATTGCTTTTGTCATCGTGAGAATCATCCTCTATTCTCGGATGCATAACATTTCTGTGCAGGTGTGTGTTTATCTCTAAAAAGTACAGATTGTTTAGTCACATTTTAGTGGTCATATGGATGAGGCTAGTAGTTTAGATACAAATTAGTCTTTCAAGAGAGGAAACAACCTAATAAAAAGTGAAGACAAAGTGACCTCAGTTTCATCTCTGTTCAAAATTGATAGTAGTATGCAGCTTAATATTTTGCATTTTTGCATACAACTTCTTGAACAAAATGAGTTGACATATCAATCTGTGGAAGATTAGAGTATACGGGGAACTGCAACACATGAAATATACACAAATGTAAACAGAACTTTTACATGTAAATTTTTATAACGAGACAATACTTTCTGTCATTGCCAATTTCCATTATATTCCACTATTTCTGTATTAAGCTATTAACACAAACGTTGGATCCACTGCTGAAAAACCTATTTGAAATCAGATTAATTTCAACAGTGTGTTGCTGTCTTATGTGTGATTGTGTGCCATACAAACTTACTAGCTTAATTCCAGAAGTTTTGCTCTAATTTCATCATTGCATTCACTTTTACTTTCACAAATGCAGGCTTGCAATGCCCTGCAATGTATCAACCCTGTTCTTTTATTTATCATGAGCCATGCTGACAGCTTCTATGGGCAATGTTCATGGAAGAAATAAAAAGTTAATTCAGAATGTTTCCAGCTTTATTTTGGATAAGATCACATGGTGATCAATAGGAAACATGAAAGACGGCACCCACAAAGAGTTGATGAGTATGCGCTGAACAATAAAAATATATGTTTGAGATGTTTAAGCAGTATTTTAAGTTAGTCATACATGTCTTCATTTTTATGACAAATAGGTTTTAGAAATATTGATGACTAAAAACATGATGTCATTTTAGTTGGACAGACAGCTCCTGTGCCATAATCTCAATATCTTAAGAATAGTGACATTTGCAGTAGGATCAGAACAAAATTTGTGAATGTGCTGTACTCAAAAAATTGCTTCAGGAGCAAAATTGCTGAATTTTAATGTGCTTCAACAAAATTCTGTCTTGGCTATAAAGGGTTTGTTTTTTGTATAAAAACATGTCATGTTTTTTTATAAAACCAGTTGATTTAGTTGTAACAATTTTTTCTTTTTACAAACAGTTTAAAACTTCTTATGACCGTTTATTTGTAGTTCTAGTTCTATCGAAGTTTATTTGTCATAATCACTGCAAATTCAAATCTAGCTTTTTCTGTGGTTTGTGATTCTCGTCAATAGTTTAAACCACAAGTTTATTTGTCATAATCACTGCAAATTCAAATCTAGCTTTTTCTGTGGTTTGTGATTCTTGTCAATAGTTTAAACCACATAAAGCTTTCAGTTAAGTATACTTATTTATTGCAAGTGCGTATGCAACACCATTTTAAGGTGAAGTTTGTTGCCTTAAAATGCTTTACCACAAAAATGCTGTGATTATAATGCTTTGTGAGACAGCACAAGTTGTGATGTACTAATCACAACAGTCAAAACCCTTGAAATACTGCTTACTCAATTTTCAGTTGCTCCAAAAATTGTTTGGGTC
>JGI24159J19872_10011265_pt1 | contig 11723 bp, 7 predicted proteins | sample Ectturendosymbi4_FD_19872 | JGI IMG/M metagenome (IMG submission 19872) | reverse complement strand
TTCTACTCAAAACGCAGAGGACACAAATCACTATTACGTCATAGTACAACTTACATCCGGGCACGAACAACAAATACTGCACAATTTGTCCGCAACACACCCCTGCATATTACCCCAATTTTTACGTGCAAGTACCGCTAGAGTACATTTCAAGTTTGGTTTTGACTTTTTTTGACATTTTTGTATGTCTGGGTTTTTTTAATTATTTTCGGTTTTTTTTCAAGGTAAATTCTCTGGTTTTTCTTCAAAGCAGAGAGGCAACACTGATACACAGACGTCTCAATCCATTACGGGAGAAATATCATAACTCACACTGTGTTCTCACGTATGCTTTGAAACTTTCAAGAAAGTCTCTCTAAAAACTTTACTTTTTGTATTCACTGAGATTTTCAAAAACACAAATTTGATTACGTTTTTACCAACTACTCATCAAGCTTCAAAACTGTTCAGAATTTTTGTCATGTGAGACATTTCAGCAATGGTTCCTCATCATTTCATCAAGTATAGAATTGCTGCCTCATCATAAATAAGGTCCCTGGATAGTTTTATATAGTTTTGACGTTGGCCAATAACTTTACACACGATGCAGCTGGTCCACTGATATAAAATCTGAAAGTGCGTGGTAACAAATGGGAGTGAAGGATTGACATTTTAGAAAGTAAAAATAAGCGTATGTGGTACTGTTGTGGTCAGTGGCCCAACTTTATGGACAAGTGCGTATGGACTGGAAACAACGCATGGACTGACTGCTAGTTGAGGCATCCTGCTGGGTGCAAACCGTTCATACGTCCACATTGCGTTCGTATGTATCGTTTGTCCTGCCAGTTACACCCTGTGCTGAATGCGTTTTTCTGTTCTCTCTCGGTGTGCGTATTTACGACACCGCGGAGTTTTGCATCCCCGCCTTGTTGTTTTTCATTAATTCGAGGTGTGCCGTGAGCGTCTTCGTTGTCCGACAAATAAATCGACCGTTTCCGGCGATACGAGTGTGTTTTTATCGTGGTAAAAACAAGTCGTCGTTGGTGTTAAGAGTCGGTAAATGTTGCCGTTGTGCGTTATTAAATGTGGCGCAAAACTCGAGTCCAAAAAATTGTACAGAGTCACCTCTCAACCCTTGCCTGCTTCGTGTCTCAAGCAGCCGCGAGCCTGAGTACGGCTCTGCCCTCTCCGAGGACAGAGCGAATCAGATTCACCGATTGAGCTTATGTGTTTGCAAACCGAGACACGTCAACAGCACGAAATTCTTACGGTAAGTAATACTGGGCGGTTTTCAACAGGCAAATCGTTAAAACTTGACCAAATAATGTTCAAAACCTGGCAGACGACGCACGCTAATTACACTGGACTCGCTGAAAGCTACTTTTCACCGCTTCAGCGCACCAACACGCGCGTTCCATACGATAGTTGCGCGATAGAGCCCAGCAATGCTGTCGTTGCAAAACTACACTACACAAAAAAAACACACTCAGCAACATGCTCTATGTGAAAATCAAGGCAGACATGGTCCAAGCGAAAATGTTGACATGTAGGAGAAAACCCGAGAGAGCGACGCCGAGCGGTTAAAAATGATTTTGCTCCTTCCTACTAAAAACGCAAGACTGTCTCTGCTACTCTGTAATAACGCAGCTTGACCAGGCTCAAAATACAGCGCATACTCAGTCACTTCGAGCACTCAGTCACTTGATTAGTCGTTATTGGACTCCCCTGCCAACCCCACAACGTACTGGCCAGTTTGATTGCGAGATGGCATTTGAAGACCAGTTGAAGAAATCGATTTAATGCATGGGCAAGACCAGCCCATGGCCTAGTGGTAGGTGCGTCCGCTTCCGTGCTGGTAGGTCGAGAGTTCCCCTCTCAGCCGGGTCTTACCAAGACATTGTAACTTGGTATTGCGGCCTTCTCACCAGGTGCACGGTGTGAGGAAGAGCTGCAGGGAACACACCCAAAAAACAAAAACAAGCCGAGTAAAAATGAAGCCAGGAATTGTACAAACTCAGTCGTGGCGCTACAAGACCATGGTAGTTATAAAGCGCCAACAACAAACCACCATATCAAACAAATGAAGCATGCAGGGGGCAAGAGTAGAGTTGCCGCTAGAGGAGAGTTCGTCGGAGAGTGAAGGTTGCTGCTGTGTTTTGTCAGAGCTGAGTTAATGGTTGCAGCAGCGGTTGATTGCTTGTTTCCACTTTTGCTGAGTTTGTGTTTTTGTGTCATTTTGCGTCTGGTACTAGGGTATTGGCGTGTAGGTCCATTTAATTTTTTGTATAGATTTGCGATTCCCAAATCTATCCAGCATTACTCCAGCTGGGGTTCGTAGGTGTGACGAACACCTCACAATGGACGAGGATTCGCTAGAGTTGACTAATTATTGCAGAGAATGTCCACCACAGCTACCAAGAAAACGTAAAACAAGAACGACATCCCAAGGTAGCAGTGCGGGTGAAAGCTGAATTAAATCAAATAACACGGTAGAGCTGCTCCCTATTATACTTCAAAGCCGAACAGACCGTACGCTCAAATCGTTCAGTCCTATTTTTATTGAAAGCTGCTTGAAATGTGTAGGGGATTGCCAGTCTTGTGTTCCATTAGCTAATGCTAATTTGGTTGTCACCTGCGATAGTTCGCAGCAGATAAAAACCTTCGTCAGTTGTACCAACCTGTCTGACGGCAAGCAATCAGTTCCAGTTATTGCCCCGCTGCGTCAGCCGGCAGGAGCCAAAGGCTTTTTATACGTGGTTCCATTAGACCTCAAAATGAGGAAGATATCCTTGAATCGTTGCAAACACAAGTTAGATATGTCAAACGATTTAAATATAAACCTCGAGGAAAATGTCTTACGAGATTCATCCACAGTTCTTCTCCATTTTGTCAAGTCTGAACTGCCTCTGAAATCAAGATAGGATATTTGCATTTTAAAACGAAGTAGCACATTCCAAAACCAACGAGATGCTTTAAGTGCAGCCGTTTTGGCCACGTTGCATCTCGCTGCAAAGGAAAGGTGTTCGAAATATGGAGAAGAGCATAAGTGGGCTTCGTGCGCAGTCACAGAGAGAAATGTCCCAATCTTAGAGGTAACTACTCGGCAAATGATCGTTCATGTCGAAGGTACAAATGCGAGGAAAAAGTTCTCAAAATAAAATCAGAAAACAATATCACGTACACAGAGGCTGTCAAACAATATCTTGGTCACGTATCAAGCACTGCATCTCCGCAGGTCGCTTCGCGATCTGAATTTCAACCTTTAACACCATAAGGAATTATTAGGCAAATTCATCGTCACAGACCAAATCCTAGTAAAGATACTGACTCAATTCCACATTCAGTTTCCCATAGCAACGAAGAAATAGTGGTATCCGAACAAATCAGTTGTCTAAACATGTTTAACTCAGTTCATTTTCTGGCTGTGCTTGCTGAAGTGATTCAACAAACCATTCTGGCAACGCAACGAAAGCATTGATGTCTTTCAAATGAAGCTAATGTAGCCTATGGCAAAATTGGTCCAGTGTTGGACGCAGAAGAACTAAAACTATTTTTTACAAAATGGCGTTTACAATCATGCAATGGAATTCCAGATCAGTTTTTAAGAACTTGCTTGAATTAAAACAGCACACATCGATACTTACTACCAGCCCGTGGTCTAGTGGTAAGTGCGTCCGCTTCGGTGCTGGCAGGTCGAGAGTTCCACCGGGTCTTACCAAGACCTTGTGAATTGGTACTGTAGCCTTCTAAACAGGCGGCAGGCGCACGGTGAGTACAAGAGCTGCAGGGATCACACCCAGAACACAACAAACCGAGTGAAATGAAACCAGAAATTGTACAAACTCAATCGTGGCGCTACAAGACCATTGCAGTTATAAAGTGCCAACAACAAAACACCACATCAAAAAAAAATCAGAACTCACTAACCAACTGGACGTCAATACGCATTCAAGAAACTCATCTTAGTAATAAGTACCAGCCTGCCATAACCAACTATATCATCATTAGAAAAGCTCGTCCTCCACACCTTGGTAGAGGCGGTATGCGTGAGGCAGTTAGTCGTTTATTCCGAGATCCAAGAATGATATCTACCAACATTTGCCCCAGTGACATTCGCCTGGCGGCGTCTCGCATACAACCCTCCCAGCAATTATTTTAACAGAGGCGTTTAATTTTGTGGGCACTGTATGAAAACAACGACAGGGCCAGACGCAGAACTGGTAACGAAGGCAAGCCATTGCATGCTCTGAAATTTTTGTCTTCACATAGCTGCAAAGCTGAGGTAAAAAGGTTGTGTGCATCTTGATCTCAATGCACAAAAACGTAAATTATAAATACCACAAAAATTCTTCCGAACATGGTAAAGTATTAAATTAATCTTGTTAGCGTGCGTGGATGCACTGGACCAGATGGCTAGATACCATACTATTAAAAGTGCACCTAGGTGGTTGCCAGATGCTGTTTTTGTGAATAATCGACTGTAGTGCATAAATGTTTTCATCATTTACTGTCTAACAACGAAATTTAAACTGCCAAGGAGACAGTTTCTTCTTGAGCGTATGAAGAAGCACAGTAAGCCCAAAGATGCAGTGGGCTGCGGAACGTCCTACCCACGTTTTTAGACCAAGACATCCAGCACTGCATTGACTGCAATCAGTGTTGAATCACACCTCAGCTGGGAAAAGAAAATATCATCAGTTTGTGTCATGCAAAAAAGAAATCTAGCTTCTGCCAAAACTGCAATGAGGTCTGTTGTGGAAAACACGCATTCGGTATAGCGACTATTGCGACATGCAAAAATTGTGCTGAGTTCTAATAAAATGTTTTGACAATAATTTTCGTTTTCTGTGTAGGCTACTTTTCACCTGGTTGTTTTTTCACCTCACAGAAACATGCAAGTATGATTGACTGGCTTGTTTCACTGCAAGATTCGAAGTTATTTGAAAGAAAACTTTCATAGACAGTTTTACAAATGAAAGATGAAAAATGACCGCACTCGTCATTGTAGGTAAATAAATTCTTCAAGGCTTCTAGTGTTAACAATAGTTTCAAATTCGTTGGCTTCGCACAATTCCAGCACGATCACCAAGGATCTCCTTGGCGGTGATCATACGGTAATTTTTACTAAAATTTAGAGATTTTTCTCCAGAGACAGCATTCGTTCGTCCTAGCTGGAATTTCACAAGAGAATTGGCCCCACTTCAGCGAAATGTGCGCCTCCACATTGACATCCTTTTCAGTAAATTTACGATAGTCCCAGCTTTTTGAAATAAGTCTCTTGGATGCAGCCTCCTTCTCCATCCCGAAAACAAAGCCTTGGCGAAAACGCTCTGTCCCGTGGTGGCGGAAAGACTGACACGTAGCAATTAAAAACAAAAAACATGCTTTCCTTTGCATGAGGCGTACACGGTCCATCACAGACATCATCATTCTCAAATGCTGTCGAGCGAAAGCTCGGCAAATTATTCTTGCAGTTAAACAATCCTCTCGGAAGAAATTCTGCAGCTCCATCACTTTCAACCCTGAGCTCACCACTGCCTGGAAGAAGATTAAACGTTTCTCGGGCAATCGTCCTTTCCTCCGAATCCCCATTTCCAAACGCAACGGAATTTCCGGTTCCAACGAACCAGCACAAAGCTAATATTATCGCGAATCACTTCGCTTCAAGTACTGCTTCAAATTACACCCCAGAATTTACCGCAAACCAACATCGGACAATGCACACCTTAGATAAAGCCATAGGCGCAATTTGCCCTGAAACTAACTTTTTCACTTCATTCCGGTGCTCTTCAACAGAGGTTCCGCGGAATATTAGGATTCCGCAAACCATGCAGTGTGGTTCCGTGAGGGTTCCTTGTTGTTTAAAGAAATTATTTCTTGCTTCAGTATGCTGATGCACCATTATGCAATTTTTAGATCACCGTGCCGCATTCAGAGTCCAAGTAGGCCAGTTAGTTGTACAGGAGGTTGAGTGCATATAGGGGAACAAAAAATAAGGAGAGTTGTTGCGTCACTTATTGTTCATTGTTGTGCAATTAAGAATAACGTTATTTTTGGATCATAGTTATACGATGCTGCCGATGTACAGTTCACAGTATACTGTACATCGGAGTAGTAGAAAGTGGATAACGAACCAGAGCTGCTGTTCATCCATTGTGGGAATAAAGTGAAAGCAGTGTGAAATCCAACTCTTTACTATTTAGTCAACCCAGATGAACAAAATAGTATATTTTCTTATGTGAAGCGAAATAATATAACTGCGAAGATGTGGACGGTAATGAGCAGTGTAGTTCAAATGCAAAAGAGGCACCTGATCCGAAGCGGACCAAATGTAATTCAGTTGCCAAAGTTTAAAAATCTGCCGACACATATTTGAGAAACGGGTTCTTTATGCCAAATTATCAATGTTGCAGGCACATTCCAGAAATGCAAGAACAACCGAGTCATTACATTTATTGCTTTTCATCTTCTGCAATAACTATTTAGGATATTTGTTGAAGTGTTTAATAACGATAAATTTGGTTTTCTTACAAGTCATTCGTGTTTTCAAAATTTTGCTAATGGGAGTTTCATGACAAACGCAAAAGTATATCAGGGGTTGCACAATGACAGAGTTTGAAGAGCACTGCTTTCATCCGAATGGAACCTGAAACCTCTTGTAAATCTGTTCTATCGTGTTGAATTCATTTATAACGGCTTCTTCTCTAACGTCAATCGCCTATGACGTTACATTTTGTTCGGTTCCGATGGCATCTTTTACATGCATTTCAATTCGTAACGTCAATTCGGCAATAACGTTTTTTATGCAATCCCGCACAATGGAAAACTTAACTCACTTCCCATGTTGTATTGCATCATATGACTTTCTTTGTCAGAATTGAGTTGCTTTTGACATACTTTACATCTCACACGATGACGGAATGGGTATTTTCTGGATCCTAGACTTGTCGTGGTAATAATTACGAATAGCCTACCACAAATCTGGAAAGAAACAACGAATGTTTTCAACATTTCTGTGATAGACATTTACATGCATGTTTCAGACTGTCACTTTTCCCGCACCTGTGATTCCTGGTGAATCAACTGAAAACACCATCATTGACAAACAAAAAAAATTTAGTTAATATCTGAACAAATTCAGATTGTCCGAATTGGGCCTGAAACTTCTGCCAAATCTGTTTCATAGCTGCCTTGCTTGTTAATCGCTTGGATAAAGAATTGATAGCGTATAAAAAACTTTCCAAGTACAGTACTTTATACAAATATTGTCATTTTTACAACTGGTCCATATTACACGCTGCATTCAAAAAACTAACTTCAAAATTTTCCTACTTCAGCCAGTCAGCTAAAATTTGATGTCAGTATCAATGCTGCAACAGATAACTGAAGAGTTCTAAAAAAGGACGAAAACCTGGCGTTAAAACTCCGGATAATCACAAATCTATTATCTTTAATACTCTGCATCCCTACCCAGCACAAAACTCAAACGAACAAGGAAAGAGTTACCGAATGCTTACATCAAGCTGTTAACCTACCGACATCCGATTGTTCGATTTTTGCAGAAAACGAGGGCTTGGTCCAGATCAAAGTCATTATCACCAGTCACGACTTTGGTCCAGATTACACACTACACTAGCCCAAATTGCACTGATCACCCCCAAGTTAATGTGCATTGTATTGAAATTTTTTCACGTTCAGGATTTGCGAGCAACTTGCGCTTGCGCTTGCCCTGAAATACAAAGATTTCCCTGAAAATTGTCACTGTACTGAATAAATTTTTTACATTCAGGATTTTTGAGGAACTTGCGCTTGCTTTGCAAAACAGAGTGTGCCCTGAATTCACTGTATTGAATATATATTTTTATCATTCAGAATTTTTGAGCAACTTGCGCTTGCCCTGGAAAACAGCTACCCTGAAAATTTTCACTGTATTGAAAAATATTTTTATCATTCAGGATTTTTGAGCAACTTGCGCTTGCCCTGAAAACAGAGTTTGCCCTGAAATTTTACAAGACGGGGGGCTGCCGCCCTACCCGCCACCCCGCCTTGTACGCGTATGCATAAAGCTGCCAGATAAACAAACCCCAGGGACTTCAGATGAAATACAAATTTTCTTTATCGGAATTAAAATCAGCCATCAAATCCACTCGGAACACCACCTGGCGCAGACAATATTTGTTACGAAATGTTCAAGCACATGTCCGATATTTCACTACACGTAAGTTTATATGATTCAATTTCGAACTCTGGAGTTATACCTCAGAACTGGTCGCGTTCTCTTGTCGTCCCCATTACAAAACCTAATAGGGCATCATATTTGCCTTCCTCTTATCGACCCATCTCACTTACAGCTTCATAGATTGGTTTGATGCAATATTTATAGTGCTTCATATTTCAAGAATTGGAGGTTTGTTTGGGGGACTAAGCCCCCGTGGCGACAGGACTGGTGAGCAACAGACGTCTATTTCGAAAACTGTGTTACCAAACCATGCCAAGTGGGACATAGGCCTTATTTTGATGCTCAGCGGTGATCACAACTTCTTACCTTTGACGGTAAGTGAGTTGAACAACTTCATTCAGTACAGCCAATGCCAAGTTGCACAGTTGTTTTGATTAAGGACTCCTAAAAGCCTTCACCACAGTCATATCTAAACCTATCATTTACCCTTGCGTTAGGTTTTCAGACTAAGGTTCTTGTCTCAAATTCATCAAACGAGAGCAACACTTTTTCTAAGCTTTTCTTGTTGAAATGAATTTTTCTATGACTGCAAATGTTAAGTAAACCGTTGAAAAATGGAGACTTTTACGAAACTCACGTGGCCTATCGGTTGGCTCTGAGACACTCCACTGCCGTTCAAACGGACAATCTGAGCTCAAAGGTACTCATGAAAGCGCACCAAATGCACCTCCCCGCTTCAAGAACGTCATTTTCTGACACCATTACGTCATGTAGAAAAATAGCCTTGTATCGAAACTGAGCAAAGTTATCTCTGCAGAGTTCTTTATTTTAACCGCCAAAATTTAATGTTGATACGTGTACCTGAAAACTAGGCTACAGCTTATGGCACTTATTGAAAATATTCCACTTAACATTAAAAAATAGCATGAGATGTGTCAAGAACTTTTTTTAAAATTTTGGCGACGGCAATTAGCGACATACCAATGCTTAAAAATGCTTCTTACCAGGGAAGCTGAGGCGAACGATTTTGCCGAAGTGGTGCTACGGCGTTACACTCAGTGTCAGTGAATTAGACACTCAACCTTCCAACTGAGAGGCGGAACTTTACGACTGAGTTATAGCCACCCCAGCGAAATCTTCATCGCCAATGCCTAGGTGTCAGGTGATGTTATGATGCGCAGTTGGGGCGTTACTGAGGAACCAACGATAGGAGATGAAAGGTTAAGCTAGCTTTGACTATTTTCCGTGATTTCATGCAAAACTTTTTTATCAGATTTTGAGAGGAAAGGCAATATCCACCGCGAACAACCGCCGCCCTAATGTTTGCTAGTCCTCTGTCGAATGTCATCTCTTTTCTTTGTTCAATAGACTTTCGACTGAGTAGGCGGAAATGGTTTTGCCTGGCGAGGAAGGTGTAGGGACTGGAGCACAATTGCCACACAAGTAAGTGCGTAAAAAAACTAATTTCAAGACAAACACTGCGGCACTTTCGCACATTAGATTTTTGACCCAGGCTTTTGAATAAACGTTTATCAATTTTCTCACTCCACAGCCACATGGCGTGTTTTTATAGGCTATCCTACCAGTCTAGGCTTCCAAACACAATAACTGAAAAGAGTTGGAACTTTTAAATCTTGCAAAATTGTACGGAAAAGTAACAACGAAAAGCTAGAACTCTGAAACTCTTTTCAAAAATTTATTTTTGATAAGCAAAGTGACGCCCCTTTAAAAGTGCCGCCCGGGGCCCGGGGCCCGCGGCCCCAGGCCCTCCTATTGCTACGCCACTGACCCCATGGTAGTATTCTTAGTCCGATTCTGTTCTCCATAATGATCAATGATCTACGGTGTACTGCAGATTCCCAATTTACCTGCCTGGTCCTTGCACGAGCCCAAGATAGACCTGTATGTTCTGACCATCATACGTCGTACGGGCTCCAGCCTCATTGTTCCTCTTATTCAATCGTACTTTGGTCACTACATGGTTACATGGTCACTACAACCAAGTACATATTCATACTGATGTGTCTGCCACAGCCACAACAGCAGGTAGCGGTGTTTTCATCGAGTCCATCAAACGTTATGCAACAACACTCACCAGTGGAGTGCGGAGGTCTGGTGATGCCCGGGCTGCTTCATTGTATGCCTCTCTACCATATTCCAGTAAATTATTGAGCAGTGCCACATGGTGGTCGTTGTTACTGGATATGCGCTGTTTGTGACGTCACAATATTACGGCATACCTACGTTTACAAACCAACGGTTTGGCTAAGCTTGTTAGCAAAATATGCATATTATGCTACAGGCACTCTCTCCTGATTGTTGTAGAATGTGTCACTCTAATGAATATAAATTATCAGCGATCCATGTTAGCAGATAGGAGCAAAAGATTGAAGACAGAGCAATTCATAACTGCAAAAGTATACGGCAACGGGTTAAAGCAGGGTAGTAGAACACATTCAGTGCTACGTCAGCACAGTTCACAACTGCGAAAATATAAGGCTGGGCGAATGTGTCGAATGGCAGCTGAGTAGAGAAGGTATGTAGTTGGAATGGTGGACATTAGAGACCTGCGTGGGGCGGGTTAACCTGTGTGGGTTGCGGGTACCCCCATTTGTGGGGGTGCGTGCACCCGCAAAGATGTGCGTGCAGGTGTGGGTCGGGAGCAGGATAAAAAATTATTTGTGCGTGTTACTGAATGTTGACTCAATGCATGTGAAAGTGACATGAGCAAAAAGTCAATCCTGCAGAGAGCTAGCTTGCGGTACAAAGATGTAGAGCAGCTGCTGTATGCTAACTGAAACGCCTTGCTGGGCCAAAAATTACGTCAATACAGTATCTTCGTGAGGGTCGCACATTGAATGGCTTTTTTCATTGTAGCAAACCAAAGTTTTACATAAAGCTACTGAGAGCATTTAAATACTTACTGCAATGCAATGGCAACGGAAATACATTTTTACGGGGACAAGATTTTAATTGTTACTATATAACAAATTTTTCTGGGCACAATATAATCGGAGCACTGCCCCCGAATTTCCCCTTGGCTGCGCCCCTGCCTGTAACGCAAATGTTTCGCACTTGGATGAAAACATTGCTGCATTATGTTTTTGGTTAAACTCAAGTAAATCAGATGACTTACGAACCGATGCAAGCACAAAGTGTAAGAGTCACAAAAAATATATTTTGGTTTTGTTGGTCACCATTGTCCCGGCATTACAAGAAGTGAGGATAAATGTACATTTTATCTTTGATTCCTAGTCATGTCCTTTTGTTTTGAGCTACATTTCAATATATTGCTTGGTAAATAGTTCTCCAGCATTTTGATTGAAATCCTCTTTGCTAATGGTTGAAGACAGGCTTTTGCAAAACTCCCCATTCTAAAACTAAATCTCCACAATAGTGCTGCTTTTGTTTTCGACAAAAGCTTTGGAGACATTTTCCCGAAAATGTAACTTTCTAACATTATATACACTTAATATGTACTTTCCACGATGGGTGTAAGCAAGGAATCGATCAGCAAATTTTTAATAGGAAGTCGATTTCACGTAAAATTACGCATCCTCAGTCC
>JGI24159J19872_10011264_pt1 | contig 11724 bp, 6 predicted proteins | sample Ectturendosymbi4_FD_19872 | JGI IMG/M metagenome (IMG submission 19872) | reverse complement strand
GATTGCAAACCAAGAAGTTCTTCTGTGATAACGAAATTTTCATCAATTCCACGGATAAAGACGAGTAACTGTGCTGTGTCTTGATTATCAGTACTCTCATCGATTGCCAAAGAAACCATACAAAGTCTTTGCTTGCTGTGTTCAATTGTTCTGTTACTTTCTCACCGATTAAGTGTATGCCCCGCACCATAGTCTTTCTTGATAATGAAATGGTGTCGAATCTGCTTTTCGTTTCAGGGCACAGAACGCTTGCACAATCCACCAAGCACTGTTTTGACAAACTCGCCATCAGAAAATGGCTTGCTGTTTCTAGCAAGGTTGTACGCTACCATGAAACTTGCCTGTGAAGCACTGGTCTGAAGAACCGATTGTTTCTCAAATACGGCCTGCTGCTTCTCTAGCTTTTTGACATATTCTGAAGATTTTTTCCTTCGCTCTTCCTGGGACACTTCACGAGCAAATTCACCATCTTTTGTTTGGTGGTGTCGTTTCAAATTATACTCTTTGATTACAGCAACTGTTTCCTGACAAAATAAACACACTACCTTATTTCTCGAATTAATGAAGAAATATCTGTGTATCCAGTCGTCATTAAATATGCGGTATGATTTTTCAAGTTTACGCTTTTTGGGAGGATCCATTTTTTGAGAGGTGTTCAAAAAGTTTTAAATCTTCCTATTTCAAAGAAAGCTGAAATGAGGCAAAATGAATAATAAGGATACAAATTTATTACAAATAGCAATAAATCAGTGATAACACAGTTTCATAATCATCTGAATTATTTGCTGGACTGTGTTGCATGCACGTGCAACCCTCCACCTTGCAATTATGCCTTCTCGTTACCTAATTTCAAAGTTAATTAACTGATAATATTTCGTGAACAAATGTTAATTCGCGTGTAGCTCATGGGCGAGCCTACAGTGGTCAAGAAGCGCAACCAGCGCACAAATGCGACATTTCAGCTCACGCTTCAAGCTTTCTTAATTTCATCAGCTACGTCCGGCGCCCCATGAGAATCTTCTTTTGCAAATGAGGGCGATACAGCCGATATTACAGTATTAGCACCATGGTTACAGCCATGTTATGCTCACCATCGCTTTGTCGCTGCCAATCGCTCAATATTATTGCGTAACAATGGCTACGCCAGCCCCAAGCCAAACAAATTCAAAAAAGATATCGATGTTTTTGTAACAAATAAAGAATGATCACTACCCAGTCGAAACAACTTACAGCAAAAACAATGCAGTCCACATTTCAGTTTTGAGTATAATAACCAAGACCTCAAGATTCTATCTCCATTCTTGAGTGTTTTGCAAAACCATTTCTTTAGAAAGACTCCGCAATTTCTCCGTCCTATCACCAACTGGTTGCGCTACAAAAGGACCTTTATTTTGATAATTCTCTGGCCCTGCATTGACTAATTAAATTCTCAAGCTATGATCTATCACTATCGCATCAGCTCGAGAGAATTATAGGATGACATTCTTTCTGCTTGTGTGCCTCAATTGCCACTTTGTATCGACTATTTGCTTTATTTCTGCTGTATAGCGAACCGCCTGATATGCTGTAGCTTGTGCGACATGAAAGAGGAGGCGGGGGCAAAGGTGAAACGCGAGAACAATCTACAAGGAGACATGGGCGTCGAAAGGGGGGTGCAGACATGGGCGACGAATTTTGAAATTCTAGCAAAACCAGGTTGTTTTCCTAGTTTTGAATGGGAAAAGACAAATTTCACCACTTTTGCCCTCCCCCACTGGAAAAATTTTGGAAAAATCCTCTATTGGCCCCACTAGGAAAAAATCCTTCCGAAGGAGATAGAAGGTTTAATGGTTTGCAAAATATCTCATTTCTTGTCTCTTCCCTTGCCCCAGTTGCAAAAGAGCAAATGACGATGTTTGGCCGGTTCGGCGTTCATATCTGCATGACTTTCTGGGTCGAGGTAAATGTGAATAAAGTTTACATGTCGCAAGCGACTTTTTTCGTGGCGGTTGCTGCATACATTCAATATTGGATTTAAAAATGTGCTCCCCCCATGTGAGTTTTGGCCCCCCTGCTGCGAAATCCTGGCGACGGACTTGACTGCAGTAAACGTTCCTGCGATTAGTTGGGTAAAATGTAGCTCATTTGGACGACATACACAATTGGTAGACAATGTTTTCCATTACTGGGTGCTCAGCGTTGCAACACAGCGCTCACATTTTCTTCAGCAAAACCTGCGTACATTAGCGACCTAAGACAAACAACCTCTATTAAAATATTCTTTACCGGAAGAGCGAAAGTATTAATCAAGTAAGTAACGTCCCTTCCCTATCAATAAAGAACAGAACTATAGCTTAACTAATAGCTCAAAGAGCCCAGTTGCCACTGTAGTGGCTTGGTCAACGAACGATGCTGCAGCTTGCTAGAGTAGGCGCGTCTGGAATAGATTCCTGAAATAGCGGCCTAATGCATTTCTTTTCTATTGGCAAAAGCGCGAAAAGAATTTCTTTTTTGCAAAATGATTAGGACTACATTTGTGGTGATCAAGTACATCGGTCAACTTTCAAATGTAGACTAATTATTGTTGGTGATTTTCTTCCTACACACACTTGCTATTCGCATTTCTTCCTGGTTAATTTCTTCTTTTGTGATGGCATTTCGGTTTGAAGTCATTAATTTTGATAATTTTTGTGTGTGGCTGTTAACCATCTTGGGAGTTGAGTAATGGTGACTTCGGTTAGATCAACTCCCCTACTACAAATCTTGTGTTTGTTCGAAAATATTAATTGTTGAGTAAATGCTACAAAATCGTTGTTTTTACGTTCATGTTTCTTAATTTGTTGTTGCCTTACAATCTTTTTTTCAGTTTGGGAACAATCCAACTTAAGGTTTTCTCTTTAGACTAGTTATTACCTGTTCGAATACTCTGCTGATATCATCATGTTTTAGCTATTACCAGCTGCAGCTGTGTGTGGGCATGGTGTTCAGGAAGGTTAAGCAGACGACAATTTACTCTAAATTTGGCGAAAGGTCTTGGAAAAAGGTCTTCAAAAACCTAAAGCTCATGCCATGGTTGACTGAGAACAATGACGTCATAAATATAACATCGCTGCCCGCACCAGGAGGCAGCATTTTCTGCTAGGACCAGGGGCGTCAGATTGTGCTTCTACGCCACTGCTGCTAATTATGGGGCCATCTATGCATGTTAATTACAACTGTACCAACGGATGATCTATCGCGCATGATGTTTGGGATCGTTTGCTTGTTCCAGAACGAAGAAAGGCTTCTGGTTTGGCACTGTCTTCTGATGCCTTGAGATAACCTTCAATTTGATTCACTGCTGCTTCAACCTTTTCTAATTGGTAATAAATTTCATCATTGCATTTAACATCTGCAATTGGACCCAAGATCGCATCATCAATATCAGAATAGCCTAGTTTGTTTTCTTCATCCTCAATACACAGGCGCTTAAAAATGTAGCAACAAGACGTTTTTTTCATAGCACCTCGCTGCTTTCATTTACAGATACCGTAGCCTTGATAGTGTCCGTTTTTGGTTGCCATTCAAGCCCTATATCTCGATCTCTGCTTGTGGTTGCCATGTTGTAATAACGTTTTATATCATCTTCTTTACAAAAGACAGCAATGACAATCATCTCAAAAAAAGTGCAAGAAGGAGAAATGGAGTTGTGTGTGTGACAAACGGGGGATTAATACGACTTTATGAAATGAAACCGTATTCTCAACAAAATACGGCTGATGCATGAAACGGCAATTCGTAGATTCTTTATATGGTCAGAAGCACATATTTTGTGAAGCAGTTAGTCAAGAAAATTTGATATTGGTTTTCTTGGAAAGGCAGAATTCAACTTTATTGCATGTTGTTTTTAGATACCAGTGCTCTGCCTTACTCCAATTTTTAAATTCGTTTTTTGAAAATTCGTGATATTAACACTTTGCATATTGCCCGTGATCAAAAATGAGGCAAAACGTTCGTCCATTTGCATTTTCGACTTGTTCAGGCGTGTCAGTGTTTCTTGTAAATATTTTTTGTGAATCATTCTTCAATCCAACTTTTGGAAAATAGTTGAAAAATTAACTCTCCGATAGCTTTAACGATTGTTTGTAGACACGTAAAGCTCGTGAGCCAAGTTAATACAAGTTATCCGATATTTAAACTTTGTAAAACCGCATTATCGCACAGAAATCTTTGAAATTGACCAGGAACATATAAGCATTTTTTCATGTTTTCTTTCTCACAGTTGTGATTATTTGTTCAATTTTAATGAACGGATATTACACCGATGATTATCATGTCCAAGGATTGGGTAAGAACAATGTAAGCGTCGGTGAAATTTTGATCATAGAATTCAACTCATAATAGACCTTTCTTTTGCAGTAGAACGAACACCACCTCTGCTTGTCACAAACCACGAATTAAAGAAACCACTTGAAAATAGCACTGTAACACTGAACTGTTGCTAAACAACATTGAAAATTTCCACCTTCAGCATCTCTACTGCTTAAAGGTTACAAAGATATACTAACATATCATGTACTACTTAGCATACTGCATTTCGTCGCTCTAACGCTACATACTGTAACTTGGGCTTCTTCCTGGCTGCTGACTTTTGCAAAAACGTGCAGACCAATGTTCAAGGTATTAGAGCAGTGAGATGATCTGCGCCATGTTTTTGGATATGACGGTTGAATTGCAAGGCTATTAAATTTAACAACTATATGAGGTGAACACTTCACCGACCGACAAAATTATTTTGCAAAATTGTACGTTTGCATTTTCTCTGATATTTTCTGCAGATAAAGCAGGTCTTCTTTCACGTCATTATGCACCCAATAATCTGAAAAATTCCATTGTCACTCAAAATCGCTGTCGTGGTCTCTTCGTGTCTCAGTCCGGGCCGATTTGTAAACAGGTTGGTTTTTCTTCAGTCCATCGCCTAATGGCTAATTCTATCGCCTGACTGTAACTTTGAGCGACTGCAAAGTTTGTGAACATTCATTTACTGTGTTGTAGACGAACCGATTATTTTCAAAAATGTCCATAAAGCAATTTATCGATATTTTTGCAAGCAGGATGAACTTATTCGTAACGATGAAATCCATCTTAGTTGCGATTTGCAACGATCCTCCTGCCGTTAATCACCCTGTCCTAAATCAATATAGTGGATACATTGCATTGACAAACGAGTAAAATGCAACCAGAATCTGTTCTATTCAGCAGTCTGTTCATTTCACACAGTGCTTGTTCCTTGCTTACTGCTCTTCTCTAGTGCTCCATTAAACCCTGAGTAAATGCAATCATGGTTAGCAATGGCGGTCCTTCTTTGCAACAAACCATAAGCAGTTGCACGTGAGGCAATTTTGATGGATGACTAAACTTACTGTTATTGTTGTACTTATAGTCTGTTACAAACATTAGTATTTTTATGATTTGATTGCATGAATGAAACTAAATGAGCAAAAAACGGAAATCAAATTCAAACATTACACTGATGTAGGCATGTGCGAAGTCATATGATTTCTTACTGAGAAATATCTATTGCATGCTTAGTACGTTCAGAAAAACTCATTTTGTTTCTCTCGATTTTCAATATAAATTTTGGACTCCAAAATGATGACAAATATTGGTTTGCAAATTGCGCTATTGGAATAACACACATTTCAATTGTTCAAAGTGCTTATCGATCTTCATGGATATCTATTTGAAAATTGGCAGTGTGTTTGTTAGTACTGCCATAGAGAGCTTTCTTGAAAGATTTCCTTCAATATTCTAGCATCAAAAACACAATTGCAGAAGATGCTTATGAATGCGCCATTGTTTCACAACTTCAGAAAAGCAAAATTTGAAACTAAATTTACATTGGTTGGCATCAACCAGCTCATTTCCTCCCTTGTGCTGTTTTCAAAACAACGTTTTTGCACATACATGTGTAAACTGCAAGTGTGCATGCAAAGAGTAATTTCTGCATCTGCACAATAATGCTTAATTCCTTCCAGCGCTGAAACGTTTTTACCTTTTCCATGCGTATATTTTACTTCATGAAACACACGACATAGAGACACTTGTCTGTCGCAGTGTTCTATTTGCTGGTACCACATTATCACACTTTTTTTTATAAGAACAAGGGTTGAAAGATTTGAAATCCTTCACCTCTGCAATTTATTACAAGCAACTTCAAACACTGAGTGTCTAAAGCCTGGCATGCGGGTACAGTGTGGTCGTAACTTTTGTGGCAATATGTTGTGCTTATGCTCCCTTGTGCTAGGCGCATACATTACTAGCAAGGGAGAGCAAATAAAACTAACGTTTACTTCGCCCAAAGGTGATTCAACAAAAATTGCCAAATAACGCATAACAACAACGATAGACCAAAAAGGTTTGGAGAAGGCAAATTCTTCAAATTTTTCACTTGCTGAGTCATTGCATCTTCTTATGCTTTGTGGAAATTAAAAAAAAAACATTCTGTTATGCTTGATGAATGCATGCACAGCATTCAAAGACGTCAATTAATTCTGTTATAATCTCATAGTTTACCATGTGCAGATACTCTAACGAAATCTTAAATCAGACAACCACCATGGTCAGAAAAGACACACTTTGAAGCATCAAATTCGATTGTCAGCTTCTGAAGTAAAATTTAGGAAAACATTCTCCTCCAATGATCTTTTGAAAACCATAGCAAAATTTGTTTCATCACAATAGTTTGAGGTAATATTTCTTCCTAAGAAGGTGTATAACACTCACAGGAAAATCTTCTACGTAACAGGGAGTAGGTTTACATTTGCTGCACATGTTTTTCAGCATCAATTCTGTCAACGGAATTTTTGCAAATATTTTGTCTTCAACTCTCTATTTGGTTGTAACAACAAAACACTTTTACTTAAATCTTTTCTTCGCAATTGTCAGTGACGGATTTACGCACAGGCCAAGTAGACCTTGGCCTCCAGCCCCGCGTTTTTGGGGCCCCGTGCAACACCTTGCTGTGACGACGCATTACTAACTCAAAATTTGCGAAACTGGGCAGAGGCACAACTTCACGATTTACCTTGAAACGAGCGAATATGCAAAGTGTAGTCTGGTACCTGTAGAGTAGCAACACTATAATATTGCCTTCACAGTAATAGCACAGTTACCGTAGGTGCATAGTTAGGTTATATAAGAAATGGGTTATATAACAAAACGCAATATAAGAATGACACCACTCTTTTGATCGGAGTTCTGCAGTGACTTGCGTTTCTGCAAGCTTTTTGTCTGTGGAAGATTAAACATCAAGTAAGAAATTGCCGTGTGAAAGCCTTGATACTGAGGAACATGGTTGGTCGCGAGAGAGATGCAGGCGCCACCACATTGTAATGCCACCACACATCATACGCCACCACACGCCACCACACTGCTATGCGGTTGTAGCAATACAACTGGTTCACAGTTTCATAGGGTTCCATGGCAATGCAACCATGTCTGGAAGGTTCCTCTGCAACAAAAAGTTTGAATAACACTGCTGTAGAGGACCATGAACGAAATTAGTTTGCTGTTGGGGAGCTGGCTTTATCTTCTGCGGATCCAGCCCAATGGAAAAACGTTAGTGCACACTTACGCAGGCACTTTGCAGAGAGGAAGCTTGAACAAGATTTAGGTTTACTGAATCTTAGAACCTCGGCCAATCCTTACGATGTTAGCAGGACAAGATACTTAAAGAAATCAAAAATGTTTAGAACACCTATGAATGGGGAACGGTTCAGGCGAATGTGGCATAAATATTCTTAGTCGACCGTGTTACTTTTTTGCTTTGTCGTAAGTTTTCATCCTGCTGTCATGCATCATTAACAATCGGACTAAAAACCTGAAAAAATACCCATCGTCTCTCTGAGCACCAAGGTAGCACTTCGCACAAAGAATGCATTCTCACATTGTCCGTGTTCGGTCGACAAACTGAACCGCGTGATAAAAGTTGGACTGCCCAGATAGAAAATGAACAAGATTACTTGAGAAATGTATTGCGCATAGTTGTTTCAGTTGTAACATTTTAGCTTCGCGTGGTTTGCCTTTCCGAGGACGAAGTTAAAGAATTATTTCTACTCATAATGGAAACTTTCTTGCAATAATTGAATTGCTGGCGCAATGCGACGCTTTCGTAAAAGATCATTTACACTTGTTTGGCAACGCGGAGTTGGTACTTATCTCTTCTCTGGAATTTTTCAGTGAATTTATCCAGCTCATGGCTAGACAAGTTTGGAGCACAATCGTTGCTGAAGTCTTATCAGCGAAGTGCTACAGTTTAATTGTGGATTCCACGTCAGACATTACCCGTCTGGATCAGCTAGGGTTTGCAGTGCGTTGTGTCAACAAAACAGGGGTTCCTGGTTGAACAGTTTCTGAAGTTCACTGTAGTGGAGGGACGCGACGCAGAACATCTGGAAACATTGTTATCAACATCATGAAAAACTTGAAAATTTTAATTCACAACTGTCGCGGGCATAGTTACGACAACGCCAGCAACATGTTAGTTTGCAAACAAACAAACAAATAAGCTTTTTTGCTTCAGTGGCGCGTTGTTAATATTGGCGCAATTTTCTGTTGTGACTATGTCTCGTGGTGGTGTTATGCTATTCTTACAGGATCCAGGGTTTCACGTAACACTGAGATGTATCTGAGACTTTGTTTTTCACTGAAGGGTCAGCAGAGCACAACACATTGAACACATTAACGTGGTAGAATGTAGTATTCATATGTTGTGATCGTGGCAGATGTGGCAATTTTATTTTGGGTCTTTGTTGGAACAAGTAAAAGACAAGGAGGTATATTTGTTGCAGCAGGTTGGGCAGACATGTGAAAATGACGCAGAATGACGTAGAGAAGTAAAATTAAAGCTGAAAATGTGCTTTCAACACATCTAATTTAAGAATATTGACAGTGTGTTTGTTGTACTGACACAGAGAGCGTCCTTAACAATTTTACTTCAATATTCTCGTTTCATAAACATCATTGCTGAAAAGGCATATGAACAAAAGGGCCGTTCTTTCACAACTCCAACAAAACATAATTTCAACTAAACTGTATTGATTGGTCTTAATTATCTCACTTGTACTGCTTTGGAAACAGCGTTTTGCACATCCATACGTAAACTGCAAGCGTGTAAGCAAAAAGAAAGTTCTGAAACTGCTCAGTATTACTTAATTTCTTCCAGCGCTGAAATTTCCATAACATTTAATAGTCATATCTCGGTGAAACGCACGATATTGAGACACTTTTCAAAGGCAATGCTCTATTTGCTGCTGCCACATTATTATAGCATTTTATCAGAAAAAATAGTGTTAAAACAATTGCAATCCTTCACCTTAACTATTTGTTGCCAGGAACATTAATTACAGTACCTACTCCATGAAACCTGGGATGACTGGTTCAGTGTGGCAGAAAAGGTTTTGGTAATGTGTTGTGCATATCATCGCTTGTGCAGTGTGCTAGAATATATTACTATCAAGGCAGAGCACATGAGAAGAACATTTGCTTCGGCAAACTGTGAGTCAACAAAAGTTACCAAATAATGCATAAGAAGTCTGTTAACCCTAAAATGTTTGGAGAAGGCAACATATTCAATTTTTTCATTCCTAAGACCTTCCAGCTTGTGTATACTTTGTGGAATTTTGAAACAAATTCATGTACTTTGATGAAGGTTTCACAGGCTTAAATGACTTAAGTGAAATTTAGGAAAACATTATCCTACAATGGTGGTCACAAAACATTACAAAATTAGTTTCGTCACAATAGTTTGACGTGATATTTTTTTGGAAGAAGGTGGATATCATTGGCGGGAAAAACGTCCTGCCTAATATGTGAAGGTTCAAAGCTGGTGCACATATTTTTCTTCATCCACGCTGTCAACCGATGTTTTGCTCTAAAATATCCTTCAATTCTCACTTTCCCTGTGAAACCAAAACATTTCCATATAAATAGATTTTCCACAATATCTGCCAACATTTGTCGTTTCCTTAACTAAAGCATATACCGTAAGCAAGAACCTACAGTTATGCAGACACTTGACAAGTTAGCTGTAACGAAAAAGGCAGTTGAGATAAAGCTTGAGATAGATAATGTCAGCATTTCGTTGTTGTTTGTGTTTGTTTGCGAACATCAATGCGTATAATGAGATCAGAAAAATAGACTTTTCTGTTTTACTGTTCACATCTGTGATTTGCGCTGTTGATCTCAGTCATAAATCAATCTCAGTGACATCTACACTGTTTTACAAGAGATTTCCTTTCGACGAATGTAACGCTTTGCTTCGTTCTGCAAACCAACGCACATGAACTTGCACGAGGCTGCAATCCTGATACGATGTGTTACTGGATGTCAATGGCCGACAAAGTCAAAACAACAAGACGGTGCGTGTAAAATTTGATGTCGTGGCGGTCTGTTACTCTGCAGGCATTTTTAAATTTTGCCTAGGCATCCGATTTGTTTGAATTATTCAAAATCTGTGGAAGTTTTTCTGTTTGTAGAACTTTTCAGTAGTTGCAGGATTTTGTCCCACTGCGCTTATGACGTAACAGTCGAAACAACTGCCCCTTGTATATCAATGTTCTCCAGTGTCAAGCGAAGTTTCTGACCTCTGCGAAATTTCTGACCTGTTATTGTTTTTCAGTTATTTTGCTTCTCACAGCAAGAGAATAAAGTTTGGCGATTTTTTTTTGATGTGTGTTGTGTTAATTAAAGCATTTTGGTTAGATGTCAGGTACCCAAAACAAGCTATAGCACGGGAATAACTTTAACCATTGAAAATATTTCGGACTTGATGGTTGACCTCAATTACTTTTCTTTTTCTCACACAAACCAAACCCTATCCCGACACACGTAGGCTACTTAAACACGACTCCCTAAGCCCTAATAATAGGTTTTGTCAGCGTATTTGATATGTAGAATGTTACTCTGTTCATGCGTACATGGAGTGAAGTCAGAAATTTCGCCTGGCACCGGATTGATAGATCTTGTGATTGCAATTTCTAAGCTACAAATTGTCCATTCGATGATTTTTCAGGTTTTAAAAATTTGATTTTGCTATAAAATCTTGTCGTAAATTTGGAATCTACCTGCGACGAGCGTCTTTCGAAATCTAAGCAGCTTTTCATTGTTTGCACTGGAAACTTAACACAATCTTGTTGGGAAAATTTCGTTTCATGAATTCTTTCATGCGATCAGTTGCAGTCCGTAGTGGGCTCATCATAATATGGTTTCCAAGGTTTTCTTTCACTCTGCAAATCTTTGTCAGTGTGATTTTTGTACGATACACAAGATGTACTTGCCATTGCTTATTCCTCTCGTCCAGCGGTTCTTGGCCTTTTCGGTCTAGTTTCTCACTAAGGCAAATCACCAAGTTCGAATTTCCCTCCTGATATTTTTAGTGACGATTTTTAAAGGAACGCTATTTAGCCAATACTTATAGTACCTATTAGCTCGGTGGTATATAGGTTTCGCATAATAGATATAACAATTAAAAGGATCTACTCATGGGTTTCACTCAAGGATTTCACTCGTTTTCATCATATCAATCAAACAGAAAAGGAAAATGCTCATTTTTAATTTTTAATGTGATTTTTGCGATTGTTTCCACTTCACCAACATCTCGATTCGAGGATTAATGGTAAAAATCTTGATTGTGTTATTAGAAGGGGAAACTTGTTTCAACGTGTTGCAAGCTCTGTCGTCCAAAACTATTTTAGCACAATTCCG
>JGI24159J19872_10011263_pt1 | contig 11724 bp, 11 predicted proteins | sample Ectturendosymbi4_FD_19872 | JGI IMG/M metagenome (IMG submission 19872) | reverse complement strand
AATGGTTACGGAATTAATCGACGTATCCGAAGCTTATGCAACGCACAGATTTTTTCGAAATTCAAAGCACTGCGGAACTGGATGTTGCGTAAAGCATAATTNGCAGGCGGTGTCAGCATCAAGCTGCAAAATTTCATCCAGAACATGACACAAAAACCCATGTTACCCAAAATGTTTGAAGCACAANGGCTGTTATTAGTTAAAATGGTAAAGGTTTGGTGGCTTGTAGTGATGTACTCACAAACAACCGAATTGAGACACTCCAATTGCTAAGTATTTTAAAGTATTCTACAAAGAACGTTTACAAAACTGTTTTTGTCGTAATAGATTTGGCAGATTTTTCGTCACTAAGGCCAGTTTGTGGTGTTGTTTTTGAAACAACAACAGTTCTTATTAGAGCAAAAAGGAAAAACTTGCAGTGCAAGCACAACTGCTGGGCTGTTTGAGCAAAAAATCCAGAACAGGGGAAGTGTGAGCATTTTTGTTTCAATTAACATGGAGCAAGCTCTGCGTTTTTCTTCAAACATTTCTTGGAACTAATAAAGAGCATCGAAAACATTGTCATGGTGGCAAGTTAATTCACGATCCCAGCAACTCCATCCAAAACCATTGCCAGAAAGTCGTCAGTACGGAGATTTTACGTTTGTGCAGGCGTCTTGACATTCTAAAATTTGACCAAACACCACTGATTTATAGTGTTTCATATTTCAATTTGGGGGGCTTGGAGCTTTGTTTGTGGGGGATAAGCCCACCAAAGTCCCCTCCCCCGTGCTGATGGACTGACCCCATCACTTCTCAAAACCCTCTAGGCCGCAGACTGCCACCATTTCAAAAAGATCTGAGCGGGCCCCGTGGCCGGTTTGGGGCTCGGCTCGCCGACGCTTCCTGGGCACGAAACGCGTGGCGACCGACGGGGATGTCGCGCGTTTGACAGCAAGCAACAGCACAACGTACGCCGAGCGTCTGCACCAGATATTTTCGTGTAGGTCTCTCGGTACACCGTTTGCGGTGGGAAATCGCCAGAATGCCGGCGTGCAGCTAAAAACCACAATTTTTCCTTGTGAAGCTATAATGAATTCTTCATCGCATGTAAATTGCACACGTTTTGCCATTTCGTTTATATAAACAACATACTGCAGCGCAGTACCATCGCTACGGGGGGGGCTTTTGGGGGCTTATCCCCCCCAAACAAAGCTCCAAGCCCCCCAAGTTGAAACATGAATCACGATAAATCGGTTGAGTTTTGTCAATTTTTGAAGTGTCAAGCCCCCCACACAAACCCAAAACCCCCCGCAGAAAGGCAAAGCCCCCCTATTGAAAACTTTCTGGCGACGGTTCTGCTGCAGCGTCGATAATAAACGTTTATTCATTTAATTACGTGCTCGCCTCAGATTCGTGGTCCATACAACAGGTGTTAGTAAGAAAACACAAGAACCCCCAAAACAGTGATCCATAACACACGGTTGAGAATCGTTACAGTTGTGTAGTTTTGAGNCAAATACAACAGATACGACCATTCAAACAATGTCATAAAATAAAGCAGGCTAGCTCATGCGCCAACGAGAAANACATTCCAACTAATTATATTGGAAACCACAATGCTANAAATTAAGTGATAAATGGTGACGGGTGTTATTACCAAACACACAAAAATTTGGAAAACCAAGAAAATTTGATGATTTTTGGAAAAAAAATGCTCTATCGTTTTTGCTCAAGATGATGGATACGTTACGACGTGGCAATGGTTTATTTTCTGGCATCGTGAACGATAACCGCATGTTCGTTGTATTTTGTGGTTAACTGAGCAAAACTTTGTCGTTTAGCGATTTAAAATAAATAATTCCTGGTGAAAATGCAACTGTATTGTTTTTGGTCATTTTGCAAAATTTTCATATGTAAAAGACGTTTTGTATTCCTAGTTACTTCCATGCCCTCAACTACGCGTCTTGATCAATGCGGGAGGACCGCACTTATCTTTCTTTTCAGGTTGAGGCTCGTTGGACGATCAGTGGGGTTTGCAATCCATCGTTTGGCTACGTCGGCGAGTTTCATTATTAACGTTAGAGCGTTAACAGGCGAATGCCTGCTTACACGTAATTGTATAGACGACGACGAGGAGTTGCTGAAACGACAAAGACTTTCTGTTTTGAGGGGGAACCGGTCGAAATTTCGCTCAAGCAACAAAGGCAACGAGCTAACATGACAAAAACACGCTTTGTGTATTTGACGTCATTCATTCAGGAATTCGAAATGAGTGCTTGAAAAGGTTGCCTGTGGTTCCGCTGAACATATAAACAGTATCGCTCTGGCTACATGGCTTCCCCCATGTCGATGCGTACCTCATCAATACTTACAGTAAATTTCAGTTTGAGGATGTACAAAATATAATAAGGAATCGCTGTCCAACCGCGATACAATATAATGTCAAGTGAAATCAAGCTGTAGTTGCGTTCTGAAACATGCGAAAAATTTTGCAAACAAAGACCAGTCACACGTCATAATTACACCTTTGCCCAACTGGACATTATCAAGAGCGTTTGCCGTGTTTTGAAAATAGCATTAAAGTTTTCTTAAACCGCAGTCACCCGAAACATTTCCTCCCCCCAATACAACCGAACCATGAAACCTTTCAGTGGCGATGCCGACCAGTTTTACCATGGTACAATTTGCACAGTTACGCAGAAAACAATTTCAGTTAATTAGTAGTGCTTATTTGTGTTACCTACGCCATGACTATTGTGACGTGAACGACTACTTTGACCACTTAATAACAACTACGCAGAACGTAATTAGCCAACAAACGGTACAGAGCAAGCGACAGTATTCCAACGTAATGACCGAATGGAGACAGACTGCTCCTTGTTCAGTGCATCTTCGTATGTTTACATTTCCAAATGCGCAATACTGTACATGCAAAACACCTCTTCAAAATATGCAACTCGGATAACTTTGGAGTAGGTAAAACCCTTCTCGTGGGCCATGTGCAGCTCTATACCGATGCACGCTGCGCCACTACCACATGACTATTGCCATCAAAAAAACATACCTGCTAGTTTATTGTCGTTGAAACGAAGCACGATTTTGAGAGAGTAATCCTAGTGTTTGAGCCCAAAATAATGAATGTGTTTCTCCAAACAGACCTCCTACTTGCCCTGACCTTTCTAATTCGATGCTTCCCATGTTTCCCGAACGAAATCACAATCTTGAACAATACTGACTACAAGCAAGTGTCCGTGAAGACTTAAACTTAAGGTGTTGAGATACCAAACAACGTTCTCTACTTTATACTCTATATGAATTTGCCGCCGCAATTGTCGAAGTATTTGGGCCAGAAGTCCGAGAACAGACAGACACTTGAACGTCTTTCAAAGTTACGCAACGAGCAACACATTGGCTGTTATTTCAATTAGGTCGGGAATTCTCCAGAAACACTTCATTTGAAACGCTGTTGACACAAACACGACAATGCCCGTAATCAGACTTTCAATTTCTAAACTGACATACATTATATATACATATATCTACTGACGTATTCCTTTGCCTGTCCGTAATGTTCAATCCTTCCCACTGACTGCAACCGCACTAACAGCTCGGTGTGATGGCGTGTCGGGAAACTCGTCATTTAATACTGCGAGAGAATCAGCCTTTTTCCTTTTTGAGGCGACGGCTGCGACTGCAAAACTGCTTCTGCGAAGGCGTCACACAACAGGTTTTAAGCTGGCGTTGAGTAGGTGAAGAAGGGTCGGCACAGACTGGCGTTCTGAAACTTTTTCGTACGCCGTGCGGATGCGATCGGGTTACACCTTTTTGTAGTTCTTCGAGGAACAACTCCAGGTTTCAGCTCACTGGAAAAGCATTGACTTTTCGTGGAATGACTATTATAACACACTTAGCCGTTGTTCACTTTGAATAAAAGTGCCGAAAACTGGCACTTTCATAAATCAGCCACTTCGAATGACGCTTTTGCGGTGGTTTCAGTTCTTCGAAAAGTTTTTCCTGTCTCATATGACTTTTTCGGCGAACCGCTGAGATGTCGAAGTCAACAGATTTCAAATGAAGTATATTACTCAAAGCTAATCAGTTCAGTACTTCTCAGTAATAGACTGGCGGCGACTGTCGAGGATGAATGGCTCGAAACGCTAAATTTAAGATGAAATTTAAAAGTTTTATCTGTTCTTCAGCGTGTTTGGATTGATTCTCAAGCGTGCTCAGTCACAGCGCACCTTCTCACAAGGTTTATTTTTTGTGCCCATCACTTTTTGTGTCCATCACTTTTTGTCTTGTTGGGTGATGGCACGCCGGCTCTTGCACCGCTGAGATGTCGAAGTCAACAGATTTCAACTGAATCATGACGCCCAGTTTTACGCCTACATGCTTAGAAAACGTGTTGTTCAACATTGATTGTCCTTGTTGTATGTACTTAAAATGATTATTAGCGTAATTATCAGCATGCGCTGACGTATTGTAACGCCTTGCTAATGGAAAACTGACATTTGACTTGGAGAGACAATAATATCTGAAGCAAAAACAGAAGACTGTCTATCTAAAGGAGTGCTTTCCCAGCAGAGAATCAGACAATAAGATCTTACAGCGTATATATTTCGCCTACGAAGTAAGCATCATCAGCTCTTATTCAAATGGAACAAAAACTGAAATTCACATCTATTGTAAAACTAAGACCACTACGCACCCGATAACAACTTCATGTCTTGTTTTAACCCTGAATAACCTTGACCGAGTATCACATGAATAAGCTGAGTACCTGTTGATGATTGATGAGTATTTCATGGAAATGGTAATGTTAATGGAAATGTTCATGAAAATGAAATGTTCAGTTCCCCACGAATATGTTATTAATTAACATATTCAGCANCTGAAGATCCCTACAAAAACCAGAATTTTTCCACCTCGGCAGCTCGGGTAGACTGCTTCAGATTAANGCCTTGCCATCCGCCTTGTGTATCGGCTCCACTTTTAGTCACCACCCTTTCTATATTACATTAAAGAACNAACTCATTTACATTAAGCGAAACATGTTAACAATGATTCAGGTCACGAATTACTAAAGAAAGGCTGCCTTCCTGCTGAATGCCTCTAACAAAAGTTAAAGGATAATAGTTGATTGAACAAAGACAATTTTTTCACAAGAGGCTTGAGCAACCTGTAAGTGGGTAAAATGTAGTCGTCCATTGTATAAATGCATGAGCGTGGGAAGGATTTTTTCCAGGGGGGGCACTAGGGAATTTTTCCAAAATTTTTGTAGCGGGGTCTAAAAGTGGCAAAATTTGTTTTTTCCCACTCGAAACTAAGAAAACAACCTTTTTTGCCAAAATTTTCAAAATCCTGGGAGGCAACTCCCCCTGCCCTCCTTCCGACGCCCATGTATAAAGGAAGTGCTTTGTCTTCCTAATAAATGTTGCAACCGAGTTGTTTAGAAAACGAAACAAAAATGTTGCAAACGGATTTGTTCTTTTAAACACAAGCTTGGTTAATCTCTGAATAGTTAAAGTCTTCACTCTGAAGCTTCAGAAATGCTTTGGTTCTTTTCACCGTGTAAAGNACTTTGGCATTTTAACCGGACTAGTCTTGGCAGTGACAAAGTCCAGAAAACAAGGACTTTTTTTCAAACAACTGTGTCACATAGCCTACAAAATTCAAAGTGTCTGGTAGTGGTTTAAGTTGANGTGTAGTAAGAATGCGTCACAGTCAAAGCTTGAAAAGACTAGAAATTTTGCGAGACAAGGCTCCAGATCGAACATCTCCAANAGAAAGNCTTTGACTTTCTCTCACAGGTGAATCTGGAAAGTTTAAATCCAATATGAAGCCATANGACTCTCATTTCAAACTAAGGTTCTCAGAAAGAGTTAGTCAAAAATGAAAATTCAGGATTTTCAGAGTTGGGGTTCCAAAGGGCGTGTATCGGTCTATCAGTAAAAATATCGAAGACTTCAAAGCAAGTTAGATGTGGACGGGTGTTCGATTGACGTTGAATATGCAGGCAACTTTATATAGTTAAGCTACTCACACTACCCAAAGGGCTCAAAGCTGAGATGTCACGTAGACCCGCTTCGAATAAACTAAAACTCTTGACGATGTTTGGTTTATTGGCTCCCGGTCGATCTGTCTAAAGTGCGACGAGCTTTGACAGACAGCAAACGACCACGCTCGGGGGTATTGTTGATGTGGCTGGCGGATACTTTCTCAATAAACCAGTGGACTTTGATACGGTGGTGTATTAAGTCTGAAATTTAAGCTTCTTCATAGAAACGAGCTGGGTTACAATAAAGATGGTCTAGGGGCAGGATTGCATGAGCTCTATCATTGAAAATAGAGACGTGGTGAAACCCTATACAAATTGGCACTTAACAAGAAAAACAACAAAAACCTAATCAATGTGTATTCCAGTAGGCAACTTCATTACAGAGCCGTATCATTTCGCAATCCATACCAGCGGGCCAATTGGGGGGCCTACACTGTCACAGGGGGCCTGATAATGTGTTTGCAAGTGAAACTAAAATAGTAAAATAAGAAAATATAAAAAATTACTGTAGGAAATTTTGTTGTGAAGGCCGTTCGGCCTTGGGATATGCCGTAAATTCTTCGGCCGGGGCCCCACTTTGATTTTGTCAAAAAAAAACGACAAATTGAACACGACTCATTACTTTCCAAATTGTCTTCTAAAGACGCGTTACTGAAGTTTATCCCAACGTATTTATTGCACTTCGGAATATGCTGACCTGCCCCGTTACAAAGAGTTTCAGACAACTGAAGCTGATCAAAACCTTCGAGAGGTTTGCTATGGCAGATAGCAGACTATCTTCATTGGCAATGATGTCAATCGAAGTTTCATGTGTCTCTAGATTTGGATGATTTCATTAAGCTTTTGCAAGCCAAAAGAGGTGTTTCAAGCCGTTTTCATACTACTGTAATGTGNCATTGTTTATGACATTTTCATGGCTATTATTATGTCGTGTTTTTCCCGTGTGTTGTGTGCTACTGTTCCGCTCTACAGTGATTTATTTTGTTTTGCTGTCAGACCACGGTNCGCCAGTTGAATAGCCCTTTGATAGATAAATGACGGCAACTAAATCATGACGAATAATAACAGTATAATATAGTAACGCTATAGAAATACTTTTTTTAGAAATCACCGTTTGGGGGGACCCTGTAAACATTTTGGACGGGGCTAGAGTTGGGCTACTACGGAGCTGCCTCAACATTAATAATCAATTACCAAGAGAATTCTGGTACTCTCACAGGACATTAATTTTGAATTGGAAAGGTTCAAAAAATGATGGTGAGTTCTCTTACACCGAGACTTGGTATTGGTTGCTAAGTTCAAAAAACTCTAGCGTGTTGATGCCACAACTCAAGTCCATGTACCAATTAGACAAGAACGGGGTGGTTAACCTCAAACCTAACTCAAAAAGTGAAATCGTTCTAAAACAAGGAAAAGGAAATCTTTAACCTAATAACCTGATAAACTCTGTAGTTGTGGAAGTCTCAAATCTTCTTATTCATGAAATGTACAAAGCGTTGAAGTTAGAGTCCAAATATTAATATGCGTAATTTGTATAATATCGTAATGCGGCAATAGAGAAATTGAATTTAAGTTAAAAGATATCATAATATGTGCACAATATGATCGTACTTATGCATTTCACAGATGAATAATAATTAAACTATAATCATGGGTGACCATATGGTGGAATCACTCCCGGTCTCCTAGTAGCTGAAGGTGGGTAAATACTCAAGTATGTACTTTCCACGATTGGTGTAAGCAAGGAATCGATCAGCAAATTTTTAATAGGAAATCGATTTCACGTAAAATTACGCATCCTCAGTCCTTATACTCGTGGGACATCTACTCACTGGCTCTCTATGCCTCAGTATAAGATTTGTAGACGATTAGAGTGCTCTAATCACAGGTTCCCAAATGTACCTTTTGGAAAATAGATCTGTGCTAAAAGCAGTAAACCCATTTGTGGTTGTGACCGTTGTATTAACTACATTATAACAAAGGTTCAAATATGTGTGGGTGGATGAAAAATGCACAAGAAAACAATACACCTGAGTGTGCATTACGATGGTCCTCATCGTTATATAAAAATTCACATTTGCATGACCTACATTAAACGTAATAAATGAAACAAATGGCAAAGATAAAATCATTCATTACTGAGAAGGGACATCTAGGGGGAAAAATCACAAAGGATAGTCCCCTAAATGTGAACCTCCCTCAGTATTCAGGGCAGCACGCATAGCATCCTAACATTCTTGTCAGAAGGCTACACTGCCACCACAGACCAAATACTTGGTACAGCAAGGTGCTCTACTGTGGTGGACCTTGCTTCGGCCAGCAACCTGATTGAAGTGTGGATTGTATGTATCGAATGCACCTTGTGCGCTGTGGCGCGACGCGCCTTCTTACGTCACATAATTAACCAGCCAGCCCGTGTTCTAGTGGTCAGTGCGCCCGCTTCGGTGCTGGTAGGTCGAGAGTCCGACTCTCGGCCGGGTCTTAACAAGACCTTGTAAATTGGTACTGCAGCCTTCTTACACCCGGCGCACGGTGTGCAGGGAACACATCCAGAACACAAAAACAAACCGAGTCAAACGAAACCAGACTTTGTACAAAAAACTCAGTCGTGGCGCTACAAGACCACTGCAGTTATAAAGCGCCATGAACAAAAACACCATATAAATAAGTCACATACTTCGACTCGCTCAGTAGAAAGAATGTAATGCAATGCAACGTGTGAGAGCCAGCGTCGTTATTTTTCATTTTTCGAGACGCCTCCAGCCTTTCTGTTTGTTTTCCATTTGAGCTTATGCAAACTGACGAAAAATAAAGATCATGCCTTGTGCGACATCTGGTCTTAAGAGTGTACAAAGGACTACACGTACTAGATTCCTTGAACCCTTCCAAGCCAAAAATGGTTTCAGACCGCCCTCTCTACACTACTATTAATCAGGCAGCCTTGTTCAGGTGCTCAAAGCCTGGGGAAATCATCTCTGTGCAAAGAAATGAAAAGGTGAAGTTGGCCAGTGAGTACCAAGGCCTAGCTGTTGTCATGCGGGATGCTGATATCAACATGCCGCATGACAACAGCTGAGGCCTTGGTAGTGATGCACCAATTGTTCGAGCTATTAAACAAACTCATTTTGGGTGAACAACCGCAATGTTGAGATAACTTGTAGCCTGACTCAAGCGCACCCTTTTTTGAATCGAATGTCATTTTAGATTGATCGGATTACGACGTCCTGCCGCGCGTGATGCCAAACACTTTCACGAAAAAACTATTCAATCATTGTCCTGCATGTGTCTTTCATTGAAATTTCCAGTTGAATGAGATCAGGCGCAAGAAAGATTTCACAATCTTTGGGTTGATTAAACTTCACTTTCATTTTTGAACCGAAGGCAAAGATTGGATATTTTAAATAACCAGACAAGGGGTGCCCGGCCTGCGCATGAAATGGAGACGGAACTGCGGGAAAACACAAAGGTCAGAAAGAAAGGAGAATATTCGAATAAGAGCATCGCCTCCGCAGTAAGCTGTTGGTGACCTACGAAATTATTCCAAACAACACGTGGAAGACCTTAAATCTCTAATCGCTTGCAAGAAGAGCATCGAAGCACAATTTGGACGACTGGCGATTGATTTGAGAGAAAAGTACACCGGTATTCTTTTCAGGGGAATGAATCGTTTTTTCCTTATCTCATCAACCGCGTGTTGATGGGCTCAGAGTCTATATCAAATAATGTTGCTTTGACATCGATTCTTCTGTAGCAAAGAAGCGTTTATAGTTATTTGGCGACAAGATACATCATCATGCACTTTTGCGCCGACGAAGTTTTTGTTTGCCTACACCCTTTATACTGAACCGTTTCGTTAGATACAAAGTGAAGAACTGTACTGTTTCAACGATATACTCTTTCACATGGCGCTTAACGTGAACTCAAGCACACGCTTTCCAGTAGACATGAGGCAGATTGATCCGATACATGGCTGGGCGGTTAGGTTCGCCTCGATAAAATCTGAGCACGAAACCTTTGTATGTTGCATGTCTTGTTTGGCAAGTGATCAGACTGAGAACCTCTATAAATAGCCCGTTTGTCTCTTTACCAGGAAAATTTCAAGACATTTAAGATTGAATGCCTGTTTCGGAAATGAGTAATTTATCGCGATATCGCAACTGTGCTTTGGGTTCGCGAAGCTAGCCTAGGTTTGACAACTGAACTCTGACTGGCATTCAGTAAGATTAGGATTACAGACAGTTACAATTTATCTCATGACCTGATTCGCATTCACCAGTGCAAAATCGTCTTGAGATCCGTACCAAACGAGCTTCAGATAAAAGCAAGAAATTACCGTGGTCTGTCTGACTGTCTGTTCTGTTGTATCTATATAAATTCGCGGGCTTAATATTTACCACTCTTCACTTATGTTGAGATATCCTGATGTCATAACCCACTTACAACGTGCTTTTCAAAAAGCCTAATGAACTCTGCCACTTCGCATCTGACCTGCAAGCTGTTTTCTTTGAGCAAAAAGCTGTGTGTTTCCATGAGCTTGCACAACTTGCCTGTAGCGGTCCCTCCATAGCTTATGCTACAGTACGCTCGCTAGAAGACAATTGTCTTCAATGGACTCATGTGGGAATTAATGCATTATATCATGTCAACTTACCTGAAATAGTCAAGCAGTGAAGATACGAATCATCACAAACTAGATGCTTTCAAGGGTAATTTAGTGCTAATCTAAACTCTACCCTTGAAATTCGGTGAAATATTAGCTAATTATGAACTGTAGACCAGAAACATGGCATGAAATACACATTTNAAACCCTGCTGAGGTGACCTTTAGCGCTCGTAACGCGACAGGTAAATATGAGTCCCACCGGACCCGAAAGTGGATTAAGATGATTTCCGTAAGGTCCTGTCAAACTAATTTTGACTCCCTTCCAACAGTTTTTACTCATTTTCACAAAACATTTGTTTGCGTCCAGCGAAGCACATAGTTTATATTAATTTCACATGAAATTGTTTTGAACGTGGGTCGGTCTGGAATCATGTTACCTAACATCTAACCAAGAGTCTTAAAACAGCAAAAAGATGTAAACATCAGAATGTGACAAACCCTGTAAGCGAGTCACACTTCAGGTCACCAGTGTTCGACAGACACCCAGCAGAAAACAGAGCTGGAAACCATATGTCGAAATGGACGTTGGCCGAGTTACACATCAGGTAACCATGGGGTCTTGAAAGACCAGTTAGGGTGGGTCAACACCTCATAGTTAGCTGATAAAAAAACTCGTGCACCATTCGATTTGTCCGACGTTCGGAGACGTCNTGAAAGTAGAGCTTTCTAACGTTTCCTTAAGCGCATTAAATTAAGAAAAACTCGCAAACTCGGGTGCTGCGTGACTCCGTACGACTACCTGAGCAGGGGCACTTGCATGAAAAGAATGTTAATTCCAAGAATCATAACGCCATATCAGCGCATAAAGGAACGTATGCAGTCGTTGAATAACTTTGCCTGCAATTTTTTGCACTGATTATTACCGAAGTTCGTCCAAGCGACACAGCAGTATATCGTCGACACAAACGCTTTAGATCAGTGGTTCCCAACCGGGGAGGAATTTCATGAGTTCAGGGGAGGAATTTCCACATTTTAGTGAAGTTACCATCATTGTAAGTGTTGTACTCTTTTCAAATTGACA
>JGI24159J19872_10011259_pt1 | contig 11728 bp, 6 predicted proteins | sample Ectturendosymbi4_FD_19872 | JGI IMG/M metagenome (IMG submission 19872) | reverse complement strand
AAACTGAATAATGTGTGGTTGTAATTTGAAATAAATAGCTTTTTAATCAAAGTCACAATTGAAATTTTTATGGGTACACATCTTTTTGGGTCACCCTGTATGTCGTCGAGTGCAACGGATGCCAGAGGCGCGCGATCATTTGAACATGTCGCAGATGTGCGGATGAATTTCAAAAGGCGCGGATGAATTTCAAAAATTCTTATCACGCTGTTTAAACGTGGTCGCCACACAAACGTCTTCTTGAAGCATTAAATTTTTTTTTAATCAACAAAATGCAGCTTCAAAGCAGCGACGCTACGTTTACAACAACTGCAACACAAATTGCTCAGCGGGCTTTATTTTGTTGGTCAGGGGGAGGTTCTGATTCTTCGCCCGGCCGTGAACAGCCAATCACCTCACCTGGCCTGTGAGCTTAACGCCCATCATCACCATCTTCGCTACCCAAAAATAGATCAAGTCTTGTCCGGTCTCCATCAAGGTCAGAGGGTAAAATCTGAATAAAACAAAAATACCTCGGTAAACCAAAGGTTTCTTTGAAAATTAAAATCATTGCTGCTCAACCGGGAGACACGGTAACAATGCAGTTCGTTTGTTTGCACTGGTTTCAGTGCAGCGGCAGGAAAGGCCAGAACCTGGCCTGACAGCGGTGCTGCCACAACAGCTTGATGAAAACTATAAGGGAAACACACAGCGCCATTACAAAGACATGCGGCAAAAAAAAACAAGCATAATACACTGAATGTAACTGAACTAGACAAAGACACAAAAGAAGCAATCAAAAGCGCAAACAACCAACGATCATAAAAGGGAATTTGGGAGGGAAGTAGAAAAAATGAAAAGGGGCGAGTGTAAACACTGCTCCAGATGCCTCATACTGTTGAAAATAATTTGGTCTCCCCAAGGAACCACTCCAGATAGAGAACATGTAATTAATGAATTGACGTAGTGTATGAGCTGATGCGAACTTCCTTGGTTTTGGACTAACTTCGGCTTAGCCTGGCAACCCGAGTATTTTGGCTAGATAGACTAATAAAATTGCCTTTAACCACAATACCTAGGCCTATAGCCAAGAAACTCTTACAAAATGTCTTGAAACCTAAAAAGTGCAATAGCTAAATAACTTCTTTAGACTTTAGATAAGGTTGAGTAAGGAGTAAGGTGCAAACATTTACTTTATTGTGACATTAGGTTTAACTTAACATATAAAGTATAGGTTTCCCACATATTTTTAAAGATCATTTTCCATGCTTTTTCAATAGTAGAAGAAAAAAGACCAATACCATTACTTACTGCATCTTCATTTTTCCAAAATTCTACTCATGTCACACAATTTTGCACATTACAAGGCCACTGCAAAAAAAATCAGGGGGCCATCAATTGACAGCTGTACAATGCTTTGTATCCTAACGTGATTTCTACTTTTTAATGAGCACAATCATAGAGTGTCAAGTGCACATGTCCCACCATTTTGAGACAAACCAACAACTTTACTGCCTTCCCAAAACCAATGAAGGCAATTCATTTGATATTTTTGAAGAGGCTGGCATAACTTTCGTCAAAACAGTAAAACGTAATTGCTGACACAGACCTTTCCAACCAGAAGTGTGAGAGTGATCGGGGCTACATTAAAACTATATGGGTTTTGCTTCACCACAGAAAAACTTCTCTAATTGCCTTGCGTACACAGAATAGTGTTGTTGTCGGCAGTGTAACTCATAATCCAATCTCTGTAGAGTGAATCATGAGGACATGAAGTGACAATTCATTATATTTGTAATTAAGCATTGTAAAGTGTTCTTGCCACATAACCTATACACTTCTGAAAATACAAAGAATGATCTCAATTTTTTACCATGTTTATACGTTTTATTAAAATAGCGCTACATGAAAAATTTCAACACTTGGAAAGAATTATTTTTCAAGAGTGAAATAAACACTAATGGTACAAGTTACGTATGCAGCACGACTTGCCCCGGTCATTGCATCATCATATGGTAATAACTGACAGGATGAAATTGGCAACTGCAGTGAAAATGCGCACCTAACTTGCTTTGCATTCACTGCCGCAGTGCTGTTTTCTTGCAATTTGTTGACAGTTTTTTTCATTTTTTCAAATGAACACACACTGAATAAACAGTAAGGAGTAGCGCTACTCAGCCCCTACAGGTCCAGCCTACGAAATGCGCTGGCAGTCTGTTGTAAAAACAACAAATACTTTTGGTTTATAAAATAGCGTACTTTATGCAAGGAAACATTTATCTTTCAAATTACTTTATGCAAAATAGGTGAATTACTGTATATGTATACTTTTAAAAGATAATTCTGAAAAAAGCAGTACTCAGCAAATGTACAGACAATGCATTTAAAACTCGATGGAAAGCTCCTACGAGGTGCTGCCAGCTTCCAAGTTCGCTTGTACAGAAACTTCCCACTGCGCGACAAGTGCGTCTTGGGCCGAAAAATGCCCGAAACAAGGACGTCTCGAGCCGAAAATGTGGCCAAACACTAACTATCCGACCAAATAACGTTGCAGTAACCTTTTCAGATCGTCGGTGTTTTCCGGCCAACCCAGCGCCGCGAACGGGTACAGCGAGGACGAAAACCACGTGTCCAGCACGTCAGGGTCGCGTTCAATCGCGAGGCGATCGGGCGACGCGCTCTGCAGCTTGGACGCCGCTTTCCTGGCTGCGTCTTTTTCACTGTGCGCAGAAACCCAGACCGACTTCCTGGAAAAATAAATGTAAAGCATTTAAGAGCGAATGGTGCTTTACTCGGTGGGTCAATGGTTCTCAACCTGTGGCACGCGCGAAGTCTTTCCTGGTGGCACGCAACCTGTGGCACGCGCGAAGTCTATCCAGATGGCACGCAAGCAGCTTCCAGGTTATATGCAAAGCTTGGTGTCGGTTAAATTTATGGATTATTGCAACTGTAGCTCGTTAGCTACAAGTCTCTTTGCAATGTTGAATCGCTCTACAATCAACTCTTGCCCACGGTTGCTCAAGTTAAACAGCTGCTGCTCTGAATAAATTTAGTGAAGCAAACCGCCCTTGACCATGATGGCCGGTGGCCACCGAGTCTTATCGCTTCGCTGTGCCAGGACAGGATTTCCAAGCCCCCTGCATAGACCAGCTTGCGAAAGAACACTTGCGATCTTAACGTTAAACTGTTTTTTGTTGAGTGATTTTTGAGCAAACGAAGTTTTTCTGGAACAGTCAGCTCGCAGTGGTGGTAAAAAAAACACCCGGTAGTTCGCGACCTCGGGAAGAGGTTGTGAACCATTGTAGTCGGCGAAATAGATGCCTTGTCTACATCACAGCGCGAGTGATTGTTTTTGTTGACAAAGAGGCTAAAAGGCTACTACTTTCGATGCCACGGCAATGTACCGTGAATATAATCAGGTAGCGTGTGGCACGTGATGCCAGCATCATTAGAAATGCATAAATTACTTCGGATTGTTTCGGGCACGTTCGGATTTTACTTTCGCTGTTGCCGTCGCCGCGCCAAGTTTTTAGGCGCCTATATTATAATCGCTGCGGTGTTGGACGGACCATCGTTGCAACGCAAATGGTTTAGCCAAAAAATTATGGTCAACAAAAAAATTTCAGGGTCAAAGCAAACCTTTTTCAAAAAATTTTTGCAGCGAAAAAATACTCAGCAAATAAAAACCCAACTAAACTGTAGTTGACGCCCAACGAGGTTGACAAAATTCATATTCTGAAAAGAGCGAAACTGAAAAGGCACAGGAGTCCCGGACCTGCGCGAGCAATAGCAGTTTACTAAACGTGAAAACAGGCAGCGCCCGATACTGACCCGGTAACGGGGTCTTCGCAGCGATAAGCCGGGATCCGCTGGCCCCACCAGAGCTGACGTGAAACGCACCAGTCTTCGGCCGTTCGCAACCAGGAGTTCCACTGCTTGATGTAAGTCGATTTCTGCACCAGGTTTATGGCGCCGGTCTCGACCGCTTGTATGGCGGCCTCCGATAGATCTGACGTTCTGTGGGTAAATGAGAGCACGGTGATGGTGGCCGTTCTGGCTCGAGGCGTCCCGCGATTGGCGCTCACGGACGTGACGTCAAAAAAAACGACGAACCGAATCAAATTAAATGAATTAATTAAGTAACTTGGGTTAATGCAAGAGTTCGTATTGATCTTCGTTTCAGTTTCAGTTGCCAACGTTGAAAGCGAAATCCATTTGTTGTAAATTTAAACCACGCACAAGCTTACGTTCGAGGAAGAAACAACAACTGACCGATTACCATGGAAACGCAAGAATCTAACAAAAAGTGATAAGGGGGCAAAAGCCTAACGAACATGACGCCGTCACATTGGCAGCAAAACACGGAAATCAACAACAGCTTACCTGACGAACCATTGCTGTTTGAGAACTGGTTCGGCGATGTCACCAGATCGCGAACAGAAATTCAAGACAACTGGGTGAGGGTTGCTTCCTCTGCAGAGCCGGAGATATGTGTTTTTAAGTTTTTTTATGAGAAAGACCGTTTCGGTCTTTCAAAATATAGTAGAACCTAGCTGTACCACAGCCTGGGTATTCAGATGATGGAATTGTTGGGGTCTCTCTCTTAAAATGATTAACGGTCAAACTTTGAAAAAAAAACTGCGCGCGTTGACGTCCACTGCGGATTACAGTGACGTAAAAATAACTTGTCGTTGCCGCTCTAAAATCAACCGACAATATTGCGAAATATTTCAACGCAGAGCTGATTCATTTAACAACGGATAAAGGGTGCGAGCAGACGAAAATTTGAAATTTGACCAAAAATGAAGTTTTCTCTCTAACTTCCTCAACAAAGAACTACAGCAACCAACTAATGCAATTGCGTCGTCAGTAGAGTAAACAGAATTGTCACCCACAAAACAGCCGTGAGCGTTTGATGATGCAGTCACCTGTACAAATCCAGCTCGAGAAGGGCTTTTTGAGTGGGGAATCGAACCTCGAACCTCGGCATCGGCTTTCCCCGCTCGAATTTTCGTACGAAACGCGCCAGCACCGATCGACCGAGCAGATCCCACGAGACTTCGCCGCCCGGCTCGAAGATGTTGCGCGTGGGAAGCGAGTGCCGCCGTCCTATCTCGAAGTCCAGGAAATCGTGGGCCGGAGTCACTTTCAGAGCCCCTGCGTGTCGAACGGATGAAATGGCCCCGAGCTGCAGTCCGCTTTTTTTTGCCGTCTTTGCAAGTTTGTTGGCTGGCGCAGCGCGTCCCTACCTTCTCGTCGACCGATTTCACTCCTGAGCGCTACGAACCAAAACAGTCGCAAGAATTTTCGCAAGTACGACGACACATGCGCTTTCGGCGCTCATTCGCGAAACAGAGACGTAAAGTGTGACGTGATGCGCACGCACGACGTCAATCGGTTAGGTGACGTGAAGCAAGCGCGCAGCCTGAAGCGAAAGTTCAACTTTCAAATTACACAGAAAACACAACGATACGCGATCCACTGTTTGAACCTGTGTCGCAAAATCTGAGCGCTGCGGCAGTATCCAACACTAAAGGCGCGACTGGGCTTCGACCGAGTCCGAAAAAGGCGTGACTGAGCTTCGACCAAGTCCGAAAAAAGCAAGACTGAGCTTCGACTGAGTCCGAAAAAAAGCGTGGCGGAGCTTCGCCCGAGTCCGGAACGGAAAACACGCTGGACCTGAAATGAGCGTCGACCAAAACAACGCAACTTCCGCTTCCCTTGGTGTCACGCCCAGCTTTAGTAACAAAAGAAAGAGAACATCGCGGTACCGGTGCCGAGCTCGGGGTTGACAGCTTCGTCGCCGACGACAGGTAACGTGGTGCCGAGGAGGAAAGGGTGTCTGACTCTTTGGCCAATCAGATTCGAGTATCGAGGGTCACCAGGATTCACCGCCACTGCCGTGTCTCCGAGGATGGTCTCCAGTCGAGTGGTGGCGACCACTATTTCATCGACGCCGTCTGGTGAGGAACATCAACTTGTTTTCATTTTTGATCTTTCATTCTCTCGGGAGGAAACGTGACGGTGATTCTGCCACTGACATTTGTTCTTGAGGTCTTTCTATCAACACCAGACCTCAACAATAAATGTTAGTGATCGAAACGTTGACAAATAGATGGGGGGCGTTAACTGGAAATGTAAACTGCAATCTTACATGGTTGCCAAAAAAACATTAAAACTTCGTGCTTTTCAAACGAAAGAAAGCGAGTGACACAAAAAACCAAACTAAAACAGTGTCGCGGTGGCAGAGATATCACATGTGACTTGGACAACGCCAGGCCAAGGGTGCAACACCACCGGCCAATCAAGGGGTTTGCGTTCTTGTAATGAGCAGTAGTCAATCTGCCAATAACCACGATGATGATTATATAATAGTGACTCTACAGTTGTGATATTAAGCGATAGCGACTTTACCGATCCGAACAAAAACTCGATTCTCCCAATATGAGCGAAACATTTGCGTGTTTTGATGACGTCAGGCTAACAATGGTTTGCTTTCAACGATTAAAACACAAACGACAAACCAAAAGCATAACAAGAACGATAAGACTTGCCAGCATGACTGGCAACGCACCTACTGGCTCTGTGAGTTTGTACGCAAACTTGTACATCACGCCGGCCTGAACTGGCGACTCGTAACCCGGCAACTTGAGTATGATGGGCGAAGGTACGTCTCTCGTTTCCACTTCCAGGTCGGACAAGGTACTCTGCAGAGCGCACGACCAGCTGACAAGGCGCTCGTCGCGGAAGATGATTCCCTCCTCGTGCAGCCTGTTAGCACAAGGGTCAGCAGTCGGTGAAAGGCGTTGCTGCCTTCTTTCGCGAACTTTCTTCGCAATATCGCTTGCTGTAGGGGTTTCGCCGCTTTTAATTACAAAGAATCGTTTTTTTTTTCATTGAAGATTTTTTGAAGCTGAACACGAAGATTTTTTGAAGCTGAACACGAAGATTTTTTGAAGCTGAACACGACTTTTTTTTAAGCTGAACACAAGTTGAACACGGCAGTGAAAGGAGTGAGCTTTCAAAACGAGCGTAGTCCGAAAATGCACAGTAATTATTTTTTGACTTACAGCATGAAAATTAACCTTGTAACGTGAAAAACTTGCCGCAAAACATGATGCTTTCATTTTAAAACGTATGAAATCTTTTTTGTTAATTTTAATTCGCATCGATTTTCAATCAGGTCACCTTTCGCTTGGTACCACCAACAAGTCGGTCGAAGCTAGTTTAAACCTAAAACATTGTGCAAACATGTCTAAGGCAGATGAAATAAAATCAATTTCTGTACGGACTTGTACAAATGCGAAATGTCTGCACTGACTATATAAACGTTACAAAAACACAAACACGTTCTGGTTTAATTTGCAGGTCATAACTGTCAAGTAACCATCTCCACAGTTTGAAGCTTGGCATTATGTACGGTGAACTGCTACAGTGGTGAAAACGTATAAGAAAACTCGTTTTCCGACCCATTTAGAAGTTGACCAATGTTCACGCTTCGTCACCTGATGAACGCTTCATTCACAGCGCGCGTGTAATCCGGATCCATAGTAAACGTCTTCCGTTTCCAATCCAACATCGCGCCCATTCTTCTTAGTTGTTCGTAGATTTGGTCGCCTTTGCTGCCTCGCAATGTCGATAAAAAGAGGGGTGATGAGCCAAGCCGTTCAGGTCAATCCCATATAACAAATGACTTTGGCGAAAGAAGTTATCCAACACTTGGGGCTGGACATTAACAAAACGAAAAAAAGAGCGCCAACAATCACTGTATAACGCTGCGGTTCGCCCAGAAGCCACCGCTTCATCTACATTATCTTTTATCACTATCTTCATCATCTCTACTCACATCACACCTTCTCACAAGAACATCTTCAAGCGTTGACGTCAGAGCGTGTCCGAGGTGTAGGTGGCCAATTACATTAGGAGGGGGTAAAACCATACTAACACTAAATGACGGTTTGCCATCCTGTTTTCCGCGTGTTCTCAAAAGAGCTGCTGGTGCGACTGAAACTTTCTAAACTTCAAAGTAACTCAAGCCGATCAACAACTGTCGAGCGACCCTTGTAGCAGCATCGAACCGGGTTCAGAAAAAACTATAAGATAATTTGCTGACATCTCAGGATCTTCCAATGACTATCTGAATCCAGTTTCACAGTCAAACTAACAGTGGTGCAATTTTTTGCTTTCACAAGCTACACTGTTTAAAAATATTATTGCTGTAAGAAACGAGACCCTGAATCAGTAGGTTTAACAAAACGGGGAGTTACACCGTATCGCACAGTGCACACCATATTGAAATTCCCTGATTTTGACATGAATTAAATGAACACTGGCTCACCACTACTTTCAATGCCCACATCATTTGTGCCTAGGGATTTGTATCACTAACAAGTCTAACAGATATTGACAAAGCAACTATTTTCCACAAAAGCAATAAGGTTAAATCAATCAGTAATTATTTAAAATAGGAAATCGATTTCACGTCAACTCTACGCATCCTCGGTCCTGAAATCTTATTCAAATAGATACTACAAAAATATAACCATAATGCCCGATGTTTAGGAAGAAAGGCACGAAATTTTGGTGGGATAGGGCGTGAGCATAAAACATGGAGGGGGATACATGAGAAACGCGGACTAACGAGCAATGCCCGGCCGGAGTGGAGTTGTAAAACAAAATGACAAAAATCACCTTTGCTTCCATTCCCACGCTGCATCGACGAACTTGTCCCGCCCGAGATCGAATCTCGTCTCGCCGGTCGTGTGAGCGAGATGTCGCTCAACAACCATTTGTGTCGCAATGCTGGCGTGGTCCGTCCCGGGCAGCCACGTGACGTCATGGCCGAGCATCTTTTGCCTTCCAAACAGACACGGGGTAATCATCTATCTTAATCAATTACAGTTTTTGAGTGATCGTAATCGATTAAGTTGACCAAAGTTGACATGCAATCGTAATCGATTTACGTTACCAATTCAATCGTAATTTACGATTACTTCCGCGATTAAAGTTTAAATTCATCACGCTACGTCGCTGTGAGATGAACAGTAGTTTTGGAGGCTGGGTTTCCTCCTGTGCCATCGTTTCTTATGGTTACGTCTCAGGGGAGGCCGTTTGACCGCGTTAAATCCTAGCCCAGTGGAAAGCACAGCGTTTGGCTGCAAAACCTCGCTTTGTTCGAGCTAGCCTTGGCCGCCAGAAGTAGTGCAGTGTCTAGTGACACAACAAAGGTAAGTGTTTTACTTAAAAAACGGGTGGACACTTCGGCAACAGAAGAGTTGGCGTTACATTACGAGGAGAGGTATTGGTTTTATCTTTATGTATTCAGAGTGAAACCAATAAATATAAGTGCTGCAGTAGGCTGTGTGTTTAATTAGTACAGTAACTTTTTCAGAGGAATAAGGTACTTTAACCCAAATCGAAAGAACCTTTCCACAAAGCTGATAGCTAACATGTCAACAGAGATAATCTACCAGATACTGGTAAAAAAAACTCAACGAAACCAGAGATCTTTTGTTGATCGCCGACGTTTGCGCCAATAAACGGACAGGCAACTATATTGGCATCACTGTTTATTTCATTTCAAATTGCAAGCTACGCAATGCTATGCTGGCTTGCACACGATCCAAAGGCCATCACACAGCTGAAAACATCGTAACCCAGTTTGAAGAAACAATCAGCAACTGAAATGACTAACAAACGACTTTTCAGCGTTGCTGGACGAATTTTCCAGTCTGATAGATGCCGTTTGACTGATAAAAGATTTGAAACGGCGATGTTTATCAACTGTAAAAAACAATTTAAACATTGTTATTTTTGTTTAATTAATATTTAAAGTGTTTGTTGACTCTTGACTGCACAAACATCTCAGCAAACAAATAATGTGGTTTTTATTTTTTTTCAGCGCTTACTCCTTAGTGATTCTTAATTTTGTTCGTTGCATTCGTTGATATAATATATTGTCTGAAAATAAGCTTAAACATCAAACCATGCAAATGCGTTTTGTTTTCTGTCTGAGGATGTTTAAAGACAAATGTAATGGCGATGTTAATCGTAATTACTTTCAATGTAATCATAATCGATTGCATTGTGATTTTGTTTATTCGTCCAAGAGCACGTGGCAGGTAATTGCAATCGATTACGTTTGTGATAAAATCGCACCATGCCCGCTTCAAAATCACGCGCGAAGAGGTGTCGCTGCTGGCCAAAATCTCGAAGTCACTGATTGCGCGTCGATCACGTTTTAACGTATTCTCCACAACTTTTAGGAGTGGGAATTTTTGATAATACACATTTAGTAAGTGTTAGGTTCAGGCACGTGGTCCATACACTACAGGGATTAGCGAAAGAACACAAAAATCAGGGTAGGTGTTAGTTGGTGGTACATGCAGGTCATACTGAAAAGGAACTGAAACGGAAGCAGCGCACCAGCGCACCAAACGTACTGCACTCGTTCAATGCCATACAGAAGAATTGCGTTACGTAGTGGAAGAAAAATGGAAATTTGCAAAAGAGCATCAGACATCTGTAGTCAGTGGATTAAAAAGTTTGATGAAGAAGCACTTAGCTGATATTGTACAATCGAACGAGATTTATTTAAGATGACTGACTATTTGTGTCTCTGATGGGAATAACCAATTTTTGCAAATACTGGTACTATTACTGGCTGATAAGCCTACACTGATATTCATAATTTAGTCCCCTCGCTATTTTTGAGTAAAAAAATTTAAGCCTTGAAACGTGTTGTGCGTTTCAATACATTTGATGTAATGATCTTACATCTAATCTGGAACTTCAACATGGCTACTAGTATTCCAAAACTCACATAAGTAACAATTATTAATAAATGTGGACTTCATGTGTAACCTTATCTTGCTAATTTCTAAATCCTCTGCATCGATTTTCTCAACGTATTACTCATGCACGAGCTCTAAAATGCTCCCGACACCAAATTATTGTATGTGCACCACAGTATCTTTTATCACTATCTTCATCATCTCTTCTCACATCACACCTTCTCACAAGAACATCTTCAAGCGTTGACGTCAGAGCATGTCCGAGATGTAGGTGGCCAGTTACATTAGGAGGAGGTAAAACCATACTAAATGAAGGTTTGCCATCCTTTTTACTTTGCGTCGGTGAGAAATGCCCTTCCTTTTCCCACCAGCTGTACCAGTGCGACTCAACAAATGCAGATGAGTAGCTCTTGGGAAGAGGAATGCTGATGTCTGCAAATAACACAAATGTTTTCTTTTTAACGACTGCAAAAAAAAACAAAAAAAAAGTACTTAATAAATCAATTCAAGAACAAAGGGTAATGAAACTTCCAAATTTAGGGATTCTCAATGATTTTGATTCAGCGCAACTCAACCACTAAGGCGTGTTGAAGATAGACCTGTGAAATGCTTGCTTGTAAAATACGATCTTGGCATACATTTACTTGTCATACTATGTCAGCTTTAAAAAACTGGTNGGACTTTTAACAAACACAACTAATTATAAACTTNCTGTTGCTCTCATATTGAGTGCAANAACTGAATGAAGGGTAATCACAGACAGGAGAAGTGACATTTACAAATCAAGGGATATTTTTAAGCTGTTAAATTAGGTATATAATTTTATGACTACAGGTTTTTGTACATTATTGCAAAAATGTTGACTCTCACCATATTATCCACCATTACACTGAACAAACTTTTTAATTATCATGAGTTCAGACATATAGTAAGAAATTGGACTCGCCAATTGAATT
>JGI24159J19872_10011250_pt1 | contig 11732 bp, 5 predicted proteins | sample Ectturendosymbi4_FD_19872 | JGI IMG/M metagenome (IMG submission 19872) | reverse complement strand
GAACCATTGTACCTAATGTGCAGAGCCGTATCAGCCGCCCTCCATACCCCCAATTGGGGGGCATGCTGTCACAGGAGCCCAAAATTAAGGACGTCACCACTTAGCTGCAGCAGTCACGCTAGCGCGACCGCTAAATGTAAGCAAAGTCGTCCACAGCAAGGAGAAAGGCAAGACCAAGCAAGCCACACATATAAGTGACTTCCATGCACATGGAAGTAAGAGCACTCTTTGGCCGAATCGTCTTACGCTGAAAGCACCAACAACTGCCTAAGTTAGTGCCGTCGAGGTTTCTGGATTCAAGCCCACACTGAAGGTGTACGAACACAACCGGGTTGCACACGCTTCATAGCCCTCCAAAGAAAGCTTCGAAACCCCAAATTGAAATATGAAGCACTAGAAATCAGTGAAGTTGGGAGCCCCTTTGAATAAAAAGTGCTTATACATTAGTTACTTTGGGCCCCTTTGAAAGTCCCTTTACTTTGGGCCCCAAGGTATTTGCACATTATAACTGCTGTTGGGGGTCCTTTGAAAACAAAGTAGCCTACTTTCACATTACATTTGCTATTCTGGGTCTCTTTGAAAGAGTAGAACTTACACATTACAGTTGCTATTGTGATCCCCTTGAAAGCAGAGTAGCTTACAACTGGAGTTGGTGACATTCCCCATTTGGCTCCAGAAGGCTAATAAGGAATGGAGCTGTCTTGCATCGAGGTTTGTGTGTTACAATTCCGAAGATTTAATTTCCTGCACATTTTTTCAATTTACCTAAAACCGTTGTTTAATGCAACTTTCCAAAAACAACATGGAAGGAAGCAAACGAACAGTTAAATTTTCCAACATGCACAATTTCAGCTTGTAATATTGTTATACGAAGCAACTTTTTCTGGCATTCAACGACTTCCTTGTATTAGGCTACCGTTTGCAAGATTAATGTTAGGTGCTTATCTTCCTCACAAGTTGAGGTAAACTCAAGACAACTCCGGTTTTGCAGACTCTTTACCAAATTTGTTTCGAAAAAGTAAAAGGCTTTGGTTACGTCGCCAAAGTCACAGGAAGAGCTACGGAATGTAGGCTATTGCCTTTTTCGTGCCTTCTGCAAAATTTACCAAGCAACATGCATTGTGATAACAATCTGGTAATATTTGACCAGTTGCTTTTGACGCCCCCTGTAGGAGTTGCGCCCTGGAAAAGTATACTCTTGTGACCCCTAGCGATGCAACTTTTAAAGTGCACTTCTGTTATGGAAAACTTCCTGAACCACAGATGACCTCACATTTTGCTTTAGCCTAATAGCTATAAGGCGAACCATTCGAATACTTCTGCGCAACACAGTGTCAAACCATGTTGCTGAACTACTTTGTAAAAAGTTAAGACTTGCACTTTTTAATTCGGATTGCCTTTGCTTTCGATATTGGTTACCAGTTTGGTGGCGTTTCTATAAGCGAAGGTGCAACTTCGATTATTATAGCAGATTGGAATGAAAATGAGCACAAAGCCCTGCTTATTGCCACCAGTCGCTTATGATGCATCCCCAAACAGCAGGATTCAGATTCTTTTATTTATACCAATAGTTCACATATTTCCAGACCAATCATCAATTTCACCAAGGTCATGTCGTTAAACTGATGGTACGAATATTTCAGTGCACTATTTTGTTTTGACAACGGTTTGAGCTGCTTTACCCTTTTGTTTTACTTGCTAGAACCAGAATCTATACGAAAAGGGTTTTACCTAAATTTGGAGGTATTTTTCCAATGCTTCAGGTGTATTCGCGCAGCTCTCCGCTAAATATTCAAGTATCAAAGACACAACGAGGAAACGTATTGGCCTACAGCGATCGACCACCCAGTGGGAAGGCAGTGATAGGCGGGGTTTACAATTCTGTGCATTGTCCAAACCCCTAATCAAACAGAACCAATATCTGAGCTTTTTGAGTGTTCACTTGTAACAATTGTTCGACTCATGCAAACGTTGGGACAACAAGGAAACACTTTTTGTTGAACTTGTGACTAAAAACTTCGGGGCTTCATTTCTCACGTTGCGTCATGGCCCTTTGAATTGTTGACCAACCGCTACGTTCAAATTTACGTCAAGTATTTCTGCGTACGCATTGAAGTGTATTACAGAAGTTTGAGGAAAGCAATCAGTTTTATGACGTAACATAGCAACAAATCATTGAAACCATAGTGCTGCCAGCAATTGTTTAACCAAAACAGCATGAAGAGACAAGCTAGGCTGTGTTGTGTAGCAGCAAGCTTACTGATTTTGTGGCATACAGCAATTTGTCAAGTAAAAGATCCCGACGTTACTATCATTTTAAGAAAGGAATCAGGTAGAATCAACTTAACGAAAACTTTGCTATGTGCAACCTCACGCATCAACGAGGACATTCTTCAGGCTCATGGCTGGAATGTAACCATCACGTTACTGTACGTCAATGACTATGAAAATGACTTGGAAACACATTTGTTTCAAGCTGCAGGAACAATCAAGACCTTCAAGGAAGTTGTCGGTATCATAGGGCCTGAAACAGTAACTGGCTTCCACCTACTCCGTGTTTTTTTGGGTGGAACAGCGATTCCTCATATTTACCCTTTGTCAAGCGATCCGTGGATGTACAATGAAGATAGGTTTCCATGGGTTCTTCGAATAGCAGATGACGATTTGTTGCGGGTAAGCTGAATGCTTTTGTCTTGCAATTTCGTTTTACCTGCGATTTTACCGTGTCCAAAAATTTTGTGCATTTTTGAATTTTTTGCCGTTGTAAGCCGGGTTGTTTGCTGTGTCTAATGGTTAGGCTTGTAGACAAGACGCGCTTCTCTCGAAAGGTTTCGCCGTAGCCAACGAGACGACGTTCACAACAGTTTGTAACCTTTTTATAGTGGTTTTGCACTTGTAGTTCATGTGCGGTTGTACACGTTGAACGTTATTTTCGAAAGATGGTAATCTTTCTTGAAAACATTCGGAGCTTATGGGATTGGTGGCAGCTACTAGGGTTGCCAACCGTCCTTTATCTCAGAGTATAGTCCTTTAATTTCCTCTTTTGTCCATGTCCTTATGACATTGGTTTTGACATTTTTGACATACCTATGCTGGTATGTCTAGCACATCCTAGACTGAACCTCCTTAAAATTGGATACATGGGTATTGTAGCAAAGCAACATAGAAATTCAGATGGCCACAAGAGTAGACCAAGAGCTACTGCTGTTAGTTCCCGTTTTGATATATTTGGGGTAAATGCTAAAGATGTAGACGATGTTGTTGCTTCAGAAATAGCTCAGATATATCATGCAGTCAAACACAGTCTTTCATACAATTCACTTGATTGTACTTTAAAATTATATTCAAAACTTTACCAGGCACCAGCATTGAAAAACTGAAGCAAAACTATCATGTGCTCAAACCAATCAGAGGCATTTGTTACAAATGTTCTTGGCAAAAAAGCTTTAGAAGTGGTTACCAACAATTTGAAACAACAAGGGCACCCTCTCTTCTTTAGTCTTCAAATCAGTGCATCAAATCATAAAAACATATTCAATATTTTAATGTGGAAATTGGCAAAATAAATTTTGTAATTGATTTTGTTGAGAATGCTGATGTAATATTAACTGTTTGAAGATCACAATGGCGAATATACAATGGGATTGGAAAAAGTATTTTTTTGTGCAGGTGCAGATATAAAATGCAAATTGCAAATTTGGAGGAAAACATACACCAATATCCTCACACTGAATGATGTTATTAGGGCTAATTGCAATGCTTTACATTTTACTTAACATTTTAAGGTTTGCTTTGAGAAACTTGAACATGGACTTTGAAAATACTGTCCTAAAAATTTATTGCCGTTTTTCAATTTCAGCAAACAGACATGAAACTCTCAAAGATTTTAATTCATTTGCTGATGCAGAATTACTTGAAATTCTTCACCATGTATCTACCAGGTGGTTGTCTCTGCCACCATTTATTGAGCGTGTATTTACACATACTTGGAAAGCTTTATGCTCTCATTTTTTAAGCAGACCAACCAATTGCTCCAAACAGTTGATCAAAATTTTTTCAACTGATTGATAATCTATAACAGAAATTCCACAATGCATAAAGTCTACTTATTGTTCTTGCAGCATATAAAGGAAAAATTGAAGATAACTGTACATGACTTTGAGGAAAGTAATATTTCAGCAGCTGATATTTTCAATATTTTGGCTGGCCCATTCTCAGTCTGTGGCCCATTTAAACCATTTTGTNTTAAAAATTGATGTTCGCTAGTGACAGCATGAANNGTTTAACTTTTGTCAACAAGAACTCCTAAACTTGCCAGTTGCGAAATGAAAGACCTTTTTTATTCATAGTCTTGTTCACTCGATGGAACACATTGATTTTTCCTGTAGGCTACTTTATTGCAATTTGAAAAAGTTGGCAGCAGCCCTGTATAAGAAATGGTGGATAATGAAAGAAGTTGCAACAGACTTACAATTAAGTCATATTATTCCCAGAATTGCATTTTTCGCCNAAAGCTTTAATAGCTGGCACNANGTTTGAAACATGCTACTTTCTCACTGAGATATGAAGAAAATAAATAAATCAGATACGTTGACAAGAAAACAGAAATAAATCTTACATCATCCACGGAGTAAGCCAATGGGGAAAACTCAACAGATGGAGTAAGATCTAGGTCTACGATAAGGCCCACTAAACAACGTAGCCAAGAATTTAAAAGCCTGGTTGAAGTGATTGATTCATACTGAGACATTTAGAGTGACATAGCAACACCATATCTTAAAATATGATACCCCCACGAAAATCACGAGGCTTTTCGTATTCCGTATGTCATGAACATAGACAAAAAGAGGATATCAATTTCTGCAATGCTTTAGCAAATTCCTCAAAACAAAAAAAATCCAAAAGCTTTGCCAAATTTTTGTAAGCTTCTTAAACTTTCAACAAAGATTTATTTATGAAATGCGGGGCCCCTTTGTAGTGCACCCATTCGGTCTGGGATGGGAACGATTGGTGCGAACATGCCTGAATAAAAAAATCGAATTGGTATAGGAAATCACACTTAAAAAATGCTGGATTTAAAAGAAGCTATCGCCTGATGTAATATTATTTTTTTCATTCATTCATTGTCTCACCCGTCTCTAGGGAGGGTCGCGGGGGAAGCAGCCCAAGGAGAACTCGAAATACCTCACGGTCAACAGCAATCTCAGATATACCGCTTGGCTTCACACCAAGACGGGCCAAGCACGGTCGGAGATGTATTCATTCCACCTGGTCCTTGGTGTAGCCAGCAAGACTTGCCGCGCCAATCTTTCTTGGGACGTTCTGGTCATATTGCCGAATCAACGTTGCTCTGGTTTCGGAGAAGTGGCTAGATATTCAGGGCTTCACGAATTTCACAGCTGCGTACTTTGTCGCGAAGTGTAGCATCGTGAACTCTTCACAAAAATCCCATATCTACCGCTTGCGCATGGGATAACATTCTTTCGGTCATTACCCAAGATTCATGATTTAAACCAGGGGTCGGTAAACTTTCCCTAGTCGCGGGCCAAAATCAAACTTTGCACTGTATGCCGGGCCGTAGGCCTACTAATTTCCACCAACGCTTCCGTACCATTTGCTGTTTATGCTACTGATAAAACTTGGGAATTTCATGGAAAAGATTAACTCCTGATTTTCATAGTTGTAAGTAACGAAAGCCCAAAATACATTTATAGCAGTGCGGTTTCTCATGAGTAGTTCCTCATAAGTATGCAATACAAGAAGTTGCAAGGAGGGCAGATTCATAAAATATAATACCACTAGACGGGCCAAACATTTACTACAGTTTACAAAGGGGCTGCGGGTCGGATGATTTTGATCCGGCCCGTGGACCGCAGGTTGCCGACCCCTGATTTAAACTGACTTAAAAATTGACAACTTTGCGATGTTTGAATGTTCCCGCTTTTTACCAAGCTCACTAAGAACTGCGTTTTCTTTACTAATCTTGCCAATAATTGGTATCCAGTTTATGTTCGGAATTTTCCCAAGATTGCATTTTGGACTTTTTCACCGTGAGGCTGAAGACTTTCGCGCTTCAGCGCACCGCGAATGCAAAGAAGTGGCGGCTTTGTTTGAAGTCTTGTGGGCTACCTTCTTTGCATGAATAGCATCTTTCAACTCTTCGTTCGACCACGGGGGTTAGTTTTTTTGCCATTATTCACCAAACCGAGTCTTTTCCGTCTGCATACCCGAACAGCAGGTGAAGCTATAGCTGCTTGAACTTGTACCACTCAGTTTTATATAAATTCAATAAAATTTGAATTCGGTGAAATACTGAAGTTAATATAAATTTAAAATCCACGTGCAAGATCATGGTTTCAAAGGACTAACAATTGATTTGGTAAAAGAAAACAAGAAATGGCTCGAATTCGATTACAATTGCGGAAGTAGCAACTGTGCTTTGTAAATAGAGAGGTGACAAACTTGTAGCTCGCTAGTGCATTTGTTTTCGTTTCCAAGTCGTTGGTAGGAAATCGCGTTCTCGAGCAATTGACAGGCATGATCAATAGGAGATGGACATATGTGAGCATAGGCTAGAAAAAAGGCAAGCGATTGTAAACTTTCTCTATGATTCACTAGTATATTTTTAAATTCAAAAAGAAAATTCTGCAGAACCGAAACGCAGTGGGCAATACTTGGGCAGGAATAGCATCAAAGAATCATCTAAAAATATTTGCAATCAAAGTGAAGAGACTCTGGAACAAAACTTGAAAGCAAAGCTGCAGTTTGTGACAGAATCAGTTGATGGTTTTGTAGTTTGATTAACTGTTCCAAACGAACCTATGCAGATATTTCGCCATTGCCATAGAAGTCCAGAATGCAACTTGTTTCAAGCAGACGGAAAATCTTTAATTCAGAAAAAGCTTCGTTAATTGTTNNTTGAAGAGTTTTCATGCCAAATCCTTGTACTTCACACATCAGAATAGCACATATTTTTCAAGTTATACGTTCGAAAGCAAGCTCANAAGATGATTAATTAATTCATTTATTTTTCATGCCCGCGAACCCCCAACGCTTTTGTTCATCATCATTCTACATCGAACCGTTTAACGTTACATTGTTCTGACTTCACATTCATGTGTATTGGAGGTTTTGTTGTACTGTTTATCTGAATATAATCAAAAGAAGCAATCAACTTAGAGTGCTACCGGAGAGCTATTAAAGGACAAAGTCGTGAGAGCCTTTTATTTCGCCTTGTATTGGCTTGGCAACTTCAAGACGTCAGGTTGTTTACTTGGGAGACTGACCTGTCCTCCTGCAACAACTAGGTTGGCCCCTCAACCAGGGCTGTGGAGCCGGAGCCCCAGCAATTTTGGATAGCTGGAGCCAAAAATTTTTTTTTAGATGGTGGAGCCGGAACCTGAAAATTGGGTTCCGGTTCAAGCCAGTTGTACAAATAATACAATGTTTTTTTCTGTTTTTCGGACCAAATCGTTCTGGAGCCGGAGCCAAAGATCTCAAGATTTTGGAGCCAGAGCCAAAAATTTGATGCCCGGAGCTGGAACCGGAGCCTGAAATTTGAGTACCGATTCCACAGCCCTGCACTCAACTAGTAGGGATCTCTGTGCAATCGTAATCGACCGACTACATTCGGCACCGCAACCAACCAAGAACCCTACATTGGTTCCGTACAGTACACAATTACAAGCTCAAATACTGAGAAGCTTAAGCAGCCAAAAGATCAACTGTTAACAAGGTTTTAATATCTTAGGAGAAATAGCTTGTGCTATTGCTGGTTACAGTGTGCTTTAGTTCGTAGGCGCTGAGTTAGGAATTCCTAAACGTGCGAAATCCGTGACGTCACAAATACATGGCATCATAATCTATTTGAATAATTGTGAAAACGTAACTACCGGAAGGGTGTTTCCTTTTTTTGCAATCACTCTTCATCTCTTCGCAATCAAGGAATAATTTCGCTGTAACAAAAGGCAAGAAAGCTGCATGAAAAAGCGAAAAATTAGCTGAGCATGCGGAATGGACGTCTAGAATAAGTAAGCACGCAGCAAAAACTAAAACTGTGGGTGTTCCGCACATGCTAGCCGTCCTGATTTTTTTTTGTTATAATTTAGCTGTTGCTAAAAATAAACAAGTGCTTATCTTCATTGTTGTATGAAATTATCCCGTGAATGGAATTGCATACATACTTAACTTGATTGGATAATGGCATGCGTCAATCAAACTTTTTTGGCGTCTTCCAAGCAATTGCGAAAATGTTTTTGACATGATTACCACCAATCACATTCCCTTAAGTCGGTCAATTTTCTTCAACACTCCGTGACTCGACCCAACTTGTTCCAATTTACTTCCTGGAAAGAGATCCGTAGTATCAACAAATGATATTTTTATGTCTTTCGCATTGAATCGCCAAGGTGTGTAATGATTTGTAATGATTTTATTTCTTGTTTTCATTCAATTTCTTTCGTTTTAATCCACTTCTAAGTATGCCATTAGTTCGCACATGTTCTATACACCTCTGAACTTAAGAACCTTGCAGTAACGACTTTTAGTGTGGATTTTCGAATAGCTTAGAGTTTCGCACGTTTTTGCATTAAAGCCAATCTTTTTTGGAGTGATTGAGTGATAAACGAAGTTTTCTCCTATTTACTTCATTTTTGTGAATTTGCGTCTACATTGATCGTGGCTGTCACATGAGGCACAAAGCTTTATGGACGCGAGCTTAAATACATTTTTACGAATTTTTGCTTCTGACCGTGCGGCATGCACAGTGCACACGGTCTGTGCATGTCCAGGTTCTTCTCTTCATTTCGAATTAGTTGTCTCTTAAAATATAGAAAGAGTTGCTGCCAACATTTTAATGAGCGTATACACAGTATGTTAAATGTTGCCACGGAGCAGTGATCTTAATTGGTACAACTTAATTGCTTCAAAACGCTATCACATTTTTGCCCATAAAATTTTTTCCCCCGTTTGCCCATCGTACATTGAGAAAGTAGTAAAAACGTGAAGCAAAACTCGGTTGCGAAAATTCCATTTTCTATTTTTTTTTACCTTGTGTGAGTAAACCACGCTTCAAGAACGAGACTGTAAGAAATTTGAATCATCAGTTGTGTTTTGAAAGGATTTAGCTTGTACCGCCGCCACATTGGTGTGGTCTTAACAAAAACTGTTTCATTTCAGGTGGAAGCTATTTTGGACACATTGTCATTGCTTGGGTGGTCAAAAATCGGAGTACTGAGCTCAAATGAAAATTACTACCGGTTTTCAGCCCAGAGTGTCTGCGCAGCTTGTGAGAAACGATCTATGTCGGTAAGAGAGCTTTAGGTTGGTGGTTGATATGTAACTCGATTTTCACCAAATAATTTTTAGGATACTCGCACAAACAAGTAAGAAGGTATGGGCATATTTTCACAAAATTTATTCTGTTATTCATATTTGTAAAAAAGTATTGTCGTCCTGTGCCCGTCATACGATTTAGCTAAATCTGTCTGATTTAGCAGTTTTTTTGTGTTAAATATGTCCGATACAATTTTTTTACGAACAGCGCCGTATAGATTACCTTATGGGATGTTGTCACTAAAGTAGTCCTGTCCAGGGTAACTATTTTTTCCTAAAATTTAGGTTGTGCGAGGTATGGTTGATTTGCACCAAATTACAAACGTTTAATAAACCATAGAAGTAGTGACTCTGCAAAAATTTGGACGTGAGTGATGCTATCAGTAGTGGAGGAAACTAAGATTTGTTTGTGTAGCCGGACTGTACTTGTGATAACCCGACTACATCGACTCTTTTCTGTTTATGATATAGCCCGTCACGTCATGTTCAGCAACTGGAAATATGTGTTTCAAATAAATATTATTGTAATCATTCTACTATCAAGCAAGTTAGTTTTCGAAAAATATACGTGTGCATTTTATGGTCAATGTTTTTGGTAGGCCGTAACTTTTAAATGCAATCTGGTGCCACTGGCATCCAAGAACGGTTTTGGAATTTTTTTGTGCATTTCAATTGGTTAAAGATGGAGAAGTGGAAGTTCGTAGCTGACACTGGGTGTGTGATTAAAATAGAGGAGCACCATATCTTCACAACAAAGTAAATACAGTAGAATTCGCCTATAACGGCTTCGGCTATATAGCGACTCTTTTTCGTCGGTCCTGGCAGAATTCATATGTTTTGTGTGCATTCGAATTCGGCTATATCTACTTCGGCTTCGGCTGTATCGTCACTTCACCTACATAGACGCTTTTTGTCGGTCCGCGCAGAATATTTTGTTCGTTTATAACAGGGATTCCCAACTTTTCTCTGACCATGAATCCCTTCGGCATTTCGACAGATGAGCACCAACCTTTCAAATTTATGACTAAAAGGCTGAGTAAAATAACAAAAATTAACTGAATTTGTAATAACTTTGAGATTTTTAGAATGATATATGTAGACTTCGTGTTTATGTCCAAAAGTTAATATATTTAACAATAAGCAATTTGAAAATAATGTTCACTGGTATATGTATAAATATCTGGAAATAAATAATATATAAACACATATTTTCCCTTCTATTGCTAACCTTAAATGTACCTCTTCACATAGGCAAATGCATCCCTGTTGCTGGTTAGCAACCGTTGGTTTATAACGACAGCGCAAGTTGTTACGGCAGCTAGCCTTGGTTGCGAGCCATGGGGAGCTGGTGGGCAGAAATTTGAGGAACGCGTGCCTGACAAAACCTTCGCCTCAACATGATCCTTACGAAACCAGCGCACCAACGGAACTGTAGTATCTTGTTCCCTACAGCAATTGCAAGCGGAACGGAAGGCAATCAACGCAAGGTCTTGTAACAAATCCAACAAGTGACAAACTTCAGCGGAGATTGATCGTCAAACACAGTTTCTGAAATACAAGAGAAACAACTAAGCAACCAGCCCGTGGTCTGGTGGAAAGTGCGTCCGCTTCGGTGCTGGTACACGACCGGTCTTACCAAGACCCTGTAAATTGGTACTGTAGCCTTCTTGACAGGCGCACGGTGTGCGGAAGAGCTGCAGGGAACACAACCACAACACAAAAACAACGAGTGAAACGAAACCAACAATTGTACAAACTCAGTCGTGGCGCTACAAAATCATTGTAGTTATAAAGCGCCAACAACAAACCATCATATCAAAAAAAAAAGAAACAACTAAGCGATTCTATCAAGCGCAGCCAAACCATCATTCTACCAGGCGCAGGGGCAGTAATCAATCAGACCGCACTATCAATTAACTCAGAGTGGAAAGACAACTAAAGCTTGAAAGCGCGCAACCGGTTTACTACCAGCTCAGCAGTTAACAGCGGAAAGGCGTTTTGCTGCGACTGAACTCGAAGACAGCAGTAAACTTACNCTAAATTCACTGTGAGCTAGACATTCAAGCGAAATAGTAATAAACGTATATCAGATACTAACTGTTTGTGAAATCCACAGCTCAGACCTNTGGTCTTTTCGGTGATCAGAAACACTCTGACTCAGTCAGCAGAATTTGGTTTATGCACGAGAGCCGAAACGTTACTAACTCAAAATTGGGCTGGGCTGTGGTTTTACTACGCGTTCAGGGCTCTCACAAATGCAACTCCAAAAATTCCGAGAATCATAGGCGTACGGGAAGGCATTTTACTGATGGGGCGGAAAAAATTTGCCCTGAAACTAACAATTTGCCCCAAAAATAGACAACTTGCCCTGAAACTAACTTTTTAGTTTAATCCAAATG
>JGI24159J19872_10011249_pt1 | contig 11732 bp, 12 predicted proteins | sample Ectturendosymbi4_FD_19872 | JGI IMG/M metagenome (IMG submission 19872) | reverse complement strand
AACCTTTCACTAGGCTTTATTAAACTAAGAACACATCAACATCTGCAGCGCAATACAACAAACGCCTGGTACGAAACTAGCAACCATCTGACATCGAGGTGCGATACAAACGACCAAGCAAAGCAATGCAATTCCACGCGGCACGTAATCAAGCAATGCAATTCTGCGCGGCACGTAGTCAGACTAATCAGTGGAGGCATCGAAACGAAACCGTCACACAGCCATCGGCTTTGCCATGAAAAGCTGCTGGGGTCCCAGTTCCTCACAAACTTGTATTAAGCCTACTCTATAACTAACTTATAACATTTTTCAAATGATGAACTGTAGAAATATGACCTCTCAAGCAAATAAGTTTGCATTAGAGAACGATACACCAATGAAGTAAGGAACGAAATTTCCTTTCATATTAGTAGGTAATTCTGAATCTTTTCAAATGAAGTTTCGAATGGTAAAACAATGTTTACGACGCTGACAAGAAAATCCTTTATTTTCATTTACTGTTACTGCATTTTGTTTGATTTGTAGTAAACCTAAAGTTGATCGCCTACCACCTGGAAGAACTTCGCGTATCACAAGTGGTCATGGGCGTCCGAAGGATTTTTCCAGGGGGGACCAGTAGGGCATTTCCCCAAAACTGTTTCCAGGGGTGGCTAAAAGCGGTGAAATTTGTTTTTTACCACTCGAAATTGAAAAAACAACCTGTTTTTGCTAATAATTTCAAAATCTAGAGGGAGGCCTTGGCCCCCCCTGCCCCCTCTTCCGACGCCCATGCAAGTGGTATGCGTAGGCCTGCCATAGTTTGGGAACCGTCTTTAGCTGCTGAAAACTTGGGAAAATATAACAGGCAAGTTCGAATTTGTCAAGATCTCAGAGAGAACACTGGTTATAGCTACCAGCGCTGCAGTTGGAAAAAACGAACATCAACTTAGGGTTTGATTACAGAAAAGCTGAGCATGCGTTTTTTCATTCTAGTGGGCCCCCGTACGTACCGGGCCCGGATACGATGTACCTTCTGTACCCCCTCCTCGTAGGCCCTGACCGTAACTTGAAGTGAACATTTGAATATTTATTGCCGTGTTATTGTTACGCAATAAAGACCAAGATTGCAACAATCCGCTAGCAAGTTTCGCAACCTGCCTCTGCTGGTCTGGCGAAGGAGCGAACTGCGCACTTGCGCTAAGCGTGCCGGGGGACTCGCGGTCATGACTTCGCCTTGATGGGCCTCGCGTTCATTTATCCGGCCCTGCATACATGCCTAGTTGTATACGTATACATGCCTAATTGTATAAGTCCAGAAGTCAGATTTCCACATGATCAACGTATTTTGTGTAGTGATTGTTGTAAAAAAATGCAGGCTACTATGTCTAGCCCAAGTAGTCTTCTCTTATTTTGTACTGCATAGCAGCAAGATACCTGTGGTGCTTATGACCAAAGTTACACATTTGAGCAGTCTGCTGTTCAGACAGCCAGATGGGGTTAATTGTGTAGTTAAAATAGTCTATTTTGGGGGGTGTCCCAAAACAGAGTAGTGCAGTTAGCGGATTATGGATGTTAACCGTTGCGTCCACTTAGGCCTTAGTCTATATTTCAGGGGTGGCCAAACCGGCTCTATGTATGAGCCGCATATCGTAAAACCCAAATTAGAAAGAGCCGCAAGATAAAAATCTGAAAACACGAATTTATTTGCAATCTACTCTTTTGTGACATCATAATTCTTTTTGGAACGACTTGCAAAAGCAATACTGTTCGGCACGCTAGCTACCACAGTACCGCTTTACAATATTTCTACACTTTGCAATAGAAATAAAAAATAAGAAACAAATATATAATTATTCGCAAAGCTCAAAGAACCGCATGCAGAGGTTCGAAGAGCAGCAATTTGGCCACCGCTGCTATATTTCTTAGCATTTATAGGCGATTTGAGATACAAAACACTATTAATCGAAACATGTGCCATGCACCAGGAGATTAACAGAACAGACATCAACAAGGTTGATGCATGCGTATTTCGGCCAGTAAAACGCTCAATGCGCACGCTTTGTAAGCAAGTTTATCAATTTGCGCTAATGGAAGAAAACGTTCATCGCGGCGCACATGCTTTGACCGGCTTCATGTTCGCTCCTTCGGTAATAATTAAGTCAACCAAAAGTCAATAAAGTCAAAATTTTTCTGCCGTTTTGAAAGTTCATGAAACGTCCACAAACCAAATTTCACGCTCATACCTTGAGGGAATCCCAAGTTATTAGGTCAAAATCAAGTCAAAATCATTAGGTCAAAATTTATCATTAGGTCAAATAATTTCTTGCAGCAGAGTTTTTTTGTCTTTATCGATACTTTATTGAAACTACAACAACAGATATTGATATGCTTTTGCAAGTTTAGTAGCAATTCTGTAGTGGATTTGCTGCGACTTCTGGCGTAATAATGTTGTTTTGCCCACTACTAGACGATTGAAGAGTATGTAGCATAGGCATGGTGAGGCAAGAAACGTGGTCTTACAGTACTTGGTTTGGTAAATGCTCAATCCATTATTCATCGCCCCATATAACATTTTAATTTGATGATGTTCTCAGGTTTGATTCTATTGCAGTTATTTATGTACTTGTCAATATATCATCCAAAAATTAAACAACCAAATATTTCAAAATTTTGAAGCATAGAGTGCATGAATGTGCTTCTGGGTTAACCTCAACACCTAAGGATGACTTATTTTGAAGTTGCAAATGCAGAAAATTTATAGTTCAAAATAAAGTCTAAATTTGCAAATTATAAAGTCAAAATTTTACATTTTTACGTCAAAAAACTGGTTGCCCTAGTAATAATGTTTTGATAACTGAACCCTAGGATTGATTCTGCATTCCTGCAAATTGTTTTACATTTGCATTTCATTACGACATCTCCAAATAATCGCCGTCAATTAAATGACAATGATTTACGACCCAATTCCTTTTGTTAAGCTGGTTCAAAACATTTTAGTTGGAAACTACGAGCCTATTATGCGCATTTGCGGGAAAATATTTATAATTAATTTGCACCATCTGCAAATGCTGTTCATGTTGTGAATTAAAAATAAATTTTCAGAATGTCTAGTCCCCCTGCACAANCATGAAGGTCCCCAATGGAAGACTTTCTGGCGACGGTTCTGCCCAGGCCCGCANAGACGGTAGGGCATTCGGGGGCAGTTACCCCCAAATCTTATTTGTGCCCCCCAAATTTTGTTGTGTTCAGAAAAATTTGTTTCAAACATATAATAAGAATTAAATCTTTCCCCCATAAAAATGTATTTTTCTCCCCCAAACATTAAAACCTGGCTACGAGCCTGGTTGTGCCAAAATTGTGTCTGCAATTAGAATATTTTATTTTGAAGTCCATTCGGCCTCGAGATGTAGCATAAGATGACTTTTTTTATAAATCGCATTTGGGGGACCCTTGTAAGCATTTTGGAGGGGAGCAGAGTTGGGCAGATACGGCACTGCCTAGGCCATCTTCGTTTTGGGGGCCCCAAGTAGGTGTGACGTACTTGGCCGTTTGTCTGAAAAACGTGAAAGTATGCCCCTCTTATGCAGTGGCGTACGCAGAAAATTTTCATGGGGCGGTTCATTGAGTGGCATATGGTGGTCATTTGTATTTGGTGTGTGCTGTTTGTGACGTCACAATTTGACTTCGTAATCATGTTTCCAAACCATTGTTTCGGTGAAGTTTGTTGACATAATATGCATATTCGTCTACACCCACTCTCCTTATTGTATGTGTCATTGCACTGAATATAAACTATTAGCGCTCCAGGTTAGAATATCGGAGGAAAAATACACCCAATGCTACGATACAGCAGTTCATAACTGCAAAAATATCAGGCTGCGCGTTAAAACAGGGAGTAAAACACACTAATCAACTCGTCAGAGCAATTTACAACTGCAAAATGAGGCTTCGCTAATGTTTTGTCGAATGCGAGCAGTCGAGCATAGAAAAAGTGCGGCTGGACTGGCTGGCGCACACCCCGGTGTGAAAAATCGAATCTTGCTAAACTACACAAGAATTGAGAATGCGCATAAAGTACGCAAGAAAACTTTTGACTTTTTGTTATTTTTGAAGTCCGGCAAACTTTTAGTTTTCCTTTTTCCCTGTTCAGACATAATCAAATGCCTGAATGCTTCTATGTTAACAACTGCTGTTTTTGAGCTCGTGAAATAGTTCTATCATGATACAGAAATTGGTAATGTGCCAATGCGGTCAGTGCTTGCGCTGATCAGCTTTAGCAGACAAAAGTAAATGCAATTGTTTCGGATAAAGTGAACTATCGCGGAACACAATCTTAGACATGCGTAGTGGGCGAAAGGTCTGCAAAAAGTGGTGAGATGGTTTCTGTATGAAGACGATAACCCAGATTGCTACCGAAACCTAATTATTACTTTTTTGCTCATTTACAATGTTACTTGAAATTTGCATGCAAATTCCTTCCGTGGTATTTGCATTAAGTCGACAAATTAACAAGCAAAAGTATGCGAAAACAATTAATCTCCTTTGTGCAGGGAATAAAGTTTTTGTAAAATATCAAGCTCAAGGGGAGTTTTTAAACCCCAACCTCCCCAATAAAGAAAAAACAATTCAGTTTATAAAAGTCATCGAACACAATTAATGGATGGATGCACTTGATAATTTTTACACAGATCAACCATTTGTAGATTGATACAAGACAACGCAGGACGAAGGATATTCAGAACATTTTTCAAAAAGGATCAGTTTTTGGACTTCATGATTATGAATTTGGAGAATACTGCTTCACACAAATATCTTGTGCAAAAAGTCTAAGAGTTTGTGAATTGCAAGATCAGAAATGACTGAACATTAATTTTTTGTTCTCATCCAAAAATGACATAGGCTAAACTCTGTTTTGAAAATTCCAGTTGCAAACGTTTGTCGTTTGATAACTCCGCAAACTCATCCTGAGCATGGCAGGTATGCGCCCCAGACCCGTTGCCAGAACGTCGTCAATAGGGGGGCTTTACGTTTGTGCGAGGGGGGTTTAACTTTCCTGCAGGGGGGCTTTACATTATAATTTGACAAAAATTCCACTAACTTATAGTGTTTCAAATTTCAATTTGGGGGGCTAAGCTCACCAAAGCCCCCCGTGGCGACGGGATTGATGTGCCCTCCCAAAGTTTCAATTGTGTATGGTTTGTGGATCCAACTTTTCCTGAAGCAAAATCAAAAGTACTTCTGAAAGTATGTATGAGCTTTTAACTTTAGTTTGAAACTACTCGGTGTGCTCTCAAAGCAGTAAGCATAGCCCCTAGAGTAGACCTAGAGTCTAAACAGAAGCATGCCTTCATGCCGGAATGAATGCAATAAGGTCAGTATCGGTCAGTACGTTAAAACAATCATGGTGTAACAACGCATAACTTATAGTGCCTGGTTTTTATTATCATTTGATAGCTCAGACCAGACATGGACAACTAAATAATTCTAGTTTTCTCAAGCGATGAATTAGCGCGAAATGACGGTAATTCTAATTTTAATCTAATTTACTAAAAGTTTCAGTGCTCTAATTTTACTTCTAATCTAATTTCCGGTTTTACCAAAAATGCTAATTTGTCCAACGGTATTTTTAAAGATCAAACGACAGTGCACCCTCGTGCAAGGACAGTGCAGTAAAATAGTCACAAGTGCCATTCTGCCATTCCATTACTTGAAACGGCAAAGCAGTAAAAATTCGATCAATTCATTTTCTCATTCACAGCTGCAGTACAGGCTATGTGACCTTGTCAATGAATATTATAACGCCAAATTGCCCATCTACTCACACGCAGAAGTCACAATAGGTGCTAGATACTTGCGTCAGTCAGTCAACTGTGATGCATTAGGCCAGGCAGTGGTGGGGAAACTGCGGCTCGCCAGCAGATTTTGCGTGGATCTTCCACCTGAATAGCGATATCTCAAATTGATAGAGTTATTGCCTTATATTCAACGTTTATTTCATTTATCAATGTCTTAACACGAGTTCATGAAGTTAGTTACCAGGGAGTCTACGCGATTTGATAAGACGGACAAACTAAAAGCTCAAAAATATAATTTTTCAAAGAGGCCTATTGTCAAAAACATTCTGTAATTTTCCCAATATCAAAATGAGAACGAATGCTTTTTGCAAAGAGCTAATAGCTTACCAAAAAGTGGCAGAATACAAACGTACATTGCAAGGCAAGAATAACTGGAGGAGTCCGATGTGAAGTCAGATTTGATGAATTGCATGAGTTAAAATCATGCTTAGTAAATCCATTCAACGTTAATGCAGTAGACCAGTGCTTTCCAACCTTTTGAAAGGCCGTCGGCACTCTTTTGTTCAACAAAAATACAAGAGCTACACAAGAGCTTTATGATCTTTGAAATACAAGAGCTTTATGATCTTTGAAATACAAGAGCTTTATGATCTTTTCGTCCATAAATCCACACAAGAAGTTCCTATCGCAAATTACACACTTTCTCCACTAGCTCACTCTTTAATGAGAGAGCCACCACACTTCAGAATGGTAAACAAAATGCCCATCGCCTCCCATTTCTATGACAAGTTCATCAAACTCACAACTTTTCTTAGGGCGGTATTGCATTCACAATTTTGATCGAAACCCGGAAATAATAACACCGATCGAAACCCGGAAATAATAACATCGATCGAAACCCGGAAATAGCACCAGCTAGTTGGTTATTTCTTCATTGCCTAGCTTCTTGGCCACTAATGCTTCGCGGTGTATGACACAGTGGATACTCACTACCTCTGGTGCGACTTGCTTTATGAGCGCAACACCGTCATTTCGAATCCGACCATCACCCTTGCACCGTCCATGGGCACAGTTTTCCATTTCAACCACGCCACACCGTGTTCCGAAAAGCCATTTGCCAATTTTTCAAAGATACTGACTGCAGTTGTGGCTATGCCAGTAGGAATATAAAACAGAAGATCGGCTTAAAGATCGACGATTTCCATGCGTTCCTTGTCCAGAAAGCGAACATATGCAATCAGTTGAGCTTGCCAATGCCAAGATCAGTCGTTTCACGGGGAATCATTGCCAAGATCAGTCGTTTCATCGAATTGAATCCCGAAGCAAAGCGCATCACGAAGAGTGGCTAAAAGTATTTTTTGCAATGATCCAGCCATTAGCGAACGCAGGGCCGAAACCAGCAGATATTTCTAGGTGGAGGCAAAATGTTTGTAACTAGTTGTTGTACCTAACAACTAAACATGTTTTTGAAAACGTCGGGTGATGCAATTGTCCGGTTGCCCCCGTGGTTGTGAGCCTGATCAGAGCAAATTTTTTGGCTGCGCTAAAGGTCGCAGCCATTGATTCCTCCATGAATTTCTCGTGCTACCATGTAAATGCAGGGCTTTATAACGCTTTCTGCCAGAGCAAATGACTCCCTTGCGGAGGACATAAGGACATGAGCTACTTTAATGATGACAGTACGAGATGCTGATCCGAGGGTGCCGCCATCAGTTGCTGAAAGTGTCGCTGCTGTTCAACAAATGGTAGTGTTTTTCGTTTGAAGAATGAAGCCGACTGGTTTGTGTGTTCTGGGTAGTTATAAAAGGAATGGTGCATTTGCTATTTACCATACTAAGCCTGACTGGGATTAGGTAGATAAAACTAAGCTGATTTTGACAACTTTCGCGTAAAAACAGCGGATAATGATTGATTGATTCCTGATTATTGGATGCTCATCGTCGTGACACTATCGTGGTTTCTAGCACAAGACATCACTGCTGAGATTAACAGCGTGCCCATGGCTCAGTACACGTATTGAATAGCTACGCTGGTCTAGTGCAACTGGAGTGGCAACAAAAAACTTGATGTCATCTCAGGACATGCTTGGGCAGGCTTACAATATATGTTTGCCCTGCAGTTGTATATCTTTTGTTTCCATGATGACATAACTACGGAACAAGGAGATAGAAAGTTTCGTTGTGGCTTTCGGTAATTTCTCATGTATTTCTCTGTTGAGATGTTCAAACTAGAGAAGAGCGCAATGTCTGCCACTTTTTCGTTGCGCGGAGCACCATGTTTTACGAAAAAACAATAGGGTGATTCAATCAAGAGAGGCTGTTTAAAATATGTTTATAACAACACAACAGGTTTTTCTTATCCGCACTCGTCCGCACCGTGTTTGCCATCCGCACCACAAGGTTTTCTCATCCACACCGGTGCGTACCGTCGCACAGGTTGAAAAGCACTGCAGTAGACGATGGCTGTCTATTTAACAACCTTGTGTCACAAACTAGTCTGCTGTAGAATTGAAATCGGCCGAAATGCAAGAAGATCTGGTTCTAAAAAAATCCAGTCAATGCGACTCTGCAGTTGATTCTGACGACAGGTTCCAGAAAATAAATACCCAGAATTTATTCGAATCATTACTGTATTTAGCACGGCATATTGCTGTGGATTTTTATTCTCTGTGATGAAGTTTGTAAAAACAAGACATGAAACAACCCTAACAAACGAACACTTGGGAGATCTAATTCACATATTTTTGACAACATAATGTCCAGATTTTTAAGACTATAAATAAAAAAAGACAAATAGTTATAAATGGTGCGTTTGTTGTATTTCAATTACTGTAAATCATTTTATGCAGAACTTGCATTCTGTATTCGTATTTATACTGAAACTACAAACTGATGTTTCAGCTAGCTTGTGTTTTAATTTTCTGCAAATGACTCTTACATTGAACAAGTTTGCCCAACCCTGTTTTAAGGTATACGAAAAATGAACATCGTTTCCCATATCTGAAGGCTGCTGCTTGAGAACTCCTGGGTATGACAGCGACATTGGGTCCGTCGGAACGAGTCTTTAACCATGCAGGCAAATTATATAGCGCGAAATGCGCCAATCTTGGTGTAGGAAAATTTGCTATTCCCTTTGCTTATGAGAATGAATCCACATTTGGCCTTGAATTGAACTTGGATTACAGTTACTTTGAGTTGTGTAAATGTCATTCTAATTTTAATTCAATTTATGTTTTTCGAAATTCCGCTAATTCTAATTCTAATCTAATTTGTGATAGCTGAGTTAGCTCCTAATTTTATTTTCAATCTAATTTGAAAAAGTTAAAAAAATTCTAGTTGTCCAAGCCTGGCCCAGGCAGGCATCACAGTAAACAACTGACAGCATAAAGTATGATATTGCTCCTAAAATGAAAATTCAGTAGAAATAAATTCACTGCAGGTCTACTTTCAATTTTCATGTAAATTTTACAAAAATTATTATATCTGATTTGTCAAGCCAATTGGTTTCGCAACCCCAAAATTGCATTTCGCGGACTCATTTGAGGCTGCGAACCATAGTTTGAGAAGCCCTGCTCTACGCCATAGGCCGATGTTTAACAGCATGAAGACAAGTTTTGCACAGCAGAAAAGTGTTGTCGCAACACCCTCAGCTAACCATATGAAGTAAGCCCAATGTAGACACGTTTTTCTCAGTAAAGCTTACGAGAAACTGTTGTGGCTGATTTAACTAACATATAGAGCTTCAACAAGCCATCTCTCTTTTCGCCAATCTTTTAAAAACAACCCAACGTACGATCCAATACTGACAATATTGCTTTTCATCGAAGTTTTGCCGTCTATGGCGGTCTTGCGTTGTTGCGAGCTTTTTGTCAGTGGAAAATTTAACATCAATTTAGTACCGTTTTTTCTTTTTGATTCTTTTTTGTAACCACTTTCATAAAGACGACCTGCATCTCTCTCACGCCCAGGTGCACAATATTGTCGTGTTGCTATTGTACCTATAGGGGTCTAGAGTAGACATTTGCATTTCCGCTCGTTTCAAGGTAAATTGTGAAGTTATGCCTCTGCGCAGTTTCGCAAATTTTAGTTAATACTGAGTCGTCATAGGAAAGAGCTGCTTGGGGCCCCCAAAAACGCGGGACCCTAGGCCATGGCTTATTTGGCCTATGCGTAAATCCGTCACTGCGCACAACCCGTTCGTGGTGAATCCCACATTCAACGCAACGCCACCTGAGAGGTTGCAACAGTATTAGCGCATTGCATTTAACACGCAACCACTTCAACTAATCATGTTCGACTAAAAGTAAAACAGCGTTAGCATAGCTTTTACCTCAAGAGGCAAAAGAGGCACTGCCGTTTATATATCACATAAGGTTTTCTGTCGAAAGACGACTCTTTATCTGTTTGAAACAAACAACTTCAAGCGGACTACACTGGAGTTGCGGAGTCGGAGGTAAAATATCAGACTCTGACCTTTCCGAAATTTCCGACTCCCGACTCGACTTTCCTAAATTTCCCACTGCAACTCCGATCTTTCAAAAATTTCGTATTCCAGACTCCTTAATATCAAGGTAATTAAATTTGGCTGTTAAAATCAATGGAAATCATGGTGCACAGCAAGAACTCTGTTTCAACAAAAGTTTCAAAAGAATTGTACCATTTCAACAGGAATTTCCAATTTAAGAGTGTGATGTTAAAAATGATTCAATTCGACATCCGGAGTCGGAGATAAAAATCTGACTGCCAGTGTTGTTAGGACTCCGACTCCAACTCTTCCCAAAACCCTCCGACGCTTTACGGTTCCGGCTCCGACCCCGCAAACCTGGACTACAGTAACATGAAGCTGATCTTTCATAGTTGGTGTAACTTCAGTTGATTAACAGCTGGGCATCTTAGCGCTAACAGTGCACTTACAAATACGATCTCAAATACCATGACTTCAAATGTTCATTGCAGTGCATATTTAACCAGCACTCGTCTCATACTTCAACATTGGATAAACATTATATAACTCTACTGTTACACAGCAATGCTCAATCCAATGATACAATTCTAAGTGAGACGCAGTCGATGGCTGCCAAAAACCTCCTTGTTTTGGTACTGTATAGCATTACTGTATAACACTATACAATATGCATAAAACGTCATATGCAGCCTACGCCTCGGCTACATTACAGAATGCTGGCAATAGCCATTAATCGTGCACGAGCCACGACCACACAACGAAACGTGGATTTGGATAAGATGGCAAATTAACCACAAATGGGCGTATTGTTCAGTTGTAGCCTACAGACTGCCTTGACTTTAAACAGATTGCAAAACCGCATGTATTACTAAATGGTCGCAGGCGGGTAGATGAGTAGACCTATAGACGCTTGATTTTAAATGTCCAAAAATTATTAGACGTTGCATACACTGTCTAAGAACTGCAAAAACAGACCTTTGTACGTAGAAAAGCTCAATAATGCTGTGTCAGCAACAGGTTTGCGGAGCCGGAGTCGTAAGGATGGAGTTGGAGACGGATTCCTAACAACACTGGCAATTGGAGTCGGATTTTTTTGTCTGGCTCCGGGTGCCCAGTTGGATCATTTTTCACATGACCATCCTAAATTGGGAATTCCTTTTGAAATGGTACAATTTCTTTTGAAACTTTTGTTGAAACAGATATTTCTTGCTGTGAACCACGATTTCCATTGACTTTTACAGCCAAATTTCATTACCTGTATGTTAAGGAGTCTAAGTTGGAATACGGAAATTTTGGAAAGGTCGGAGTCGGGAGTCGGAAATTTTACGTCCGAACAGTCCCGTCGCCACTATTGTGACGAGGTGTCACAATATGAATGAATTTATTGGAGTATTGTTAAAAGTTTTATTCCTAAAAAGTTTTGCACTCATGCAAACCTGTTGTTGTTTACGAGCCACTGCAAACGTTTCGTGACAGGAAGACGTGACACTTTCC
>JGI24159J19872_10011248_pt1 | contig 11734 bp, 5 predicted proteins | sample Ectturendosymbi4_FD_19872 | JGI IMG/M metagenome (IMG submission 19872) | reverse complement strand
TTGCAAAGGGGGCCCGAGGCAAGTGCCTCGCTTGCCTTCCCTTAAACACACCACTGTATATAACCCTGACAATGATCTCATATGAGAATATAAAACCGATTAAACACGTTGTGCTTCATCCGATATGCATACTTTCTCACCTGATGTGCGCATGTAAACACTGTAATGTAAAGTTATCTTTATATTATTGAACACATTCAAGTTGCTGATGAGTTTATCACTTCAACCAACACAAATTTCATTCGATTTTTCATAATTAAACCTAGCCACACAGGTCAACCAAAAAAGCAGATCTGGGTAAGAAAAACCCTCAGTGGGAGCCCTGGTCACATGCGTAAAAACGCCTGCTACCGTAACTTGAAGTGAACATTTCAAGATTTATTGCCGTGTTATTGTTGAGCAGTAATGACCAGGAGTACAACAATCCGCTAACAAGTTTTCCAACCTGCCTCTCTATGGAATGGTAACGAACTGCGCAGTTGCGCTAAGCGTGTCGGGGCATCGCGGTCACGATTTTGCGCTAATGAAAGTAAACGTTCATCGCGGCGCACATGCTTTGGCCGGTCTCAGGTTTGCTCCTTCGGTAATGTTTTGATAACTGAACGATAAGACTGATTCTACTTTCCTGCAAAGTTTTTTTACATTTGCATTTCATTACGACATCCCTAAATAATCGTCGTCAATTAAATGACAATGATTTACGACCCAATTTCTTTCGTTAAGCTCGTTCAAAAAATCTTAGTTGGAAACGTCGAGCTGTATCATGGGCATTAGCGGGAAAATATTTATAATGTAATTTGCATAATCTGGAAATGCTGTTCATGTTGTGAATTAAAAATAAAGTTTCAGAATGTCTAGCACCCCTGCACAAACATGAAGGCCTCCAATGAAAGACTTTCTGGCGACGGTTCTTCCCAGGCCCGTAGACACGATGGGGCATTCGGAGGCAGTTAGCCCCAAATCTTTTTGTGACCCCACAAATTTTGTTGTGCTCAGAAAAACTTGTTTTAAACATGTGATAAAAATAAAAATATTTCCCCATAAAATGTATTTTGCTCCCCCAAATCTTGAAAGCTCGTTACGGGCCTGGTTCTGCCAAAATTGTGTCTGCAGTTAGGATATTTTGTTTTGAAGGGCATGCGGTCCCGAGATGTAGCATAAATTTTTTTATAAATCGCCATTACGGGGGTCTTGTAAGGCATATTTGGGGGGCAGAATTGGGCTGATACGGCACTGGCCTTCGTCTATATTTGTTAACATTTATAGGCGATTTGAGATACAGAATGTTATTAATCTGAACATGTGCCATGGACCAGAAAATTAACAGTCCAGACATCACTAAGGTTTATGCATGCGTATTTCGGCCAGTAAAAGTCCAATGCGCAAGTTCTATAAGCATATTTCACTTATTGGCTCATGGTAAATTTATCAATTTGCGCTAATAAAAGAAAACATTCATCGCGGCGCACATGCTTTGACCGGCCTCATGTTTGCTCCTTCAGTGATATGTTTTGATAACTGAACGATAGGATTGATTCTGATTTCCTGCAAATTTTTTTACATTTGCATTTCATTACGACATCTCTAAATAATCGCTGTATTTTGCCCCCAAAACCTTGAAACCTGGCTACGGGCCTGGTTGTGCCAAAATTGTGTCTGCAATTAGGATATTTTGTTTTGAAGGCCATTCGGCCTCGAGATGTAGCATAACATAACTTTTTTTTATATATCACCATTAGGGGCCCCTGCAAACATATTTTGTGGGGGGAGAGTTGGGCTGATACGGCACTGGTGGCAACGTTATTTCAACACCACATATTCCTTCTATCTTCAAAAGTGTTTCATGCATGTCGTAGAATTTGTTATCCAGATAAAGTTTTCTTACAAATCCGATAGCTCTATTTCTAGATTTTATAAATGTAATCAGTGTAAGCAGGAAAAATCAAGTTTTTCAAATTTGGCTTGATCTGGAAAAGTAAGAAAACGTAGGTTTGTCTCCATTTTACGTTCAAGTGTAAAAATATTTTGCTAAATTCATATTTACACCTGCAGCAAAGTTAGACATTTCTTCGTAGATTTCTTGATGGCTTGTAAGATTGCCTGCAAATGTTGTATAATTTTTTGAATGCATTTGTAGACTTGGAAAATATTTCAGCTGCCCAATTTCAAGGTATCGTTACAAAACCTGCTGTAAATTTTCTCTCAGCTTTGATATCACAATACATCAGTTCTGCTGTCTTCCCAAACAAAAACCTTGTAATTGTTTGTTTAGTGCAGGTGTCCCCAAACTTTTTTATCTGGAGACCACATAAGCTGCTACACAACAGTTCGAGGGCAGGACATCACGGGTAATGTGATTTGTTTCGGGATATATTGCATTTCACCACTTCAACAAGTTTTTCGTAAATATAGTACATTTTTTCATTAGTGACTGTTAATATCGGAAAGCCCGAGCGGTAAGTGGCAAAGTATCACACTGTGGCAGCAGGCAATAATAGAGATCACATGCCATGCTCACTCATTTATTGCTTGTTCGCGCCACATATATATGGGTGTTGTACTTCGCGCACATCTTGTTCGTGGTGAATCGCTAATTCAACGGAACGCCAATAGAGAGGTTGCAACAGTGACAACATGCTTTCGCGGCTTGGATGAAACGGTTTCGCGAACCGGATTTGGCTCGTGGACTGTAGTTTGGAGACCCTGGTTCAGTGCATTCAAGTGTAGCGTAAAACCTTTAAAAAACATGAGAGGATGAAAAGCAAGGCTATATCAGCGAGCTGTGGACATTCCTGCCTTTTTCATTCATAAATAACCTAATTTCATCTAAGCAGGCTACAAATCCCTCCAGGACTCGCCCTCTGCTCAGACACCGGACATTATTGTACATAAGTAAACATTTATACTGTGCCTGAGCCCTCAAGAAATGTTTGAAACTGTCGACAGTTAAGAGCACGAGGCATGATACAATTTTTCTATTTTTGCGACGTCTCTGAAGACATTGTCAAATTTTTGCTGCTCTCTTTGGTACAAGGAGCTTCTAGAAGTGTAATGCAGCGGAACTGAATGACTTGATGTTACAAACAACTGCACCAAACAGTGTCTTTTCAGGTGGCTGTCCCAGTCTTGGGAGCAACCTGGCCCCGCGTACCTTTACCTATCTGGTAACGAAGTCTGCAATGGAGCGACGATGCGCGTGCCCTCAGAGAGGCATACGTGCCACCTCTGGCACGCGTACCATAGGTTCGCCATCACTGATCTAAACAAAAAAACATGTGAATGCAGCTCACTAGCTTCGAAGATCTGGCGAAATTCACTGTTTCTAAACCCTGGGTATTCGCACATGCAATATGCATGGCCACTTAAGTTTAATTGCGCAGAATGGACAGGTGACGGTAGGTGATTGGTCTCTGAGATATAACTAAAAAAATCGAAGAAACCGATCAATAGCACAGCATTAAGTCAAAATTCTAATGATCTACGCAGTGCAGTGAAATCCGCTCATTGTTAGGGATGCAACAACAAGAAGACCTCCATATAAGGTTCTGCACAGCAGGAAACGCAGATAAAATCACGCTGTCGAATTCGCGAGTATATTCGACATGACTTTTGTAAGTTCCAACCTAGTGTAGATTAACGACACCGTGACCTGAAAAACAATGTAGTTTTTTTCAGCTAGTGTGACGTCGTTTGACAGAGATTGTGAGTAACTACATTCGGCTGATCGCATCATAGTTGAAAGTTTCAAAAATCAAGAAGAGAGATGTAGTTAGATAGTACACGGAACGAAATAATTTACACAGGAGCAGATGCAAGCTGACCACGAGCCTTGCCCAAAAATTTCTTTACAGCCAATTCACCCAAAAAAAGCGTCAAATTGATGGTCTACGGATTCCTAATTTTGTAAATCTTTAATCTGTAACAAACGCAGGTTAGTTAAGCTTTGAAGAGTGTTCAAAAATTTTTTAAATTTCAAAAAGGTTATTCATATTTGAACTGACATCCAACATTGAATACGTTTGTTAGTTTTAGACTCATTTATTTGGTTTGAAGGGTTTGCTTATTTAGTTTCGAATTTTAAATATTTACATTCAGTTTATAATGTGCGTAAGAAAACAGTTACAATCTTAAAATCATAAATATACTGTTCATCTCCAAGATTTTGGGTAAAAATACATTTCTGCAAACTTTCATTTCGATTTTCTTTCGCAATCAAAATACCTGATTTTCAATATAGAACCAGTTATTCACTGTTGATATGTAGCCTATTGACTTTGATTTTATTGATTTTGCGAATGATCAAAGCACTAGCATCGAACATTTTGGTTCGGCTCAGTTTTGGACATTCTGTTTTTTCAGTAGATTGTCAGTCTTGGTTTTGGGCGCTGTGACCATAACAACATGAAAGAATGATACCCTTTGTTCTGCAGCGTTATGTAAATGATAAACCTTCTGCCAATATTATAAAGGTATAATACGTTTGCGATTTACCAAGGGCAGTCTGAATTTTGTTCCAAAACTTCAGGCATCAATCGTTCGGTGCTCACTGCCGGAAATTGAGCATCCCGCACTGAAATTGTCTCGTCATCACCACAAAGGAAAACGCATGCTTGACATGCAACGTTTTTGCTCCAACCAAATGCTGATTTAAACTAAAAATGATTCAAACCTGTTTAGGTAAAACAAAATATTGCTCAAAACTAAGCGAGACCTTCAAAGAAGACATTGGAGATGCAGTGGGAACGGTAGAACGGATAGCAACGAATCAAAGCACCATTTGAATATAATCAAAAGTAAATTGTACAATATACCAAGCTTTTAACGCAACTAAAACGTAATGCAAAAGCAATAGTCAGGCGAGAACGATACGTTAAAACCCTGCTCAGGATTCCTTCAAACGCTATACAAGTCTGGAAATAAAGGTATAATGCAACCCAAATTTTGAATATGTTCTCCTGGACATGTGACATCCGTTATTTTCAGACCAACTATTTTTGACACCCCGATGTCCATTTGTAATCACGTCCACAACAAAACCGTATCAGCAAACCACACACAGCATACAAATTTCATACACTGTACCCCAAACAATTGCTTTTTCAAAGAGAAAATTTTATTTGTGCGTAGAAAAGGTCATACGCGTTTCAGATCCATTTTTTCTTCATATCAAGTCCGATGTATATCTTCCACAAAACATTTTGCACTTAAAATCAAATTGAATTTGTGAGGTAGCAGGATGCACGAAATTTTCTACGCATCAGGTAGCCCAGGGTGGTACAGTACCACAATTTTCTATTTACAGGCTTTTAGGGACATTTTTGTAAAATAAAGGCCAATCTACACTGAGGACGTGCCAGGAGTTGCCAGGCGTAATCCTTTGTTTGTTTTATTGCATCCGGTAATCCTGCGCTCGTGCACGGCTCGGCAAGGCAACTCCTGGGCGCAATAAAACAAACAAAGAATCGTGCGCAGCTACTTCTGGCAACTTATCAGTGTAGATTGACCTTAACTCTGGAATCATTCCATTTGTCTCAGAAAATCAGGAAAAGTCAAGGAAACACAGGTTTCTAACATTTTTCTCAGTATATGAAATCAACAAAGAAAAGAACCCGCTGGGTAGTGGGCTACCTAGTTGTCGTGAGCAGGGGCACTGTGTGAACCTGGCTTGTCCATGATAATGGGATTCTCAAGAAAACATGGTGTCATGGCTTAGTGATGCGAAGCCCATGAAAAATAGGTCATTAGGGCCTTTTCAGGTGACAACTAAGAAAAGTCACCCAATTTTATTGGCTCACCTAATTGGACGTTTTGTGGTGTTTTAGCCTAATTGGACGTTTTGTGGTGTTTTAGCCACGTCTTTGCACAGGCTCGTCATCAGACATACGATATAATATGCTTCGTATTACTAGTTTCGTAGGAATCCCATGGGGTAGTACGGTGACTAATTGCCATGAGATTGTACAGGTAACAGTGTCTCATGGACAAGCCTGCTGTGAGCACTATATCGAATACGTATGATACAAAAAATGCAGTTTAAAGACCATTGTGAAACCCGAAAGAGTTAACCGCAAACAGCATTTTTAACTAGCACGTGGCGGAATTTTAATCAAATAAAAGCAGAATCTGTGTTTTACTGTGAATCAATTTATAAAAATGTGCAATTTTCTTTGAGAGAATCCTACCGATAGAATGTTCATTGTGAGTGTGTTTCCCGAGAATGTTTTCAAAATTTGCAGGTCTTGTTTATAAGCAGGTGAACTATTGCATAGCCACACGAAGGGTACTGCGTGCGTTTAAGTTAAAATAAACCGAAGTCGATTCATTGGTTGTTTCTGTGACAAAGATGAACTTGACCTTTCAACAAACTATGGAGTCAAATACTTCTGAGGAATGGGAAGTTTTCCATAGAGTTTTTGGCTCAGATTTCGCCACAGTCGTGCTTCCTGTTATATACTTTATCATCTTCATAATTGGTGCTGCCGGAAACGTTGCTGTTTTATTTATAATTTTAAGCTCAAAAGTAAGTGAGACCTTCACCAGAAACCAACTTATTTATTTTGTGTTGCTCACAAAATTGTACACAGTGCATTGTGCTGATACGTCTTTGGTGAAAACATGAACGAATGGTGTTAGTGCTACATTAACATAGCCCTAAAAATTGGCATTGAGTGAGGAGTATGCAATTATTGCTAAAACAAATGCTTTTATCCATAATAGAAGGAGGTGATTTATACATGAATTAAACTTTTTCACCAAAGCTTTGCAATACATATCTATCAGTTTTTTGTAATGCTAGTAACATTTTGAATGTAACCTTGTTGCTTATAGCTACGCGTTAATAACTTTTTATAGATCTTTAACACTACCAGATATTTTTCCTTCTGGAAAACCTCTGAACATCTATTTCCGAGAATCAAGGGTTATAAAAATGCGCAAGAGCTTTGCGCTGGTTGAACAGCTTATCTTGGAATGTAAGATCTTTTAAATGTCGGATACGTAAGGTTTCATTAGGACAGTGGGCTTAAATTGTAAATTAAGAATGTAAAAACTAATATAGTTCAGCATTGCTTGATCTAAAGCAAATGTTGCGGAAGTATTACAATTGAAAACAACAAACAGTGTTTGATGATAGGCTAGTTACAACAAGAGTTGCTAAAGATTTCATGGACGCTTTTCTGGAAAATATTAATAAATTAACGAATCATCACTGATCACTAGGTCACTAGGTCACGTGATGCTTCCTCAAGACGCGTTTGTCTTAAATGCTTATGTTCCACACACATATTGACTGAGATGCTTTCGGTGTCATTCATTGTGTTGGTTTGCATGTTGAACTTTCGAATGGTATTCAGAAAACAACCCTAATACTTTTGTACACGTTGACGATCCCAAGTTGCTTTCTACTACTTCTCTAACAGGGAACTACAGTATCTTAAAATTTGAAGTAGCAACGTTTCGCTTTCAAGTACTATCAACAACCTATAAGTATCTGTACGAACAAAACAAAGTAAATCAAATAACCAAAAAATTAGCGAAAGTCGATGTTTTGCCTAACATTAAGTGTCTAATCGACGTGGCGGAAAGTTTAGTAACTCTGTTTTGTCGAATATGAATTTCTTAAGTTTGACATCAGGCAAGCGCCAGCAAGACATCTTTCATCAACTGGAAAGTCGCTATATTAAGGAAAACTTCCTATTGCATTGAATAAATGAGTGATTGTTCTCATTCTCTTCATAAAAACGCAAAAACAAGCATTACTTTTCATTCATGCTCAGGAGGTGAAGATATGGGAAATATACCTGATCAACTTGGCTGCTTCGGACCTTGCTCTTCTGCTCACCCTTCCGTTATGGGCAACCTATTTTGCGCTTGGTAGCAAGTAAGGTTTGAAATGCATAAATATTTGCTTGAGAGATAAGCATATTGGGTTGGTTTGTGCAAAGTTGTGTTGGGGTGGACTGTTGAAATTAATATATCCATTACAACAAGGTTGGACAAAAGTCGATCATTGAGCTCTTAACAACAACCTTTATACCAATTCCCTTCCACAAAATGCCTGCAATACGCAGGTGTTTACACGACAATCTGTTCTTCAACACAAATCTTCCTTGCTAAGTTTCAAAATGAGAAACTACTTGCAACTATTCTAAATCACAGTACACGAATCCAGAGACAAGATACGATTTACGCACTTACCAACAGGAAAGTTCTACTATGACGCCACACAGAAGACGTTATTTAACTATACGCAGATCAACCTACCTTGGCACTTTCCACTTGAACACATGTACATACAACTACGTACCTTGGCATCGCAAGTAGCTGAAATTGTAAATATTGTAGAGTCTTGTAAATTTGTTTCTTGTGAAAAGTAATACATTAGTCGTAAGGACGTAACATGTTCAAACCTGACTGAAGTTGAAGTACTTCTGCGCAGCAGAACTGGCAAGAAAACTGGCATTTCCGTCTTTCAAACCCAAAGCAACATCACTTGTATTAGTTTTAGGCATTTCAAAATATCACCCAGCAGCCAACTAAATAAGATTCTTTTACTAAACAGCCTGTGTGATATTAAACCAGAGAAAGATTAGTAGATATACAGCACAAGTGACTTAACAGAGATTCTTATTGAATTAATCCCTAGGGGATTAATTAATTATTATGGATTTTTGGCCAAACCTGTCCAACCACTAAAGCTAGAAGGACTCTAACGATACGGTTTTTTGCCTAATATATTTTTAAAAAACGGTTAAATTGCCACTTGAACTTTTTTCTCAGGCCCTGATTACGCATCCAAAAATCTCCTATCCTCCCCAAGTCGTGACGTCACACTAAAAGAAATTCAAGACCAAAATTTCTCGTACTTTTATAAATCCAACCCATGAAACTTTCTGGTTAGTTTTGAGAGTTTAAACAGCTCTCTAGCTCCATGGGTTGGAAAGTTATGACAAGACGAAGTACTAGCCACTAATGTGATTTTGCGGTCCTAAAGGGTTTTAACGCCTAATAAGTTTGACAGCTGTATGTTATAATTACCGCATGTGTCGTCTTCTCTCTACCGGAGGAATACCTAAGGTGTTATTTTAGTGATCTGCGACCCAAAAAAGCTCTATACACCATGGTACTACGTAGTCCAGCACAAGCAAAATTGTGGTAAAGTGCAGTTTTAGCCAACATTTCGAAAATGAGCATGTAAGGAGTGGAATATGGTCGCAGGCGAACAATGCCACTGAATTCAGATTGAGCACCTAGAATTGCTATAGTAAAGGTAAGACTTATCTCGAAGTTCTGTAAAACCTCCTCATTTAACCCACCCTACTAACAGCACTCGTTATTGCTATTTTTGTTCCTTTAAATGTCGAACCTCGCTATTTTAATTTCTTATCGTCCTTGTGTCTGAGTCAAATAACTAATCATTTGGTACATTTCATCGCTTCGAAAGCAATGGGATCTTGTTTTTACGAATCAACTTTTTCCGAAACTCGCATTACTTCCTCTAATGTTATATTTCCTTCAAATCCCCAAATCACTCCCTACCACTCCAGCCAAAAATAACTGCGGACAACACCAGAGCATAAAATTTTCTCAATTCCCAAAGAGCGTCATCTCTCTGCTGACAGTGACAGCAAGGTAACTATCAATGTCGAAATATATCTGAAGAGGACACTTATCAATGACGATAAAATATCTTGAGAGCAGAAAACCCTCCATGAAGACCTTGACAGGCTACGGTAGACCACGTTAGGACATGCTAGACCTGTAATTTTGTACAGGGTTCCCAAACTGGAGTCCGCGGACCAACGGGGGTCCGTGACAAGTACAGGGGTCGGTGAAGGCATGACAAAAATAAAAACATCGAATGTATACACTGCACATTGTGTGCACTGCAACAAATAATTTATGCAGTAGTTCGTAATTAAATTGATTTGGCAAGCTTTTGTAATGGTAAATCTTGGTTGTAGAGCCATCTTTTGCAGCTCTTAAAGATTTTAACATAGAAAATATGAAGAAAAAATTCAGGTCCAGACTTGCCACGGACTCTGACTTTCGAGTTTCGCTGTCATGAATAGTCCTGTTGATAAATTGTTCGGTAAGAAGCAATACTATCCGTCCCATTGTTGCTGTCAGTTTTGAATAATAAAACGTTTTAGTGTCCTTAAGTTTTCGTTTTGTATTATCCTTCCGCGCTGCAGGGCCCAAAACGTTTGGGAAACCTGGTTTGGCAGATCGCGGTAAGTCTGCTGTGACTGAATAAATGAACTTCTTATTTGGCAGCTTTTGGTTTCAACAGCCATGATTTGCCAAACAATTTTGTTTAAAACGCTCGGTTGCGCAGATTGAAGTGACCAGCTGCAAAAAACAAAAACGATCATCGCAAAATCAGCGGTTCAGAGCATCCGAGTAGGTTTTGAACACGTAGCATTTTTATGGTTATGTTGGTTCTATAGTTTCTAATCAGAGCTTTGAGGATAGAGTCGATTAACAGTATGATTCCGAAAGCTCCTAATAACGATTAGGACTCTTTGGAAAACGTGACAGATGTGTGGTGTGTGATTTGTACAGTGTGTTTCAAAATGTTGGAAAAGGAGGTGAAAGTTATCGGTAGTGGCTTGACTTTACTCCGCAATAAACGAGGTGTTTTTGCTGCTTGGCGTTTGCAAGTTTCTCTCCGTCTTTGTTATCTGAACGCTGTGGTTACATGAAAATTAGGAAAACGGAAAAACTAACCAGTTATGGGAAAGTGTATATCAAGAAAGGTCACATTACTCATACTGTAGTACAAACATTTTGATAACAGGTCCTCTTCAGCCTCAACCGTTGACAAATTTTCTTTTTGCAATTTACTTCTAGATCAGTGGTTCTCAACGTGGGGCCTGCGCCCCACCGGTGGGGCATGGCAAAACTTTGGTAGGGCGTGGAAGATGAAGACATTATGAAACAATTCTAGTGGGAAAGCAAAATGAAAAGGCACTTGTTCACAAACAAACTGATTGGTGGATGTAAAGGTTTCACTTGTTCACCCGTATACAGTATAAGACGACAATCCAAGCATGTTAGCTGTGCATTGTGTTATCTACAGGGAAAATTTAGTTGCAAAAAATGTTGCTGCTTAATTGCACAAAATACTATATTCTGTGATCAAATGTATAAATTCCATCAAAGCAAATGCCAAAGCAGGGTCTTTGTTCCAGAGGTTTTGTGAGGCTAATCATTCACATCATAGGTAGTGGCTCAACTGGAGGTTTGATCCAGGGGGGAGATCTTAGCTGGAGAGAGACCACCAACCAAAACTCAGTAAAAATATTGGAAATGACAGTGAATCTGGATGTGGAGGATGTCTATACTAAAACTCAAAATCAGCGGAAAAACTCCGAAAAATTTCCGAAGAGCAAAAAAACAACAAACTACTGAAAACCAAACAAACAATAAGTACCGAAATATAAGCTGAGTGGGGCCTATACTTTAGATTTATCTTGCCAGGGGATGGTTCGCACCCCTGCCCCGCGTCAGTTACGCCACTGATCATAGGCGATTGGTGCACTTTACACATTGAAGTAAGGTGGCTATCAAAGGGAATCTGCTTAAAAAGATTTATGAAACTATATGAACCACTCAACTGGTTTTATTTCGGTCATAGACCGAAATGATTTTGAAATGACTGAAAAAAATTAAGTCATTTCGGTCACAATGTCTGAAAATATGTAGGTTCAAAAACACTGTTATGGCGAGTTTT
>JGI24159J19872_10011245_pt1 | contig 11735 bp, 9 predicted proteins | sample Ectturendosymbi4_FD_19872 | JGI IMG/M metagenome (IMG submission 19872) | reverse complement strand
CGTAAAGCCAGCCAGTGAACACTTTCTGGCGACGGTTTTGGGCGGATTGATCATAACGGCTTACACAAACGCGTATCTGTTCTGTCCCCCCAGTAGTTGTACATATAATAGTCAGTCAGCCGCATAAATAAAGACGAAGGTCTTTTGCGTACTTTATGCGTATTTTCAATTCATGTGTAGGCTAGTTCAGCAAGTTTCCCACTGTCAATCCTGAGTGTCCACCATCCCAGTTGCATACCTTCTCTGCTCGACTGCTATTCGACGAGACGTTCGCGCAGCCATTTTTTTACTTTGTGAACTGCCCCATCGTAGCACTGAGTGTGTTCTACTCCCCTATTTCAACGCGTTGCCGGAAATTTTTGCAGTTATGAACTGCTCTGTCTCAGCGTTGAGTGCTGTGTTTTGCCCCGGTCTCCTAACTTGGAGCGTTGCTTAATTTATGTGTATTACGGTGACACATTGTATGCTACAATAACGAGTAAGGAGAGTGCGTGTAGAATCATATGCACGCCGTGTCAACAGACTTCGCCAAACCAACGCCATACGTCAAAATGACGTCACATTGTGACGTCACAAATGGCGTTTGTCCAGTTGTATTGGCCACCATAAGTCACTCCACTGCTCAATACTACAATTTGTTAGGGGGGCATACAATCAAACAGTCGTCCCGGGCATCAGCACCAGACCTCTTCACGCCACTGACCGTACCTCATTGCAAAAAATGTCCTTGAAAAAAGTTCAAGTGATCTGGCAACCCTAACTAACACCCAAAATCACCGCAAAACACTACGAAAAACTATTGAAAAACGCAAAACACAAAAACCTACTAAAAATCAAATGAATAGCCTACTAAATACCGAAATCCAAGCTACCCAAGGGGCCCATTTTTTACATTCAGCCTGCCAGGAGNGCGGNGCNCACCCCTGCCCCCCCCGTCAGTTNCGCCACTGCCAGGAAGTCACGGATGAAAATATGTNAACGTCAAAACGAATAATCTCTATTTATATNTTTGGTTTCGTTGAGACGGAAATGTCAGTCTGCGATGCTGATATAGGATAAAAGGTCTCGTGCGGACTATGACAACTTCCCGCCTTACGTTACAAGTGATTAGCAAAGAAAAGTATGCTGCTCTGTTGGAGCAATACGCTGTTTTTAGCCGCATCAGTCACGCTGTCCTTGGCGCAAAGAATTTTACTTAGGGGTGTTCACGTGAAAAGAGTCTACATGTCAGTGTCACCTTCAGTAAAAAGAGGCGAAGATCTCAGAAAAACAGAAAAGTTATTTATTTAGCACTCCTAACACAAAGAAGTATCTTCTTGGCATATTTTTAGCGCTTTTCCCGTCAGAAGTCAATACTTTTCACTTGCTCCAAATTTTAACTTCACTTCATCTTGCTAAGCTGTTTAAAACGTCTTTAATTATTTTTAACCAGAAACTCTATTTCAGTGGTTTTCAAACTTTTTGTACCATGCATAGGCGTAGCCAGGGGGCCATTACCCCCATATTTTTAGAATATCTAGTCATTTTGTGCTTTCAGAGGCGGTATCTCAAAGAAAATACTGTTGCTCGCCTAAAATCAAGCATTTTTGTACCCCACAAATTTGGGCTGGCTAGCCACTGGTACTGCGACCCACTAGAGCAACCCACTATATCCTGACGAATCCCATATAAGCTGGGCTCTTACGCCACTGCTGGAAACCATAAAGTCACACACTATCATCAGCTTTGATACCTCCACTGACCACGCATTTCCAACCTAGGCGATGTCATGCTCAACCATGCACAACAAAGATATGAATACCATTCTAATCATGTTTCACGACTATCGCATGACTCAGATATTCGCGTATCATCAAACCACGAAAAAGAAATTTCATACAAACAACTTTCCATGTCCAAACGCAGCAAACTTTTTAACACTGGTTTACAGTTGGTGTAACTCAAGCTCTTGCCCATATACTCGCGACCCCTGCAAAACAGGCTCCAGACCCCACGGGATCGCAACCCCAGATTGAAATCCACTGCTTTGCAGTGGTGAATTAGGACATAAAGCTTGCTTTGTAACAAAGCATTTGCTCTTTGATGAAACACCGCTGGCTGTGGTACTGATGGCTACACATTTTGTCAAGGTAGCTGATTGCAAATTCCTTTTCCCGCTTTAAATCAGCTTTTTCGGCTGTGATAAACATTTCGAAGGTTCGTTTATAAAAACGCTATAGAAACTGATGAACGCGTATACACGAGAAACCTTTCGTGCAGTGCGAATTCATTTCCTGGTTCTCACTAATGAGTGTTTATCATTTGTATATGTATGTTGGCTGAGTAGGTCGGATCGTGGAAAAATCACACCTGATACGGAAAGCATTAGTAGTAGAAAAAACAGTATTTTTCATAACTAGTAGTTCGTGTGTTGTTACATATCTAACATTTGGAGCATTTGCGATTGCTTTGAGTTACACCTGAAAGAGATTTAAACTTTTGTTAAATCTTTCAAAACATTAATAAAGATCGAATTCCTATTCCAAGAGGTAGAAACTTTTCTGGAAAGCTTACTTGGCAATGTTGCTAACAAAATCATTTCATTCACGAATTTTGAAGTAATCATTTCCAAACACATTTTGCCAAATAAATATACTGAAAGAGGACATGCGGTGTGAATCAAAAGTAGCCAAATCACATTCTCTCACCATCAAGTAACATATTACTGTTTCGTATTTCCAATCAATAAAACCATCCAATTAATCTTAACAAATGTCAGTGTTGTAACTTAGCAAACAAATTATTAGAATTTTTTAAAAGTTTTTGCTAAACGTGCCAGAGCTCTGCAATCATTCAAGGACATCTTCTTTCGCTCTAGCTGCTCATTTATGTGGTGCAGTGTTGAGCGACAAAAGTAGCAGCAATTTTTAGCAAATGCCATTTTCAGGGATACGACATGCGGGAAGAAGCATTCAAACGCTCGCACTTCCTCGAATAAAGACCTATTTGAAAAGGAAACGTCACTACCAGCTGAGGTTATTTTTGATGAAAGCAGATTCGGCTGAAATGGCAGCTGCAGACAAACGACGGGGCGTGTTTGCACCATTCTTCAGTAGGAGCACGGGTCTAATTAATTGGCATCTCAATTAGGACGCTGCAAGACCTAGTTTTTTTGTATATTGAAAGAGTACAAAGGTTTGACAATTACAGAGTTTTAGGTATAGTTTCGGATCTGGGAAATCATTTTTCTCATTATTTGAGTTGTTTTGAGTTCTTTCTTCGTAAAATCAGTAACCATAAGAAACATTTTTTGCGTTTCCAACCAGCAGTGAATGTAACAATTCTCTGAATGCTGTTAATAAGTGACCTGAACACACTACAATCTTCGTGAACAAAATATCTTAGGACCAATCTTTGCTTGTTCTTAATGATTTGTCATTTTTCTGTCATTTTTCTTTAAACATTTACGTAATCCCAAATCTTTTAATGTCTAAATCAGTTAATGATTTCAAAGAGTGCTATGAAACTACTGTTGTGAAAACAACATCGAATATTGTGGCACATACACGAAAACATCAACGCAAATATTGTAAGGGACAGCCCGCCCTCCCATTTGTTTTTTTACTTACAAAAGAAATAATACGGACAATTTGTGTCTTGCACTCTAAGAAACAAGCCAACATATTAACAAATATCGACTGAACCTCGACTGTGGATTAATAAAAAATCGAAGGAACTTCGAACATAGATGGCCAATTCAGTTAAACACTATGCTCCGGTTTTTCCCACAAAATGTTCCAAAACATGATAGCGTGAGCATCTAAGTGAAAAACCCTGGTTTATCCACCTACAGTAAAAAACAGTAATGTTAAAACACTCTGGGCAACGTCATTTTCCTTTACTGTTGAAATTGAAAGAAAAAAATCCAGATTTTATTATTACTTATTAACGACCTGCAACAATTGCTATACACATTTCAAATCACAAAACTTTACCGCACATAAATTTAGGTGCAATGTGGTCTGTTTCGTTTGAACCACGTGGTTGCTTTGTTCTATACGGCAAGGGCGTACGCAAGAGGGGGTGGGGTTAAGAAAAACCCTTGAGCTTGATATTTTACAAAAACTTGATTACCTNCGCAAAGGAGATNAATTGTTTTCGCATACTTTTTGCTTGTTAATTTGTCGACTTAGTGCAAATACAACGAAATAAATTTGTTTGCAAATTTCTAGGAACGTGGTAAATGGGCCAAAAAGTAATAATTAGTTTTTTGTGGGAATCTGGATTATCGTCAGCGNCCANAAACCATCTCACCACTTTTTGCAGACCTTTCGTCCACTACGCATGCTTAAGATTGTGTTCTGCGATAGTTCACTTTATCTGAAACAATTGTCTTTATTTTGTCTGCTGTGGCTGATCAGCGCAAGCGCTGACCGCATTGACTAAATTACCAATTTCTGTAGCATGATAAAATTGTTGCACGAGATCAAAAACAGCAGTTTTTAACACAGAAGCATTCAGGCATTTGATAATGTCGCAGCAGGGAAAAAGCAAGACCAAAAGTTTGTTGGATTTCTATAAATAACAAAAATTTATAAATAACAAAAAAGTTTTCATGCATACTTTATGCGCATTCTCAAATTCTTTTGTAGTTTAGCAAGATTCGATCTTGCAAACCGGGGTGTGCGTCAGCCCAGCCGTGCACATTCTGTGCTCGACTGCTCGTATTCGACAAGGCATCAGCGCAGCCTCATTTTGCAGTTGCAAATTGCTCTGACGCAGTGATGAGCGTGGTTTACTCCCCTGTTTTCACACGCAGCCAAAATTTGGCAGTTATGAACTCTTGTGTCGTAGCATTGAGTTTATTTTCCTCCGATATCCTAACTCGGAGCGCTGATAGTTTATTTTCAGTGCAATGACACATAAAATAAGGGGAGTGCGTGTAGAAGAATATGCCTATTATGTCAATAAACTTCGCCAAAACGTTGGTTTGGACACATGAATATGACGTCAAATTGTGACGCCACAAATAGCGCACACCAAATACAAATGACCACCATATGCCACTGAATGAACCCCCCCATGAAAATTTTCTGCTTACGCCACAGCTGTGCGGCAATTTCGGTCAACATCGAACATCTACGTTGAGCTCCACCGAAATTTTAAAAACAACTTGCTAAACGTTTGAGCTTCAGCAGACACTAAATTGCTCCAACTATGGTATATACATGGCAACGTGAATCCGCTGTAGTGATCAGTATGTGGGTCAGAGTGTAAATAAATTTTCTATTCGATGGATTGCACACCGCTGTGATTAGGACTCGTTTAACATAACTGCTGACAACGATAAGGCGGCCCTGTTGAAACGCTTTTATAGGCACCATGATTTGAAGGAAAAATCACCTACTTGGCAATGTTTCAATGATGCATTTATGGAACAATTCAAAGCTACATCCCTCAACGAATACCACAGAAATATCTTTATCTGTCAACCGTAAGAAAATTATTTGAAAAATGCTTTAAATTTCAGCTGCAGCTGCGTGGGTAACATGATAGCCGTGACAAAGCTCACAAGTCGAACGTGTGTAAAAGAACTTTAAGACTGAAGCATGTAGTTGAGAAAGAATAGAGAGGTATCCACCCAACCAAAACAACAGAAAAAAGATCGTTTACACAAGCTATAGTAAGGTGCAGATCAGAAATAAAAATACACCACACCATCAAGAGAAACGCTTTAACGAAGATATACTTTGAGCGTATTACCCTTATGTGATGAGGAGCAATCATGCAGTCGACCGAAACATGCAAATATACCGATTAAAGAAATCACAGATATGGCTGCCCAAAACAAAGTACCTCTCTCAAAATGGCAACGCAGTCTTTGGCAGTGGAATGCAACAAATGCCACTTCTGGGAAACACAAGAGTTTAATTTGCTGCGTCCCAGACAACGAGCATCAATTTCTGTTTGGAAGATATTTAAGTGCCTGTGGAATACTGAGCGTAACTGCAGACAACTGTAGTTTGTCTTCAGATTCCTCTCCCCATATTTGCGGCTTGAAAGACGGCGTATCTCGGCTGCAGTCTGTTGGTGCCACCTACCCGGATGCAGCTGGTGGAAGATGTAAGCTTGTTCAAGGGCATCACTTCCACAACGTATTTTGGAACTGTTTGGCTACCCCATCAGCGTATTGCAAACAAGGTTTACTATATGAAAACTTTGAGTAAGGTGAACAGTTTGCAATAACATGAACAGTCCAAGCACATATATTGTTGATAGCTTCAGTGCTACGCCATAAAGGTAGTTTTGCTCTTATCAGATATTATTTGAGAATGATCGCATCGTAAATAATCGCATGCTTTTTAAGAATTTTTTCAAAACTTTGTGTGACGCATAGGAAACTACAAGCTGTCTTGAACAATTCTAAACATCTAAGTTTGTTACAGTTGTGGGCTTGTGGAATTAATGCATGTTTGATTGTTTTTTACCATTGGGCTCGTGCTGCTATAAACTTAGTTATTGAATTCAGTCACTGCCGCTGGCACACACCCACGTGTGAATTGAATATGAGTGCACTCCAGGTGAGTTGTGACTGTGACATTTCAAAATGCAGCAGTGTAGAATAGAGACGAATTACCTCAACCTAAAAATCAACAATAAGTGACTTACAGCGAAACTTTAATTTTCTTTTCGTCAGATCTTTCTCCGCCAGATGGTTCGGATCGCACAAACTGCCCGCGAAGCGAATTGAAAAACATCCAAGAATTGTCGGAACAACGTTACGGCAGCAGTAATTTTTTTGAGAAAGCACTTTTTGATGACTATGTAAAACACGTAGGCGCCTGTTTCGTTGGTTGAAGCAAAGCTGCTAGAAGCTAACATTTCCATAATCGCGAAACATGTCATCAATGTCTTGATACACGACCAGCCACCTGCTGTGTGGACACATGGCAGGTTGGCGACATCAAGTGAACAACTGTCATATTACGCGTTGCGAAGCTGTCGCTGGAAACGAAAGCAACTCGAGGATGTTCTTGCACAGCTTTCATAAGCTGCTAAATCCCTGCAAGTATTTACCTAAACAGACTAAAATGGAACAATGCTACCTCTCTGCCCTCATTTTACTGCAACTGTTGGGGTAAAGCTGTTATAGCAACGCAGAAAAATATTCAGAATCCTTGAACAGCACCCAACAACGAAAACCTTTTTTCCTAAATCTTCAAATATATCATGCTAACTGTAATGACGTTCCAAATTAGTGACCAGTTCTATGACCACACCAAAAACCATGTAAATATGATCAATTTTCAAGGATGTTTACAGCGTGTTTTCTACACACAGGGTATGTGAAGCGTAATGCAAATCATGCTTTTGTTGTGTTCATATGGACCACAAATCTGATTGGCCTACAGATAAAATATCTATAAAAGAATAAATCAATAAGCACATGAATAAACCATATTAAACAGGAGGTCATAAACGGGTAAAGTCATTGCGAAGCTCGTCACAAGTCCTTGTCGCAAAGAATGATATAAGCCTTTGGACAAACCTTAGTTCACCTGGCCTTGGCAAGGGTTGGACTCAGTGTCCTATTCTGGATGTAGGCTAATGTTGCACCAAGTGTTACGGGTTAGCGAACATAGTGTTAAGAAAGTGCCTGTAATCCTGTGGTTCTACCTCCAACGACGTTGTAAAATGTTCTGTGTCTGTTTTTATCAATTTGCGTTGTGCAGACAGTGTGTGCTTGAAATAAAACACAAGAGTCCCATGGGCAATAACACATAAAAATGAACATGTTCGGCAAAACTCAGCATAGGTTTTTTAAGGATGGAGCCAAAAGTTTTTAATTCAGAGCATAATATCGTCAATATATGAGTATGTTTGAAACGAGGTCAATCCTTTCCATTCGTCGTAAATAGGGCTTTGAGCGATAGAAAGATGCCACTTGACAACATGCCTGATTTAAAATATGTGATTTTTTCTACAGTATAAAAAAACGGAGGCTCCCGCTGTGGAAATGTTACAAAACTAACTATGCTCATGAAAAGACTCAAAGGCGCATGGGCATGTGATGAAAGAGAAATCATGGCCTCCACCACAGACGGGAAACTCTTAACGGTGCTGCTTGAGTCCAGAATTATTGAACACAGCTGCCCCACACTACTGTAAATGTTGACGCTAGCCATTGGCAAACCGAGGGAGCGAAAAGGGCGCGATGCCTCTGGCGTTAAACTTTTAGTGTCACAAGGTCTGGATGCTACGCATGTGACGCATTGTGGTCGCTTTTTCATCATAAATTTTTGTGCGTTTGTTCATTGCAAAGGTCGAAATACAAACACAGAAACCAAAAATGCCTTCTAGATTTTTGTAAAAGACCATGTTACCACGAACTGCATGTGACAGCCAGCAGCAAAATGGCTGTTTAGAACCTCCGATGCGTTTCCTAATGATAACTTCAGACGAAAGCATTTCCAAAGATATAGCTGCTTTGCTTGTTACAAGCTAGGAATCGGCCAAAATTTTTGTCGATACATATCCTCATCTAGGCAAAAAGTTTCATAATGTTAAACCGACTGAAGATCCAGAATTTATCATCACAGCAAACATCGACGTATGGGCGTCGGAGAGGGACAGAGGAGGCTTGCTCCTTGAAATTTTATATTTTCCTATGAACTGTTTCGTAGAAAAATGTTTTTCTCTTAGGTTGGAGCCGGTAAAATTAAATTTCATCACTTTTGCCCCTCCTGGAAACAATCCTTCCTACGCCATGTTAAATACCAGCACCTTTTTTGTAACATGCATCATCTTCATCATGTATATTCTTAGTGGATTTAAATGTTTTGCCTAGAGCTAAGGTGTCCTGTTGTATCTTGCACAGAATGATCTAATTTTGTGAATATTGCCTTAGTGCAGTATATATCTAACTTTGTGAATATTGCCTGCTAAAACTGATTTGGTCTTAATTCAAGTTGGAAACCTGTCTTTTAATGTGTTTGCGCGCTTATCGTTTGTAAATATTTTGCTTGTTTATTTATTTTGCTTTTTTTCATGAATTCTCTAAATAAACCGAACTGGTCTTATTATTTTCAATCATTAAAGTCGAAGTGACTACAATGCATCTGGAGTGGTCACAATCATAGGCGTACGAGGCGGGGGTCGGCCGCTGCCCCGGGCTTGAAAAATTTCAGGGGAAACTCTGTTTTCAGGACAAGCGGAAGTTGCTCAAAATTCTTGAATGAAAAGTATATTCAACGCAGTGAAATTTTCAGGGCAACTCTGTTTTTCAGGGCGAGCGCGAGTTGCTCAAAATTCCTGAATGATAAAAAATACATATTCAACACAGTGAAAATTTTCAGGGCAACTTTGTTTTTGAGGGCAAGCGCGAGTTGATCAAAATTCCTGAATGATAAAAAACTCATATTTAATACAGTGAAAATTTTCAGGGCAGCCTCTGTGTTTCAGAGCAAGGGCAAGTTGCTCAAAAATCCTGAATGTAAAAAGTATATTCAATACAGCTAGAAATTGCAGGGCAACTCTGTTTTCAGGGCAAGCGCAAGTTGCTCAGAAATCCTGAATGATAAAAAATACATATTCAATACAGTGAAAAATTTCACGGCAACTCTATTTTTCAGGGCAAGTGCAAGTTGCTCAAAACTCCTGAATGTGAAAAGTATATTCAATACAGTGAAAAATTGCAGGGCAACTCTGTTTTTTCAGGGCAAGCGCAAGTTGCTCAAAAATTGNGTATGGTGAAAATATTTTCGATAAAGTGTATATTCACTTGGGNGTGATCCGNGTAATTTGGGCTAGTGTAGNTTGTAATCTGGACAAAAGTCGTGATTGCTTATAGTGACTTTGATCTGGACCAAGCCCTCGTTTTCTGTAAAATTTGAACAATCGGATGTCGGTAGCATAGGCGTACGGGAAGGCCTTTCACTGGGGGGCGGAAAAAATTTTCCCTGAAAATAAAAAATTTTCCCTAAAAATAAACAATTTGCCCTGAAACTAACTTTTTAGTTTAATCCGAATAGGGCCTGAAGCCTTATGTAAATATGTTCTATTCAGTTGAATTCGTTTATAACGACTTCCTCTGTAACGTCAATTCGCCCATAACGTTACTTTTTGTTTGGTTGCGATGGTATCTTTTAGATGCATTTCAATTCGGTTATAACGTCAATTCGGCAATGACGTTTTTTATGCAATCCCCTAGAGATGCCGTTATAGGCAAATTCTGTAGTTACCTTGCTTGTTAACTCAAGGAGTTGAAGTCCCTTGCGTGTTGTGTTCTCCCAGACAAGAAATTTTGCGGTAATTGCTTTTACTGATGCAAATATGTACGTGACTTCGATGACGCAACGCAATGTTTTAAAAGCGACGGTTCCGGATCCTATAGTCTGATACCCTAAACCTACGTGTGTTATCGCTGCTGTGCGCTTGAGCATGGCACTTAAAGACGTGCACTCGACTGCTTTTATCAAGCTGTTGAACTACCGACCAGTGGCGTACGAGGCCGGGGTGGGTGGGGGGCGGCAGCACCCCCTGGCTTGATAAAAATCAGGCCAAACTCTGTTTTCAGGGCAAGCGCAAGTTGCTCAAAAGTCCTGAAAGATAAATAATATTTCATTGAAGTAAAAAATGCAGGGAAAACTCTGTGTTCCAGGGCAATCGCAAGTTGTTCAAAATTTTGAATGATAAAAAATATATATTCAATACAGTGAATTCAGGGCACACTCTATTTTTCAGGGCAATCGCAAGTTGTTCAAAATTTTGAATGATAAAAAATATATATTCAATACAGTGAATTCAGGGCACACTCTATTTTTCAGGGCAGGCGCAAATTGCTCAAAGATCATGAAAGATAAAAAATATTTCAATGCAATGAAAAATATCAAGACAAACTCTGTTTTTCAGGGCAGGCACAAGTTGCTCAAAAGTCCTTAATGTAAAAATTATATCCAACACAGTGAAAAATTTCAGGGCAAACTCCGTTTTCCAGGGTTAGCGCAAGTTGCTCAAAAATCCTTAAAGATGAAACACATTTCAGGACAGTGAAAAAGTTCAGGACAACTCTGTTTTTCAGGGCAAGCGCAAGTTGTTCGAAATTCTGAATGATAAAAAATTGGTGACGTGACAAAATAGCGTAACCCCGCACAAATGTTTGGGGGGGCAAAAAATTTGGGGGACCAAAATGTTTAATTGTCGGCGAAAAATACTATTTTGTTTGAGATACCGCCTCTCAAAGCGCAAAATTACTTTATTTTCGAAAAATTTGGGGGCATGACCCTGTTGGCCGACCCGTGGCTACGTTTACGGCGTGACGGCTCGAGGCAGTGCCTTCCCTACCATAATCATGAAATGTGGAAAACGAATTAGCGAACCAAAATAACAAATGGAATAAACATTTGTCCTTTCATGTTGAAAAGGTGCATTTATTGCATGATTCTAATCATTGTTCATAGTCAATACATCTGAATTTGCGTATTTCTTCAAGTCAGGGGAAAGTTACGAAGGGAGGCAGCGATTGTTTGTGCCTCCTTTCACCGCAGTGTTGCCAATCGTAGGGAAAAATCCCTACAGTAGGGATTTTTAGGGTTTTGTAAGGAGTAGGGAATCTCTACGGGATGAATCGCCATTTTGTCGGGATTCCTAGGGATTTTTATGTTTAGAATTTTTATCGCTTTGTTTCTACCTTTGTGACACTTCACGGACGTGTTTGGTCAACAATTTATTATTAGTACGCTTGCAAAACGCACTGG